>Ga0180217_1000138_pt1 | contig 150471 bp, 140 predicted proteins | sample eDN3rd37CBELigOP_FD_128521 | JGI IMG/M metagenome (GOLD analysis project Ga0180217, IMG submission 128521) | Enriched Organic Plus compost microbial communities from Emeryville, California, USA - eDNA 3rd pass 37_C BE-Lig OP (version 2) (version 2) ... | reverse complement strand
CTGTTCAAAGATTGTGTCTTGTAACTTAAACTTTCCACTTTTTACTAATAATTTAATTAAACATTCCTGTCCTAAGACATTTCTTAGGGCTTGCAAAAATAAATAACTTTTTTGAGGTGGCAAGGCAAATTCTTTGTTTATGAATAAGATAACGTGTTTTTTTGGGTGTAAATCCGCCTGAATTACTTCTTTAACAAAAAAACTGAAACTATTTTGTAACATTTTGACCACCTCGTTCGTATAACTGATATACCTAACAACATGAATAACAATAAAGAGGACTAAACAGTAATATGAGACAATTAAAGATTACAAAGCAGGTAACCAATCGTGAAACAGCTTCTTTGGATAAGTACCTTCAGGAGATTGGGAAAGTCGATTTGATTACGGCAGATGAAGAGGTGGAGTTGGCACAAAGAATCAAGGCAGGAGACCAGGTTGCTTTGGAAAAACTGACCAAAGCTAATTTACGATTTGTGGTTTCTGTGGCAAAACAATATCAAAACCAAGGCTTGACATTACCGGATTTAATCAACGAAGGAAACCTCGGGTTGATTAAAGCTGCCAAAAGATTTGATGAAACAAGAGGATTTAAATTTATTTCCTATGCCGTTTGGTGGATTCGTCAGTCGATATTGTCTGCATTGGCAGAGCAATCCAGAATTGTGCGTTTACCACTCAATAAGATTGGTTCTATCAACAAAATCAACAAAACTTTTGCTTTATTGGAGCAAGCTAACGAACGTCCGCCTTCCGCAGAAGAAATTGCGAAAGAATTAGATATGACCGTGAACGATGTGAAGGAATCCATGAAAAATTCAGGTCGTCACTTGTCTATGGACGCACCGTTGGTAGAAGGGGAAGATTCTAACCTGTACGACGTTTTGCGTTCGGGCGAATCGCCAAATCCGGACAAAGAATTAATTCATGAGTCTTTGAGTACAGAGATAGAAAGAGCCTTGGAAACATTGACTCCGAGAGAGGCTGACGTGGTAAGGTTGTATTTCGGATTGGGTAATCAGCATCCGATGACTTTGGAAGAAATCGGAGAAACTTTCGATTTGACCCGTGAAAGAGTTCGTCAAATCAAGGAAAAAGCTATCCGCAGATTGAAACATACTTCACGAAGTAAGATATTAAAAACTTATTTGGGCTAATCATATTGGCTAAATAAAAATAAAAAACTGTCCGGAAAGTAAATGCTTTCCGGACAGTTTTTTGTGTTAATAAATTATTACCAAAAAAACGGCGTTATTAAATAATTGTAAACCAATAATATTTATGATTAATTATCATTAATTTTACACTCAAATAAACCCTTGAACAATGAAAAATAAGGATATTAAAATATTATTGGTCGATGACGAACCGGATATTCTGGAAATATTAAGTATTCATCTTGAAGCTGAAAAATATCAGGTTTTTAAAGCAAAAAACGGTATTGAAGCCATAGAAAAAGCCAACAAAAAAGAACCCCATTTGATAATTATGGACGTGATGATGCCTGAAATGGACGGTATCGAAGCATGTGAAAATATCCGAAGAAATAAAAAACTCGAACAAACCATTATTACTTTTCTGACGGCCCGGGGCGAAGATTATTCCCAATTGGCAGGTTTTGAAGTCGGTGCCGACGATTATATTACCAAGCCTATCAAGCCGAAAGTACTGGTTAGCAAAGTGAATGCATTGCTCAGACGGTTGAAAAATAAGGAACAAAAATCAGGAACGATACAGGTTGCCGATATCGAAATTAATCGGGAGGAATATAAAGTTGTGAAAGCTGACGAGGAAATGGTGTTGCCAAAAAAAGAGTTTGAATTGCTGTATCTTTTGGCTTCCAAACCCGGAAAAGTGTTTAACCGTGAAGAAATTCTGGACAAAGTGTGGGGTAACGAAGTTGTTGTCGGCGGACGAACTATCGACGTTCATATCCGGAAATTGCGGGAAAAAATCGGCGATAATTATTTTAAAACCATTAAAGGAGTCGGATACAAGTTTGAAATTTAATGAGCATACGGTATAAAAAATCATATAAATTTGCCTTCAAATCGACCTTGCTGATTACCGTTTTTGCGGTAATTTTACTCTCTGCATTGGAGTATCTTTTTGATACTTTTCACCTGTGGTTTACGTTGGCATTTGCCGTATTATTTTTTGTTTTTTGCTTTATCGTTCTTCAGTTTCGCGTTGAACATTTCATTTACAAACGCATTCAGAAATTGTATAAACAGGTTTCTTTGCTGGACGAATCCGATTTGCGGAGCCAGCCAGTTACCACCGACATGAAAACGCTGATGCAGGAGCTGAACACTTTTGCCAGAAAAAAGAAAGTGGAAGTCGAAACGCTCAAAATTCAGGAAGAATATCGTCGGGAATTTATCGGAAATGTGGCTCATGAACTCAAAACACCTCTGTTTACGGTTCAGGGTTATCTGGAAACTTTACTGGATAAAAATATCAAACTCGACAAAACACTCAAGAAAAAATACCTCAAAAGAGCCGAAAACGGTGTAGAAAGGTTAATAGACGTAGTGGAAAGTCTGGATATGATTACCAAGCTGGAAACCAACGAATTGCATATAGAGAAAACAAACTTTGACATTGTAGCGGTTTTTCAGCGAGTGTTTGATTTGCTGGAACTCAAAGCAGATGAAAAAGATATTGTTTTGCTATTCGACAAAGACCACTACCGCAAGATATTTGTGTATGGCGATGAAGAAAAAATCTATCGGGTAGCGATTAATCTTATGGAAAATTCCATTAAATACGGAAGAAAAAACGGAACTACCGAAGTTGCCTTTGAAGATTTGACCGACAACAAAATTATAATCCGTATTACCGACGACGGAAAAGGTATTGAGCCCAAACATCTTCCGAGGTTGTTTGAGCGTTTTTACCGGATAGATTCCAGTCGTCAGCGAAAAGTGGGCGGTTCCGGTTTGGGATTATCCATTGTCAAACACATTATTGAAGCTCACGACGAACATATTTATGTGGAAAGTGAACCCGAAAAAGGTTCTACATTTTCTTTTACCATGCAAAAGGGCAGGGAGGAATAGATTATTTTTGTATGTCAAATTATTGAGGTCGTAAGCTAATTACATATTACCAAACTCAGTAAAAGTCTTTAAACACAACGTTTGTCATTCCGTAGGAATCTCTAAGAGCGTCTGTAAAAGATGCTTCCAGCATGACAAATACGACGTTAAGTTCAAAACACCGTTTGATTTATAACGTTTTATTAAATATTATGTATGAATTTAAATAGTACTTCTATCAAATTATTAGATAAATTTTAAACAGGCTCTTACTTTTTCAACCGAACATTCGTAACTTTGCGGGAGTTTGATTTTTGATATGAAATTCTATTTAACTTTGATAGTATTGGTCGTGTTATTCGGCTGCAAAAAAACAACTTCCGACACTTATTCACTCAACGAAGAGCAAGTCAGAAGGCAGGATTCTTTGTTCAATAATGTGAATCAAAAATGGATTTTTGAACGACCGGAAACACCAAAAAATGTACAGGATAAAATCAACGAATGGAAAGAATGGCACGATTTGTTGGAGGAAATCTCGTCCAAACCTTTATCATCACTTTCAGCTTTCAGACAGGAAGCGGAAAACCTCACTGCACTGGGCGAAAAACTATCCGTTTCGGTTCCGGAAGAATTTAATAATCAAGCTGTTCAGAGCAGAATCGCTTTGCTGAACACACATCTTCAAAATCTGGATATGTACATGCAGTTAGACTTGATTCCGGATAAAAAAATCAGTGAAATATTAGCAAACATCAACAAAAGCACCCAGTCGATTGTCAATCAAATGGAAGAAATTCTTCTGAAGAAAAGTATCCCACGTGAAGAAGGGGAAGAAAACTTATACCAAAACATAGATACCGTCAGACGAGCTACTTCAAAAGTGTTGCCTTAATCCTATGAATTTATCAGACATATACGCTAACAGCAATAAAACCAAACAATTACTAAAAAGCATTCTTGTAAAAAGAAACCAAATTCTCGCCAAAGGTTTTGTCGGGTCGTCTTTGTCTTTTGTCGTTCAGGAACTTTTCCGCCAGGCTGACAATCCTTTTATGCTCGTGTTCAACGACAAGGAGGAAGCGGCTTATTATCTGAACGATTTAGAGAATTTACTGAACAAAAAAGATGTGTTGTTTTACCCCGGTTCATATCGCCGACCTTACGAAATTGAAACAGCCGACAACGCCAATGTTTTACTTCGAGCCGAGGTACTCAACCGCATCAATTCCCGCAAAAAACCGGCGATTATTGTAACTTATGCCGATGCGTTGCTCGAAAAAGTAGTAACCAAAAAACAATTGGACCAAAATACGCTCAGGCTGATTTTGAATGAAGAAATATCACTCGACAAAGTCAATGAAACGCTGTTTGAATATGATTTCAAACGCGTTGATTTTGTTACCGAACCCGGCGAATTTTCTGTTCGTGGCGGTATATTAGACGTATTTTCGTTTTCTAATGATTTGCCTTATCGTATTGAATTTTTCGGTGATGAAATTGATAGTATCCGTACGTTTGATATCGAAACACAATTATCGGTCGAAAATCTGAAAAAGATTGATATTATCCCAAATATTGCCAACAAATCTGCACAGGAACAGCGGGAAAGTTTTTTGAGTTTTATTAAAAATGAAACGATTGTTTATGTACAAAATACACAGTTTTTAAAAGACCGTTTACAACATCTTTTTGAAAAAGCCGAAGATGCTTTCGCTCGGTTAGATCAAACCATCAAACGGTTAAGCCCGGCAGAAATGTTCGTTTCCGGCGAGGAATTGACCGAACAATTATTTCATTTTACTCTGGTTTGCCTGAACGAAAATCCGGATTTTGTTCCGAATGAAAAAATAGAATTTCTCTTTCGCCCGCAACCGACTTTCAACAAGCAATTCGACTTGTTGATTGACAACCTGAACACTAATCATCAAAACGGTTATGTCAATTATTTGTATTGCACGAGTGAGGCACAAGCCACTCGTTTTTACGATATTTTTGAGAATTTCAAAGAAAACGGACAGAAACAGGTTATTTCGTACGAAACCAAAGTTTTTCCGTTATATCAGGGATTTATCGATGATGAAAACCGGATAGCCTGTTACACCGACCATCAGATTTTTGAGCGGTATCATCGTTTTTCTATCAAAAATTCTAAAAGTAAAAAACAAAATATTACCCTTAAAGAGCTGACTTCTTTGTCGGTAGGCGATTATGTGACGCATATCGACCATGGAATAGGAAAATTCGGCGGGTTACAAAAAATCGAAGTTGATGGCAAAAAACAGGAAGCCATTAAGTTGATTTATGCAGATAATGATATTGTATATGTCGGTATACATGCTTTACATAAAATCGCCAAATATAACGGAAAAGACGGTGCCGAGCCGAAAATATACAAATTGGGGTCACAAGCTTGGAAAAACCTGAAGAAAAAAACCAAAGCCCGGGTTAAGGAAATTGCTTTTAACCTGATTAAGCTATATGCCAAAAGGCGGACAGAAAGAGGTTTTGCTTGTGCCCCAGATAGTTATTTGCAGGCTGAATTGGAAAGCTCGTTTCTTTATGAAGATACGCCTGACCAGTACAAAGCGACCAACGACGTTAAAGCCGATATGGAAAACGAGCGACCGATGGACAGGTTGGTTTGTGGCGATGTTGGGTTCGGGAAAACGGAAGTTGCTATTCGTGCTGCATTCAAGATGGTGGATAATGGCAAGCAAGTGGCTGTGTTGGTTCCGACCACCGTTCTCGCATTTCAGCATTACCAGACTTTTCGGGAAAGATTAAAAAATCTGCCGGTTCGGGTGGAATATCTCAACCGTTTCAAAACCGGAAAGCAGAAAACCCAGACGCTGGAGGATTTGGCAAACGGAAAAATCGACATTATCATTGGCACACATCAGTTGGTTGGAAAAAGCATTCAATTCAAGGATTTGGGCTTGCTGATTGTTGATGAAGAACAAAAATTTGGCGTTGCCGTTAAGGATAAACTCAAAACATTGGGCGAAAACATTGACACATTGACCTTGACTGCCACACCGATACCGAGAACTTTACAGTTTTCGCTGATGGCAGCACGTGATTTGTCCATAATTTCGACACCGCCGCCTAATCGTTATCCGATTGAAACATCGGTAGTTGGTTTTAATGAAGAAACTATCCGCGATGCCATCAGCATGGAGCTTGAACGTGGCGGACAAGTATTTTTCATCAACAACCGAATCGAAAATATCAGGGAAATTGCCGGAATGATTCAGCGACTGGTGCCTGATGCCAGAGTGGCTGTCGGTCACGGGCAAATGGACGGCAAACAATTGGAACGAATATTACTCGATTTTATCGATGGGGAATATGATGTGTTGGTTGCCACCACGATTATCGAAAGCGGGTTGGACGTACCGAATGCTAACACTATTTTTATCAATAATGCTAACAATTTCGGACTGTCTGATTTGCACCAGATGAGAGGTCGTGTCGGGAGAAGCAACAAAAAGGCGTTTTGTTATTTTATTTGCCCGCCTTATAGTTTGATGACCGAAGAAGCCCGAAAACGTATTGAGGCCTTGGAACAGTTTTCGGATTTGGGAAGTGGTTTCAACATTGCTATGAAAGATTTGGAAATCAGAGGGGCAGGGGATTTGCTTGGTGGCGAACAAAGCGGTTTTATCAATGAAATCGGTTTTGAAACTTACCAGAAAATCATGAACGAAGCAATTGAGGAACTGAAAGAAGATGAATTCAAGGAATTATATGACGAAAACGAACCGGAAAAACCGATAAAATACGTCAGAGATTTTGTGCTGGAATCTGATTTTGAAGTGCTTTTTCCTGATGATTATGTGAATAACATTACTGAGAGAATGAATCTTTACAACGAGCTGAATGCTGTCAAAAATGAACAGGAACTGGCAAAATTTGAAGAGAAAATAACCGATATTTTCGGGCAGATTCCACCAACTGCCAGAAATTTGCTGGACAGTGTGAAAATCAAATGGAAAGCGGTGGAGTTAGGAATCGAAAAACTTGTGTTGAAACAAGGAAAAATGATTGGTTATTTTGTTGCCGACCAAAGTTCACCTTTTTACCAAACCGACCAGTTCAGAAAAGTGCTTATGTTTGTACAAAACAATCCGACGTTGTGTAGGCTGAAAGAAAAAGAAACCAAAAAAGGTTTGCGATTATTGCTTACCTTTGAGCAAGTGAAAAGCATTGACAAAGCGTTGTCGTTAATCTATAAAATCAACTGAAAATGAGAATGATATTTGCCTTTTTGTTATTGATTTTGAGCACTGATGTTTCGGCACAGCAGGATTCGGTGTATGTTCAGACAGAAGTTATCGTGCCTGAAACAGTTACTGACAGTGTTGATGTGCCTATACGAACCAATGCCCGTTTTGATAAAGGTTTGCGGGCTTTTAGAAATTATATTGCTGAGAATTTTAACTTCCATAATGTAAATATTGAAGAATTGAACCTCGACCCGCAGCAAGCCTATTATACGGTTTATCTGCTATTTGATATTGATGAGAATGGAAACCCTCAAAACTTCAAACCTGTCAATTCAACGGAAAAAAACAGCGTGTACAAAGAGGCAGTAAGAGTAGTAAAATCCAGTCGTTGGATTCCTGCCACCCAAAACGGCAAACCGATTTCGCAAACGTTTTCTGTACCTGTTTCAGTTTATGTGGAAGATTTGTTGGGAAAATGATTATTGAAAAGCATATTGTCTGTTAGATGTTGATAGTTGAACATCTAAATTAAATCTAATTCGGAAATTTATCCATCAAAGCATCGTCGATATGCTGTTTTATGGGCTTGATTTTTTCCAGGTATGCCGGTAAATCATTTTTATCCATTGCCTGAGAGGTCGGCAGATTTTGCTTTAATGGGTCAACCTGTACGCCATTTTTCCAGAAACGATAACACACATGAGGCCCTGTTGCCAAACCGGTGCTACCTACCCGCCCGATAGTTTGTCCTTGCTGAACGGTTTGTCCTCTTCTTACCAATATTTTGCTCATATGCAGATATTGCGTTGTATAGGTGGCGTCATGCCTGATTTTAACATAATTCCCGTTTCCAGCAGTATATCCGGCTTCTATTACTTTGCCTGCTGCCGTTGCCATAATCGGTGTTCCGTGTGGTGCAGCATAGTCGGTGCCGTTATGAGCTTTCCAACGTTTTTGTACCGGGTGAAACCGACTCTTGGTAAATTTAGACGTAATCCGGAAGTATTTTAGTGGAGCTTTCAGAAACATGGTTTTCATCTGCTTGCCGTTTTCGTCAAAAAACTCTGTAGTTTTGCTATCGGGTTTGGAATGAGAAAATCCATAAACTTCTTTTCCCTGATAATTAAAATAAGCCCCTAAAATTTCGTCAATTCCAACATAAATAGTGTCATTGATATATTTTTCACGGACAGTTACCGCAAATCGGTCGCCTCTTCTGAATTTAAAGAAATCGACCGACCAGGCAAAAGCGTTCGATAAGTGTGTTCCTAATCCAGGGTCTAAGCCCTCTCTCTGTAAAGATTCGGACAACGAACCGGAAATTTCTCCGGCAACGGTTTTCTCTGTATAAGTTACCGGATAATTGACGGTATAAGCATAAGTAGAATCTTTGAAATTAATCACATTAAACCCCATATTATCAGGTTCATAGACTAATATATCCAGCGTGGAAGGGGTTGTTTTGCTTTTGAGTAAAGTAAGTACTTTTCCGGGACGAAGCTTTTTATAATCAAAAGAATCCCGGACTTTTTCGGCAGTTTTGGCGATTTCTACTGCGTCGAAATCGTGCCGGGCCAAAATTTTACTGAGATTATCGCCCCGTTTGATTGTATCGCGTTCAATGATGTAGTCATTCAGTGGGAAACCAAAGATGTTTTCTTCCGGCAACGAATCAACAGAATCATTGTTGTTACCATCAATTGGCAGATTCTTGTTGTTGTCACAGCCAAAACAGCCGAACAATACTGCGATTGCTAATGCTAAAGAAAATAAATATGTACTGCGTATATTACTCATTCAAAGCATTTTTTCCCCAGTTGGCTAATTCTTCTTCAGACCATAATTCAGGGAAAAATATCCTTCTTTGATATTCCGGCAGCATATATTTTTTCCAATCACTTCCTCCGGTTGCTTCCTGTGGACCCGATTCGCTTTCGATATATTTTTTGGCTGCTTTGAAATGTCCGATAACCCAAGTAATGTTTACCGTTTTGTCATAGTGACGCATCGCATTGACCAAATTTTCATTTTTCTGGTCTTCTTCCGGCAGCTGTTTGAATCTTTGCCAAAGGTTGATGGTATTGTATTCTTCCATAAAATCAAGGAATTCTTTTTTGTATTTCTTTTCGAATTCATTGATTAAATAAGATTTTTTGCCTGTTTTATAATCTTTGCCTGCTGCTTGCCAATAAAGGTGTTCCAGGGCGTGCTCGTATGGCGTGTTCCGGTCAATGGTTGCTCTGTGACGTGCGTCAATCAGATTGATTAAATCGGTAGATGCGAATTCAATTAAACGATATTGAGCACTTTGGAAACCGCTCGCCGGAGTAAGTGTGTGACGAAATTTAAGATATTGCTTAGTTTCCATGCCGTCGCCCATAATGTCGAAAGAGGTGGTAAGCATGTCAAAGTAACGACTGATTCTATATAGCCTTTCCGTGAAAAACTGCGTCGTCAGATTTTCGGCATAAGACACTTGTTTGATTTCCCATAGAATCATTTTGAATAGTAATTCATTGATTTGGTGGTACATAATAAACACCATTTCGTCGGGGAAAACAGAACGTTGCGTTTGCAGACTCAACAGAGCATCTGTCTGTATATAATCCCAGTAAGTGATTGGTTTTTGCCACAATAAACCTTCCAGGTGGGTTTCGGTTTTTTGGTCAATGGCACGAAATTTTTCTTCGAGTTTTTCGATGTTTTCCTGATATTTTTGCATGGTATCTGTCATCAGTTTCCGAGTTTTTGTTTTAATCCTTTGTGTTCAACCAATTCTGCTTTTAACGAACCAACTAATAAACTCGCCTCAACGCGTAGCGGAACTTTAGACGAATCATCTGAAACCCAGATTGTTAAACTCTCTTGTTCCTTAAACACACGACCGGCTTGCACGTATGGTCTGAACTTTAATGCAGTTTGTTCCCCAAATTTAGTTTTTATTTTTTCCTTACCAAGGAACTTTAATTTAAATTTATAAATTTCGTCATCAAAAAACATATCTATCTGGATAGATTCGTTCTTTTTCATGTTGGATATTTTCGGATTATTTCTCAATGCATAGAAAGCCGAAATGACGTCCTGTATATTATTACTGATGGAGTAGGAACTGCTTTTGGAGTTTTTATGGTCGATTACTTTAACGGTGTTGTTGCTGTAATTGAACAAATTTTCCTGATTTCGGGTGTAACCACCCTCATAAATATCCCTGATTGAGCGGTAAGGACGTCCTGTTTGCACGTCGAAATAGCTTTGGTAATCGTCGCGTACTTTGAAAAACGCTTTGGTTACTCCGGTAGTTTGCCCAAAACCTTTGGCATGGAAAACTTTTTTGCCATCATAGGTAGTTTCATTCAGTTCCAGCGTAGCATATCCGGCACTAAACAAACCATACGATATTTTGAATTTAAAATATTCGCCTGATTGAAAAACGTTCTGTGCATAGATAGTTGCTGCACTTGTAAGGATTAAAAATGTTAAAAATATTTTTTTCATAACTGGTTTCTTTTTCTGTTGAGAGTACAAATTGCGTACCAAAGCATAAAATTAAAAAAACTCAGCCGATAAAGCTGAGTTTTTAAGATGGTTTTTGGAATTGTTGTTTAGAGCCTGTTTAAAATTTATCTAATAATTTGTTTATGCTTCTTTTTGGCTATAACTGCGTTAAATTTTAAAACGATAGCTCTGCTATCCTTTGAAAATTTACCTTGTTCTATCTCAAAAATAACCTATAAACATTTTTACAATACAAATTTAAACAGGCTCTTAATTTTACAATGTTCCGCGTTTTTCTTGCTCTCTTTCGATAGACTCAAACAATGCTTTGAAGTTTCCTGCTCCGAAACCTCTTGCTCCCATACGTTGAATTACTTCAAAAAACAACGTTGGACGGTCTTCTACCGGTTTGGTGAAAATTTGTAACAGGTAGCCTTCGTCGTCGGCATCAATCATAATTCCAAGTTTCTGTAATTCGTTGATGTCTTCTTTGAATTTATTCATATGGTCTTTCAAACGCTCAGGAATTGCATCGTAATATGCTTGTGGAGGAGTAGAAAGGAATTCTACGCCACGGCTTTTCATATCAGCAACTGTCTTAATGATGTCGTCTGTTGCCACAGCAATGTGTTGCACACCTTCACCTTCGTAAAAATCCAGATATTCTTCGATTTGAGATTTTTTCTTTCCTTCTGCCGGCTCGTTAATCGGAAATTTGATACGTCCGTTTCCATTTGCCATTACTTTGGACATCAAGGCTGAATATTCTGTCGTAATCTGCTTATCATCGAATGAAAGGAAATTTACAAATCCCATGATATCCTCAAACCATTTTACCCAGACATTCATTTGATTCCAGCCTACGTTTCCTACCATGTGGTCCACAAATTTCAGACCTACCGGCTCCGGATTGTAATCAGTTTCCCATTTTACATATCCCGGTAAAAACAAGCCATTGTAGTTTTTACGCTCTGTAAATAAGAAAACCGTTTCACCATACGCAAAAATACCTGCCTGAACGATTTCGCCGTTTTCGTCTTTGGTTATGGTTGGTTCCATAAACGATTTTGCACCACGCTTAACGGTTTCTTCGTAAGATTTCCGGGCATCTTCCACCCACAAAGCGATAACTTTTACGCCGTCTCCGTGTTTTTTTACGTGCTCTCCGATAGGTGATTGCGAGTTTAGGGCTGTCGTTAATACCAAACGGATTTTATCCTGTTTGATAACATAAGATGCTCTGTCACGAACCCCTGTTTCCAATCCTGAGTAGGCCTCAGACTGAAAACCGAAAGCTGTTTTGTAATAATGAGCCGCTTGTTTAGCATTTCCTACGTAAAACTCTATGTAATCTGTTCCTAAAATCGGAAGGAAATCTTGTGCTCCTTCAAATATTTTATCTAATCCGTATTCTACTGATTTTAAATCTTGTTGTGACATAATTATTGTTTTTTAATTTATTAGCGAGTTAGCCAATTAGCGGATTTGCTAATTTCGTTTGGAACTGCTAATTATTTTGTTTAATAGTTTTAATAATCCGTTTAATTTCTCTAAATAAGCTGTTTAGCGATTACGAATTTATGATTTTTCTCTAATAATTCCGTGTAATTAACAATCATGAGAGCTAACTCAAAAGTCTCTTTAAGAACTGGATTGTTTTGATATTTGGGGCTATTAGTGAAATTCATTCTATTGCATTCGCTAATTTGCACATTGGCTAATTATCTAATTAACATTACTCCAACCACGACTGATAATACTGTTCGTCAGCAATTTTCATCGCTTCTGTTGTTACCATCAAAGGCTTAAAGGTATCCACCATTACAGCTAATTCCTGTGTATCTACTTTTCCGATACTTCTTTCCATTGCTCCCGGGTGCGGTCCGTGCGGGATTCCCGCCGGGTGTAACGAAATATGTCCGGCTTCGATATCGTTTCGGCTCATAAAATCTCCGTCCACATAATACAACACCTCATCAGAGTCGATATTACTGTGATTGTACGGTGCCGGAATAGAATCCGGGTGATAATCATACAAACGTGGCACGAACGAACATACTACAAACGCATCGGTTTCAAAGGTTTGGTGTACCGGAGGCGGTTGGTGGATTCTTCCCGTAATCGGTTCGAAATCGTGGATTGAAAATGCGTAAGGAAAGTTATATCCGTCGTATCCGATAACATCAAATGGATGCGTAGCATAAACTATATCAAAGATTTCGTCCTGTTTGCGGACTTTGACTAAAAATTCTCCTTTTTCGTCATAGGTTTCCAACTCTTCCGGACGACGGATATCGCGTTCGCAAAACGGCGAATGTTCCAATAATTGTCCGAACCAGTTGCGGTATCTTTTAGGTGTGTAAATTGGACGACGTGATTCTACAATAAACAAACGATTATCGTCGGTGTCAAAGTCGATTTTATAGATAATCCCACGAGGAATTATTAAATAATCGCCGTATTTGAAATCCAGATTTCCTAAAAACGTACGCAGTTTTCCTGTTCCTCTGTGAATGAAAATCAATTCGTCGGAATCGGTGTTTTTATAAAAATAATCCTGTGTTTTGTTCGTAGGTGCCGCCAAAGTAATCGTACAATCGCTGTTCGTCAACATCGGTTTTCTGCTTTCCAAAAAATCGGGTGTTTTCGGAACTTGAAAACCTCTCAGACGATAAGACTGAATATTGTTGGCACGTGCAATTTCAGGTTTTACGCTGTAAGAGCCTTTGATTTCCTTAACCTGTGTCGGACGGTGCTCGTGGTACATATTGGTGGACATACCATCAAAACCTACGGTTCCGAACAACTGTTCGTAATAATAATCTCCGTTGGGTTTTTTGAAAATGGTATGGCGTTTTGGCGGAATATTTCCTAATTTATGGTATAAAGGCATAACCTGTTTGTTTTAAATTAAACATAAAAATAAAGAAAAACAACCCTTTTCATTCAGGCTTTCGCTTGATGAAGTATTTGAGTTGTGCTAAAAGTCCTTCCCAATATTTCATTTGTTGTCCTTATCTGTCTATGGTTAAATGGAATTCGTCATAATTCCTTAGATAAAGTGCTATGACTCATTTCATAACTTCAAATATCTTAATTTTTTCGCAGATATAAAAACTTGGTTTAAAAATTAACAAATCCTATATCTGTTTTGAGTTGACCAACCTCTCAAAAAAATACGTATTTTTGTTTTTCAAAAATTTCAATTTATGTACAAACAGATTTTAGTTTTAGTATTTTCGCTTTTATTTACAACGGTTTATGCACAGTCGCCCAACGAGGTGCTACTAACCATCAACAACCATAGTTATTCTGTTGATGATTTCGAGCGGGTATATACCAAAAACCTCGATTTGCTCAAAGATGAAAACCAGAAAGATTTGGATAATTATATGGATTTGTATGTGCTTTATCAGCTAAAAGTGCAGAAAGCCTATGCGTTGGGATTAGACGAAAAAGAGAGCTATAAAGAAGAGTTGGCAAAACACCGCAAAGAGCTGGCAGAGAAATATTTCACAGACGAAACCCGTTTGGACGGACTGATAAAAGAAGCCTTTGACCGCTCATCATTCGAACGTGAAGCCTCGCATATTCTCATTCGCATTGATCAGTTTGCCTCGCCGCAGGATACTTTGCAGGCTTATCAAAAAGCGATGGACGTGTACCAAAAAGCCCAGTCAGGAATGGATTTTGGCGAGTTGGCAGTCGAATATTCCGAAGACCCGTCAGCAAAACAAAACAAAGGTTATTTGGGCTATTTTACTGTTTTCAGAATGGTTTATCCGTTTGAAAGTGCGACTTTCAAAACACCTGTTGGCGAAGTTTCTGAGCCGGTTCGTTCGCGTTTTGGCTACCATATCATAAAAGTAACTGACGAAAAACCAATTCGTTATTATCGTTCGATTTCGATGATTCGCATCAATGAGGCGGATTTCGCCGACGCAGCTCAGGCAGAGGAAATGATTAAGAAAGCCTATACCGAACTGCAACAGGGAAAACCTATCGAAGAAGTATCTGAACATTATGTGTATGGGGCGAAAAATGGTTTCAGAAAAATAGAAAAATTTTATCCGGGTTCATTGAGCGTTCAGGGAATCGACGACAAAGTATATGAAATGAACGAAGGACAGTTTACCCAACCTTTTTCGGACAAAGGTTCGTGGTACATCGTGCAGTTAGACAAAATTCTGCCGATGCCAACCTACGAAGAATCATATGCCAATATCCGCAGGCGAGTGATTTCCGATTCGCGGGCTCAGGTGCTGCAAAAGGATTTGAACAAGCATTTGCAGGAAAAATATCATTTTCAGCCTCAACAAAAAGCGTTGCAATCGCTTGTGAGTCTATATAAAGGCAAAACAAACAACAAAGATTGGAATCCGCCTGTGTTGAAAAAAGCTGATGAGGTTATTGGCTCGTATGACGGCGGAGAATTTACCGCCAATCAGTTTGCTGATTTCCTGAACAACCGACTAAAACTGAAAGCTGATTTTACAATTAGTGAAACCTATATCTCTAACGAATGGGAGGAATTTATTTCTCGTAACCTGAAACAAATCTATGACGAAAATCTGGAGGAAATGTATCCGGAATTTAAACATACGGTTCAGGAATATCGTGAAGGTTTGTTGCTGTTTGATTTGATGGAACAGGAAATCTGGACAAAAGCCAAGCAAGACACAATTGCTCAGCAAAATTATTTTAAAGCAAATGCTGAAAAATATCAGGAACCGTCAAAAATTGTCGGGGGATTACTGATTTATGATACTAAAAAACAAGCTGAAAAAGCCATGAAATTCTACCAAAAGAATCATTCTTACGAAAAAACGGTAGAAAAATATCAGCCGGAAACTTGGTACAAAGGCGATATTGTGGAAACCGACGAGCGATTGAAAAACAGTAAAAATCATCATAAAGGCTCGGTACAGGTATTTCCTGTGAAAAGTAAATATGCTGTTTTGGTTATCGATGATTATGTTTCTGCAAGAATTCCGCATTGGGAAGAAGTTGAGAACAGAGTGGCATATGATTACCAAAGCTCTTACGAAACGGAATGGAACAATCAACTGAAACAAAATGCTGAAATTGTTGTGAATCAATCTGCGTTTGACCAGCTGAAACAGAAATATAAGCAGTAAATTAGCCAATAAGTTGATTAGTTAATTAGCGAATAGTGTTAACCACAGAGGCACAGAGTTTACAGAGATTTTTCTGTCTCTTTGTGGTTAAAAACACCCGAAAAGTTCACCATAAATAACTTGTCAGAAGTTCTGACCTTTGTAATATTTATTTAATTGAAACCTGATGAGTGAAACCAACAAATATTTATTAACAAGAAGCAAAGAAATTACCGAAAACTATTTTCAGTTTTTGGACAAACATATTGCTGATGTGGTTTCAGGTAAGGTTGAGGAATTTATGGAAATCAATCAGATTGCAAGTGAATTATTTATTTCCCATAAACATTTGACTGATACGGTTCAGAAAGAAACAGGAAATCATCCTTGTCATTTTTATGACCTCAAAATTATTGATAAAGCCAAACAAATGCTTTCCGAAAGTGATAAATCAATTTCTGAAATTGCAAAAATATTGACTTACGACCCGTCCAATTTTTCCAAATTCTTCAAAAAGTTTGTTGGACAAACGCCTGGACAATTCCGAAAATCGACTAAATGATTTCCGTTTTTTACCTCTCCTTTGGAGAGGTCGAATCCTGATTTTCGGGATTCGGGTAAGATAAAAATGAAAACTTCCGAAAAGTTCACCACAAAATATATTTTCTAATCTGCCAATTTTGTATTCAGTTATAAACATTTAAAAATCAAACAAAATGGCAAGAAACGATTTAAACGGAAAAGTAGTTTTAATTGCAGGAGGAGCAAAAAACTTAGGCGGATTATTGAGTAGAGATTTTGCTGCAAAAGGAGCAAAAGTAGCGATTCATTACAATAGCAACAGCACAAAAGCAGAAGCGGAAAAAACGTTGGAAGACATCACAAATGCAGGAGGACAGGCATTTTTGTTTCAGGCAGATTTGACAGATGTAAAGAACATTACCAAACTTTTTGAAGAAACCAAATCCAAATTCGGAGGGATTGATATTGCAATCAATACGGTAGGAATGGTATTGAAAAAACCTTTCTTGGACACAACCGAAGAAGATTACGATACGATGTTTGACATCAATTCAAAAGTGGCATATTTTTTCATTCAGGAAGCAGGAAAGCATCTGAATAATAGCGGAAAAATTTGCACGATAGTGACTTCACTTTTAGCGGCTTATACAGGATTATATTCTACCTATGCCGGAGCAAAAGCACCTGTTGAGCATTTTACGAGAATGGCTTCAAAAGAGTTCGGACACAGAGGAATTTCCGTAACAGGTGTTGCTCCCGGGCCTATGGATACACCTTTTTTCTACGGACAGGAAAGCGATGACGCAGTAGCTTACCACAAATCTGCTTCTGCTTTGGGAGGATTGACCGATATTAAAGACATTGCTCCATTGGTAGAGTTTTTGGTAACAGACGGTTGGTGGATTACAGGACAAACTATTTTCGCAAATGGTGGCTATACAACAAGATAAAAGAAAATTTACTATTTTTGAAAGGCAAATGACTTGGTTGTTTGCCTTTCATTTTAAAAACTGAAAGCGATGGTAGTAAAAATTCTAAATACAATTTTAATTCTTTTCGCTGTGTTTATGGGGACAAAACACGGCTGGAATATGCTTATGGCAAAACCCGAAATGTTGGAAATGTTCGGTAAATGGAATTTCAGTAAAAATGCTGTTGTGATAAACGGAGCAGTAACATTGTTGGCTTCGGTTTTAATTTTGTTTCCGAAAACTTTTGTTTGGGGAAATTTCCTAATGGCGGCAGGAATATTGATGATTATCTGCTTGCAATTATTAAACAGAGATCTGAAAGGTGCTGCGATAGAAGTTCCATTTTTATTGCTTAATCTGGTTATTATTTATTTGCAACACCCTTTAAAGACGAATTAAAATGAAAAGAATAATTATCGGTTTGTTTTTCTCATTTGCACTTATTGCCTGTGGACAAACACAAAAAAACAATCAAACAGAAACTCAAAATTCAGAAAAAATGCAAGACGAAAATCTATTAAAACCCGTAAAAGCATTGATGGAAGCAATGCAATCAGAAAATGCAGAATTGATTAGAGCTCAATTTTCTGAAAAAGCAACACAGGCTTATGGAGCTGACGGAACAATGAAAACACCTGAAGAAACCCGAAAGTGGTTAGAAAGCGACATCATCAGTCGTCAAGGTAAAGTTGCGAATCCCCAATATACCGTGATTAACGATAATGAGGTTGTTGTTACGGGTCAATATTCGAGTCAGGGTTATACCAACAAAGCTAACTTTTTATTTACTGTTGAAAACGGACTGATAACCAGTTGGAGAATGAGGTATTAATATAAAAAAAGACTGCTGATAGATGTAGTTTAGCAAAATGATGAGGTTTTACGGTTAATTGAAACTTCCTGCAAATAATAACAGTCATTTTACCAAGCTACCAAACCGTTCTCTGTCTCTTTGTGGTTAATAAATACCCAGCACCCAACATCAGACATCTAACATTCATCTAATTCTTCACAACCAAAATCCAGTCGTTTTCCAGAAATTTATAACCAATATCGTACACAAATCGATATTCTGCACCGTTTTTATACACTTTGAAGTGCGTGAAATAAGTAAAATCAAACCCGTCTATGGATAAGTTTTGACGAGTTGTTTTGGTTTTTCCGTCCGTGAATGATTGGTTAGACAAAATCCGGTAGTTTTTCCGAAGTTTATTATTTACATTCCGCATCAGGTTTGATGCATCTTTGTTTTGTTTGTTGTTATAAGCATTCCTGCATGAATCGTTACAGAATTTTTTGTCTGAACGACCGATGATTTTTTCGCCGCATTCTAAACATTTATTCATTTTTCTGCAATTTTTTATTTTTATAAAACATTCAAATATAACAATTTATCCGTTTACAAATAATTATAATCGAAAGTAATTGTATAACTACCGACTAAACTTTGGCTTTTGCAGAATCTTTGCACCAGAGATTCGGGAAAAATCGAACGACCCGGATTTGATTGTTTAATTTAAATTTACAGTATTATGTCAGTACGAAACAAAGTAAGTCTTATCGGACGCACAGGAAAAGATGTGGAAGTGGTAACTTTCGAGAACGGCGGAATAAAAGCCAGCGTAACTCTTGCCACAAGCGATTATTACACCAACGCACAAGGCGAAAGAGTGGAAGACACTCAATGGCACAATCTGGTTGCTTTTGGAAAAACGGCAGAAATCATGCAAAAGTATGTCATTAAAGGAAATCAAATTGCTGTTGACGGAAAACTCACTTACCGGAGTTATGATACACAAGATGGTCAAAAGCGGTATATCACGGAAATCAGGGTAGAAGAAATCCTGCTTTTGGGGAGTAGTAATAAGTGATTTAGCTTGTTGTATAGAAACGATTTGCCAAAGCGAAAGTTCCGATGAGGTAATTAGCGAATGAATGAACCACTAAGGCACAGAGTGCACAGAGATTTCTTTGTGAACTTTGTGTCTTTGTGGTTAAATAAACACTCAGCATCAGACATCTAACATTCATCTAATTCTTTACAACCAAAATCCGGTCGTTTTTCAGAAATTTATAACCGATAACGGTGGCAACTTGAAACCCTAAACTTCGTTACTTGGTCACAGATTCACTCCATCACACTCATTCACTTTACAGAAAAAACAATCCGCCCGGAAGATGTACTCCTCCGGGCGGATTTAATGAACTATGTATTACGAATTACTTTTTAACAATTTTCACTTGTTGTTTCAAGCCGTTGGCGTGTAGTATCAATATGTAAGAACCATTGCTAAGGTGGCTTACATTGAGAGATACATCGTTAGACTCAAAGTTTTGTGTTATTACTTTTTGTCCTAACAAGTTGTACACTTCCACTTGGTTGATGGTATCAGTGTAAGATATATTCAATTCGCCGTTAGTCGGGTTCGGATATACCTTAAGTTGAGTAGTATCAAACTCAGACAAGCTCAAAGTAACAGTAATCACTACTTCCGTTGCTTCACTTGTACAGTCTCCGACAGTTTGTGTTACAAAGAAGGTGTATTCTCCTTCAGTAAGTGCTTCAGAAGTATCTGCTGTTTCAGTCAAACCTTCATCGGTGTACCAAGTTAGGTTTTCGCCCGCTGCTACTACTACGTCAGCCAAAGTTTGTCCTTCATCAAGTGATTGTGGCGACTCGATTTCTGGTGGTGTAATACCGTCGCATGGGTTGGTTACGTTTATAACTACTTCTACAGCTTCACTTATACAATCTTCTACAGTTTGTGTTACAAAGAACGTATATTCTCCTTCAGTAAGTGCTTCTGAAGTATCTGCTGTTTCAGTCAAACCTTCATCGGTGTACCAAGTTAGGTTTTCGCCTTCTGTTACTACTACGTCAGCCAAAGTTTGTCCTTCATCAAGTGATTGTGGCGACTCGATTTCCGGTGGTGTAATACCGTCGCATGGGTCAACATCGCCATAAGCTGCGATAAGTAACGATCCAAAAGATCCATTATATCCCCAAGTTCTTACATAGATTGTTTCTCCTGCAGTAAGTCCTACTAATTCCAGTTTAGAGAAATTACCTTCTCCATCATCAGCATTACATCCTAACGAAGTAAGATCTCCGCAAGTTCCACTATACGCTTGAAGTCCTGTATCGGTTATAGAATTACTTCCATCACCTCTTGTTTCTAAAGTAACTTCTCCTGATGCCGGAACTATCACCGTAAACCAAATATCTTTTCCGTTTGTGGCAAAATTATATTCATCGCAAGTAGGTAAAGGATCTGATGAATTAGCTGTGGCACCAGCATTAGATGTCGGGATATTAGCACTGGCAAAATCAGCCCCAACAGTAAGTGCTTCGGCACCCGAACACTCATCATTAGCCGGAGGAGGAGGGAATGTTCCTACGCAGATATCAAAAGTTTGTCTTGATGTGTCACTATAGCTATATACTCTTACGAAATAAGTTTCGTCAATAGTTAAACCTGAAACTGTGTTTTGGTTATTATCAGAACAAAGTAAGCTGGTGATATCGCCACAAGTTCCGCTTAATACCTGGAAGTACATATCTGTGCTTGTACCTTCCACTGCCACTACATTTGAGATAGTAATTTGATGAGAAGTTGCCGTCGCCTCGAATGAGAACCAAACATCATCATCTGGATTACCAAAACAAGGAGATGCTGCCATAGATTGTGTAGCTGCAACAGTAGTTCCGGAAGTAACAACATCGCAAGACAGGTCTGAATTAACGGTAAGTTCAATAGCTCCCGAACAATTGTCATTTGCAGGAGGACAAGCATTCATTGTCAAAGAGTCAGAGCTGATGGAGCAATTTCCGTCATCAGCATTATCAATAGTAATAACTACAGGAGTACCGAAAGTATAAGGTCCCATAGTAACAATTCCCGTAGAAGTAGCCATAACCGATGTGCTTCCTTGATCGTCGTTTACTTCTAAGTTAATTGCACTTCCCATATCAGTAATATTTACTTCAATTGAGAATTCCTGTGCATCACAATCTGACATTACAGTAGTATAAGTCGCTGAATGTGTTGTACACGTATTTTCTGTGATAGCAAGTGTGTATGGGGTGGTTTGTGGGCTGTCTTCCCATGTTGCTATGATAACATAGTAGGTAGTCCCGGCTGTTAGATTGATTTCCGGTAAACTACGAGTATTGCCACTGATAGCTGTATGACGGGCAACTATGGAAGTAAAAGGACAGCCTTCAAAAAGCCATAACGCATGCCAATCAGATGTAGGCATCGTTGTATTGAAGTTGTAAGATCCATCTTCTGTAGGAGTGAATGAATAAACTACTTCATTGCCTGTCAGATAGTATTCGGATCCGGTTCCTTCAATATATTGCTCTCCACCTAATGGTGGACGGTCAGCTGCATCATAATTATTACCGTGGTTGGCTGTGTCATCTGAATGAGTGTATGGTATTGCATCTACAATAATAGGTGCAGAACAATCGTCTCCCAGTCCTGGTATAAAGAAATTGGAACTTGTCCATGTACTCTCCCCGTCATCACAAATCTGACGTACATAGAAATCGTAGTTTCCTCCTTCTGTAACAGTGAGTTCATATGAATTAGTGTCAATGCCGGTTACGATAGTTCCGTCTGTACTACCTTGTACAAAACCTTGTACCCCCCATTCCACTTCAAAATCATTTCCATCACTTGTCCAACCTAAAGTAGCTCCTGTCATGGAAATATCTGTAGCTGTTAAGCCTGATGGTGCCGGGCAGTCAGGGATACAGTCGGTTAAATCAGTCTCTAAAGGAAAATCCCATGTATATATATCGCCACACACAGCCTCTACAGTTCCTGAGATATCAATGTTGCCTCCAACTGTTACTTCATAGTCGATGACATTATCGCAATAAAACCAATCGTCAATTGTTATACTCAACGTATAAGGAGGGGTAGTTGCTGTATAAGTTTGAGTATCCGAAAACCCTTCCTCGTAAGGTCCTCCGCTTAATACAGCTTCATTGTTTCCGTCTAACAACTCCCATGTAGTTACATCTCCCCAAGTGGAGCTTGAAATTGTAACGGATATTTCACAATCCTGGGCAAACATAGCCTGCCCGCCAAAAAGCATGGCACAAAACGCTAGCAATCCCAACCATCGTTTTGTTTTTCGTGTTCGATTCTGGTATGAATCGGTAAAAGTAATCTTGTTCATAATTAATATAATTTGTGTTAATAGGTATCTAATTTATATAAATTTTTTTAAACAGAAAAATAATTTTTATTTTTTGTTTATCTTTTCTTACTTTTTTATTTTTGCCATTAAGCATTTTATCTATGAACTATAGTGTGATTATTCCGGCATACAACGAAGAAAAATATATCGCGGATACTTTAAAAAGTCTGGTTTCTCAAACATTGCTTCCTTATGAAGTAATTGTCGTTGATGACGGTTCAACCGATAATACATCTCATATAGTTGAAGGATTTACCAGGCAGTATAATTTTATTCGTTTGATAACTAATCAGGCAGAAGCCAAACATTTGCCCGGAAGTAAAGTAATCAAAGCTTTCAATGAGGGACTGAAACATTTACAAAAAAGTGTTGATTTTATCGTTAAATTAGATGCTGATTTGATTTTGCCGGAAAATTATTTTGAAATGATTGCCGGAAAATTCCGTTCAGATGCTGAAATCGGAATGGTCGGAGGTATGGCGTATATCCAAAAAGGAAACGAGTGGCAATTAGAAAGCCTGACCGACAAAGACCATATTCGAGGAGCGTTCAAAAGCTACCGGAAAGAATGTTTTGAACAAATTGGCGGATTGTGTCCTGCGATGGGTTGGGACACGGTTGATGAATTGCTGGTAAAATATTATGGCTGGAAAGTGGTTGTGTTGCCCGAATTAAAGGTTCAACATCTCAAACCGACCGGAGCGGTTTATGACCGGGAAGCAAGATATAAACAAGGAAAGGCTTTCTATCGTTTGGGATATGGTTTTTGGCTCACGCTGATTGCTTCCGTAAAATTGGCTTTAAAAAAAGGAAAACCAAGATTATTTTGGGATTATATGCAAGGCTACCAAAAAGCAAAAAAGCAGCAAACTCCTTTGCTTGTGACCACCGAACAAGCCCGATTTATCCGAAAATATCGCTGGCAGAGAATTAATTCAAAGCTAATGGGTAGGAGCTAAGAGGCAAGAGCCAAGAGGGAAAAGTCAATAGTTGTAAAAGTCTGCGGTTTTTTAGCTTGGTTACTTGTCCTCTGAATCGAATAAACCACAAAGACATAGAGAATACAGCGTTTTTTCTTTGTGACCTTTGTGTCTCTGTGGTTTTTAACACCCCACATCTAACACCCGACATCTCCCGCTTTTACATCAATCCTGCTCTTTCCAGCAAAGCTTCCGGATTGGGTTCTTGCCCTCTGAATCGTTTGTATAATTCCATCGGGTTTTCTGTTCCGCCTTTTGATAAAATATGGTCCCGGAATAGCTGCCCGGTTTGGCGGTCGAAAATACCATTCTCTTTGAAAAAGGCAAACGCATCGGCATCTAAAACTTCTGCCCATTTGTAGGAATAATAGCCGGCAGAATAACCTCCGTTGAATATATGCGAAAAAGAAGGGCTCATCGCATTGTCTTTCACGTCAGGATACATTTGTGTTGATGCAAATTGTTGGTTTTCAAATGTTTTTAAATCACTGATTTCTGACGGATTTTGTGCGTGCCAGCCCATATCTAACAATCCGAAACTTAGTTGTCGCACGGTTGCTAAACCTTCCAGGAAGTTAGCACTTTCTTTGATTTTGTTTACATATTCCATCGGAATGATTTCTTCGGTTTGGTAATGTTTGGCAAACAACTTTAAGGCTTCTTCTTCATAGCACCAGTTTTCCATAATTTGAGAAGGCAATTCAACAAAATCCCAGTACACAGACGTTCCGGACAGTGAAGGATAAACAGTATCTGCCAGCATACCGTGCAAAGCGTGTCCGAATTCGTGAAATAATGTAGTTACTTCGTTGAATGTCAGAAGTGAAGGCTTGGTTGTTGTTGGTCGGGTAAAATTACAAACAATCGATACGTGCGGGCGTTCGTTAATACCGTTTTTGGTGTACTGTGATTTGAACGAAGTCATCCACGCACCGTTTCGCTTGCCTTTTCTCGGGAAAAAATCCGCATAAAACAAAGCCAGATAAGAACCATCTTCGTCATATACACGATAGGTTTGTACTTCCGAATGATAAACGTCCACATCGTTTACTTGCTTAAATGTGATTCCGTATAATCGCCGGGCTACTTCAAAAGCTCCGTTCAATACGTTGTTTAACTCAAAATAGGGTTTAAGCAACTCATCATCTAACTGAAATTTTTGTTTTTTGAGTTTTTCGGCATAATAGGACGAATCCCATTTCTGTAACTGACTGATTCCGTCTGTTTGCTGAGCGAAATCGGTTAATTCTTTTAATTCTTTTTCGGCAGCTGGTTTAGATTTTTCTAATAATTCATTCAAAAAATGCTGTACATTTTCCGGATTTTCGGCCATGCGTTCTTCAAGTACAAAATGGGCATGGGTTTTATATCCCAGTAAATTAGCCCGTTGATGTCGCAGCTGAACGATTTTTAATACGATTTTTTCATTATTATGCTGGTTCTGCTGAAAAGCTTTCCGTCCGTTGGCACAAACAATTTTTTCCCGTAGTTCCCGGTTTTCGGCATAAGTAACAAAAGGCAGATAACTCGGATAATCCAACGTGAAAAGCCAACCGTCTTTGCTTTCGGCGCGTGCCAGTTGTTCTGCCGCTTCCAAAGCACCTTCGGGCAAACCTTTTAGTTGCTTTTCGTCGGTAATGTGTAAGCGGTAAGCCTGTGTTTCAGTCAAAACATTTTCAGCAAATTTCAAGCTTTCGACTGCTAGTTCTGCGTCAATTTCTCGCAGTTTCTGCTTATCGGTTTCGTTGAGCAACGCTCCGTTACGGACAAAATTCCGATAGGTTCTTTTTAATAAAGTTTGCTGTTCGGCGGTCAAATTTAATTTTTCTCTTTGCTCATACACATTTTTGATTCGCTCAAACAATTTCTCATTTAAGATTATATCATTGTTGAAAGCCGACAATTTCGGTGCTGTTTTTTGTGCAATCTGCTGAATTTCATCATTGGTTTCGGCAGAATGCAGGTTGAAAAATACATTGGAAATTCTGTCTAACTGCATACCCGAAAAACTTAACCTTTCCAGTGTATTTTCAAATGTCGGCGATTCAGTATTAACGGTAATTTCTTCAATTTCTGTTTTTGCCAGTTTTATTGCCTCATCAAAAGCCGGTTCAAAATCGGAATTATTTATTTTGGAAAAAGGGGCTTCGTCAAATGTGGTTAAAAGAATATTTTGCATAGTTGTATTTTTATTAAAGGCATAAAATTACTGCTTATATGGAAACTTTACAACAAAATCTATAAACAGAATGATGTCCGGAATTATTATTTTTGCTATATTTGGTATAAATATTTTAAGAGATGAAAAATTATATCACGGCAATAATTATCGGTATTTCGCTGGTGGTTTCCACGGCACTGCTGACCAATGCGTTCAAAAACCGGCACATAAGCGAAGAAACAATCAGCGTAACCGGATCGGGAAGCACAGATTTTGTATCTGATTTAGTTGTTTGGAAAAGTTCATTTTCCAAAGTCAGCCATGATATGAAAACGGCTTATGCATCATTGGAAAGCGACCGGAACAGTTTGAAAGATTATCTGAAATCCAAAGGGATTAATGAAGATGAAATTGTGTTCTCGTCTGTGAATATCAGCAAGAATTACGACAATACTTATGACCAGAATTACAATTTGCGTTCACAGGTTTTTACCGGATATACATTACGGCAAAATGTGCAAATTGAAAGTAAGGAAGTGGAAAAAGTGGAAAGTATTTCCAGAGAAGTGTCGGAACTGATTAATTTGGGGATAGAGTTAGATTCCTATTCACCGGAATATTATTACACCAAATTGGCAGAGTTGAAGCTTCGTATGATTGCAGAAGCCACACAGGACGCCAAGGCTCGTGCCGAACAAATTGCTGAAAATGCCGGTGCAAGATTAGGCGATTTGAAAAAATCTGAAATGGGCGTGTTCCAAATCATTGCCCAGAATTCATCTGAGGAATATTCGTGGGGCGGTTCATTCAATACCAGTTCCAAAAACAAAACAGCAACCATTACAATGAAGTTGATTTATAAAATTAAATAATTTTTTCAATGAAAATGCTATAAATCCTGGGTTAACCCGGGATTTATATTTTTAGATAAAGAAGACAAAAACAAAAAAGAGAACCAATTTCTTGATTCTCTTTGCTTAGTAGCCGAAACCGAACAAATCTCGAAACATTTTTTGGAAGATTTGGAGCGGTTATCATCAGTAAATACTGAATAATTTAATCTTTAGTTATCCCTCTCTATATATTCTACAATATAGAGGGGATTAATTTAATAAAATCCACAAATGAGTAAGATTAATATTATTGGATGCTCTATGGGCTATAGATTTCAAAATACAGTAATCAGTATTACTATCAGTTTCCGAAAGCATTTCATCTGATTTCCAAGTTGTTTTTGGGAGTTTTGATAAATCATCAATCCAACTATTTATTGTAGTATTCCAATGCTTAAAATCTTTGCCCTCTACGAAACCAAGCAAACCACATTCGGATAAACTTTTACCGTGCTTTTCGGTTTTGTATCTTTCTATACCTCCGTTATTATTGTCACCAATAACATATTCTTTTTCTCGTTTTTTCTCGGGGGATGGTAGCCGTTTACTTTCTACAGAGTATATTGAGGAAAGTTCTACATTTTGTTCATTTGGATAAAAGAAAAAATCCGAAAAGCCTTTACTTAGATTATAAACATCTTGATATTGTCCCTCGATATTAAAGGGATAATCTTTGTTTCTGATATGTATTTGGGCTTGCTTCGTATAGAGTTGGGTCAAATCATTTTCACTTAACTTTTTTTTCGTATGAAATTCCGATTTTAAGTATGATTTGAAATGTAGAACAGTTTCCACCATACATTCTTTTGCAAGAAGAATCATCCTATTTTGAGGAAGTTCAATATTAGGTTGAGAAAGATTAAATATGTTGTCCTCTGCTATCATTAAAAACCTGCATTTGAGAAGTCAGAGAAACATTTGTCAGCATCACGATATGCTGTAAGAGAAAGCCAATATCGATATTGGTTAGGCTTAATAAAAACAATCGTATCCTTTTGTGGATATAGTTTAATTATCCTTTTTATAGACAACTGCTCAGAAATTACATTGTCTGTTAGATTTTCAATATTCAGCTTTGATAGGTCTTTATGAAAGATTGGCTTAGTGTTTTCTGTATCAAACTTAAATACGGTTGCTATTAAGGAATTATCTAACTCTACGACATCACTCAGCCTAAATTCTCGCCCATTATCTTCTCCATAAACGGTGTTTAATGCTCTTGAAAATTCAATGCCATATTTCCCAATGATTGACTTTATATTTTTTTCTCCTTTGATTGAAGAAATAGCCTTAGATTTTTCACCATTCCTAATAAAGGCTTGGAAATAAGTGTTAACATCAGAGATTATATTAGAATCGAATTCCGAAAGCATATTTTTATCTTTCAAAAAAGGAAGATTCATATAATCGTTTTTCAAAAGAGAAGTATTTCTGTTTATTAGTAAGTAACTGCTTGTTACATACATATAAAATCTATAAAAATCATTATGATCCTTTAGCTCTTTGATAATAACATTTAAAAGTTCCGTATTATCACTCTTAATACCAATGATCTGATGTCTAAAACTAAATGATTGCTCGTTAAAAAATACTGGAAGCTCCTTTTCTCCTATGTTCTCCCATAGTATAATATTTGGAGCGGAAAAGATTCTTTGGTTTGGAATTTTTACAAACGACAATTCTTCATTTATAGGTTCAAGCTGATTGTAATCTATTCCAGATTCACTAATTGCTTTCGTAGGTAAAAATGGTATATTCTTCAGTAAATCAGACCACAGATCACCTGATGAACCAATCAATCCCTCTTCACAAATACAATTATTTTTATCCAATAAGACTTCTAAGACTTCTATACTCTGTACCTTTTCTACAAGATTTCTAATCCTTCCTCCTCCAAGTAAGTTGTTTTTCCAAACAAACTCATTATTTATAGCCGTTTGCCTGTTTATGAAATGAAAATCATAATCATCAATCTCAAAAAAGATACGTTCTTTAGTCGCGATTGTTCGTCTGAAAGTTAGATGTAAAAGGTTCTTACTGAAATCAGGCTTTTCATTTCTGACAAAAACAGCAGCTGATGCTACATCTGCACCATTGTCCCAAAGTGATTTGTTTCTTGCTAATGCAGTAAAATCAAAGATTTGTACAACATTATAGTTTGAGAATAATGCCTTTTTATAATCATTGGATGTGCTGTTATAAAGTAATCCCGAAGATTTAATAATAAGGCAAGACAAGCCATTTTCTTTCAAATACGAAAAAGCTTCTGATAAAAATTTTAAAGCAATCTGTCCTTGTGGAATAGTAACACTTTTATTTTCCAACATCCATTTATTGGAATAGTTGGAAATAGCACCTCTCACAAATGGTGGATTACCAATTACTAAATCAAATTTTTTGCCTTTTATAGAATCACACTGAAAAAAATCTGAATGTATAAGATTTTCTTTTGTTAGATCGTCAAAACGTAATTCATTGATGATCTTTATTGGATTTAGCTCGTTACAAAGAGCCAAGCTTAAACTAAAAGAAGCTAACTTTATTGCTTGTTCCTCTTTGTCAACTCCGTAGATATTTTTCAATAAGGGTTTTAAATCCTTAATGTCAGGAAACTTCATTTCATTTTGAAGCCTCCAAATCTGAACCAATCGCTTAAAAGTGACTACCAGAAAAATTCCTGAACCACAAGTTGGGTCTAATATTTTAAAGTCTTTAAGATTTACGCTTTCATACTTCTTCAAAGGAATACACTCATCAACTAATAATTTAGCGAGATGAGAAGGTGTATAGAATAATCCCTTCTCCTGTTTATCTTCTCCTAAAAACTCTTCATACAAGCGACTGATTAACTCTACTGGGATATATTTAAACTCAAAATATCGTAGATCAAACTCAAATTCAGTTTGTTGTGAACTGATGTCTGTTTTGTCAGTTGATAAAAAGTCTGCAAGAATGTTTAAATCTAAAGATTGTAATTGTTTTTGCTCTTCCTTAGTCCAGATAAATACATTTCCGTTGAAATCTTGATTCAAATCAATCAACAGGGATACAAATTTTCCTTTACGTAATACTTCATTAAAAGTACTCGCATTATTATACTTCTTAAAATACTTTTCAGATAACAATTTATTACCATTGGTATCAATGCGTTCTTCTAAGTATTTAATAAGTATTGCCTGTACAATAATCTTATTGATTAAAGATGCAGAATCTGAATGAGTTGTTTTTAATTTCTCGCTTACGCTTCTGATATTTTTTATCAGCGTATCATAAGCGGAGTTTTGAAATTTGAATTTCTTTTTTAGCTCTTCCTGTTCCCAAAAAAGACCAGTTTTAATTTTAACGGCAAATTGCTCATTATACAAATCGTGGGCTTTACCCACTAAATTCAAATCAGACACTAAATATTCCGGTTCAAACTTTTTGGTAACGTGTTTTGTACAGTCAACAATTTTTATTTCGGTATTGAAAAAGAAACAAGCTAACGGCACTTCACCACTGCTCCAAAGATTGGTTTGGATAGCTGCAATTGAATTATCCTCTTCGTTAAACTCCTTTTCTGTAAAATCGAAAAGATAAACCTGTGGTTTGTAGCTTCCGTTTAATTGTAATCGAAAATATACAGCAGATGCTCCCAAATCCTTTGCCGTTTCCAAATGGAATTTCAGAAGAGGCTCAGGTAGATTTTGTTCATCAACCAAAAACAGCAAATCATCTCCCTCAAAGCCTAATTTCTTTAGACCTTGTGAAAATGGTTTTACGATGTTTTCAGGTAAATTCATACTGTTTTTATTTGTTTAAAAACAAACAATATCGACTGTTTCCAATCTGTAAAGATACAATTTATTTAGTCGGATTTTTAAAGCTTTAAACAAAAAATATTAGCATTCAGATACTCAGTCTAATTTATTATTTTTTACAAACGTTGATACTGTTAAGCGGTGAACGCCCAATATTCTACCAATTGCAGAATACGAAACTTTTTTCTCCAATAATTCCTGTATCTTTTTTTCTTGACCAGTTAGTTTTGTTTTGGATGATTTACTTCCAACCGGACGACCGAGAACAACCCCTTCAGCACGTTTTCTTGCCAATGCTTCTTTGGTGCGCTGAGAAATAAGGTTACGTTCTATTTCTGCCGAAAGACCAAATGCGAATGCCAATACTTTGGAATTAATGTCACTTCCCAGGCGATAATTATCTTTTATCGTCCATACTTTAATATTACGGTTCATACATTCATTAAGAAGACCCATAATCATTAATAAATTGCGTCCTAAACGGGATAATTCTGAACAAATCAAAACATCATCTTTTTTCATCTTATGAAGCAGTTTGCCAAGTTTTCGTCTTTCTAATTTTTGTGTCCCTGATATGGTCTCTTCAATCCATTTATCAACTTTTATATTTTGTTTTTTGCAAAAACTATCAATCTCGAATCGTTGATTTTCTACTGTTTGTTTATCCGAACTAACCCTAATATATCCATATATCATATCTGTCTATTTTAATGTTGAAAGATATTTAATTTAGACTTTTATGAACACTGTTTAAGGGGCGTTTAAATTAGATAAAAAGGAAATTGCTCAAGGTATTGTTGCTCCCCAAGATTTCGTAAATGAAAAAAGTGCAACAACTCTAAATTCAGGAGTAAAAAAAGGAAGTGGAGTATTTGTTCTTTCTGAAGATGAACTATTAAAAATCAACTTATCTGAAACGGAAAAAGAGATTATAAAACCATATTATACAAGTGAGCAACTTGATAGGTATTGTACCGAGAAGAAAAACACTCATTGGATTATTTATACAAATTCAGAGTTTAAAAATATAAATAAAATCAAAGACTATCCGGCAATTAAATCACATTTGGATAAGTTCTCTCAAATAATTACATCTGATAATAAGCCGTACGGACTACATCGGTCAAGAGAGGAGAAATTTTTTAGAAACGAAAAAATTATGTCTTTGAGAAAATGTGCTTTCCCGACATTTACCTATACAGACTTTGATTGCTATGTTTCTCAATCTTATTTTGTTATTCAAACAAGTAAGGTGGATTTGAAATTCCTAACTGTATTATTGAATTCAAAACTAATGGCTTTTTGGTTTAGATATAAAGGAAAAATGCAGGGACAAATTTACCAAATTGACAAAGAACCATTATTAACCGTTCCTATACTACAGCCTGAAAATGACAAGGTTTTCGTTTCTTTATTTAATGAAATTCAGGTTCTAAAAAGGGGTAATCAAGACATTTCAGCTATTCAGAAATGTCTTGATATAATGATTTTCAAGCTATATGATTTGACATTCGAAGACGTACAAAAAATAGACGGAACTATTTCAATAGATGACTTTCAATCAAACTAACTTCTTCGTCTGAAAAATCAAACGTTTTGTAAAAGAGTAAATCAATTTTGTCAGTTATATCGTTCATTTTATTTGTTTCTTTTGTAACCTCTTTAATGCTGTCAAACAATTCAATTATTTCACTTTCATAATCAGAAAACACAATAGGTATATTGACCAAAGGCTCTTTATCTATCTGATAATTCGAGCCTTGCATCTTTCCCTTGTTCTTTAGCCAAAAGTTGATAACTTTTGAGTTCAAATAGGCAGTTAAATATTTTTGATTAATTCGGTTAGTTTTTACAACATTAAAAGACATCATTACAAAAGCCTCGTTTTCAGTGTATGCAAATGTTGGTGTTGGACATTTTCTAATGGATAGAATTTTCTCTCCTATTCCAAAGAAATGTTCATCTCTCGCCCAATGTAAATGATAAAATGACAATTTCCCCTGTAAATTTTCTCGTCTATCCTCCATTATTTCCCGAAATTTTGAAAGATGATTGATTAGTGTCGGACAATCGTTTTTGTAGTTTTTTTTAGTAATGTAAATTATTTCTTTATCATACTGATCAACAAAATATTTGTCTACCAGATAGGGCTCGTAAATTGGTTTTATGTATTTCATCTCTGTTTCTGACAGTCCATTAAACACTCCTTTATCAATTACAAAAACACCATCTCCGACCTTTATATTTTCTACTTCAATTCGTTCGTTTGGAAGTTTTTTAATATTTCTTGAATTTACAACATCTGGATTTGGAACTATCCCTTGTGCTACTTCATTATCGGTTAATTTAAACGCCCGTTTTTTTTCGGGGCTTGATTTGTTGTTTTGTTAAATGCTAATCTCTTTTCAAAACTTCTCTCACTTCGATGTTTCCACCTACTTGGTCAAAAATAGGATTACCTTTTGCAATTTCTATTGCTTCATCAATGGTTTCGGATTTTACCACAACATAACCGCTAACAAATTCATTATTTTCGGTGCAAACTCCGTCAGTTACTTCCTTGTTGGACTTTACGTTTTTTGCACTTCCTGCAAATGGCAAAAGCGTGTTGCCTTTGTCCACTAATTTGTTTTGTGAAGCAATTCCTGCTAACCAATTCATACGTTCCTGCATTTGTTCAGGTGTTGGTCTGAAATCGGAAATGTCTTTTAATCTAAAAATCAATACAAATTCTTTCATTGTCTATAAAATTTAATTATTTCTTGTAAGACAATTTCAAATTGCGGAACGTGACAGAAAGTAGAGAAATCTTTAAATTTTCATCAATTTCTCGGGGTCAACGACAGAAAAAATACTTGTGATTTTTCCGTCTGGGTTTAGTTCAAATATCTGACAGTTTATCAAGATTGTACCTCTGTAAAACAGTAATGCACATTGATGATTTATTTCTTCAATTTTGATTTCAAGGTCTTTTTGATGATTTTCATAAACGTAGGTCATCAGTTTAATGGTGTTGTCAATTCCCGAAGTCAGTTCAGCAATAGCCTGTAATTTATTTCCTGCATCTGCCAAAACCTGCACTTCGTCAGACAATATTTGTTCCAACGTTTTTACATCGCCTTTACGGATTGCGGACACATATTTTTCTAAATATTTTCGGTCTTTTGCAGACGAAGTTGCGATTTTGGGTTTCCGCAATTTCAGTTTCTTTTTGGCTCTTGTGAGGATTTGTCGGGAATTTTCTGCCGAAATTTCTAATATTTCAGCGATATCACCGTGTTCGTAATCAAATGCTTCTTTTAACAACAAAACTGCTCTTTCTTTGGTGTTCAATGTGTCGAGCAAAACAAGCATTGAATAATTGAGTATCTCGTCTAATTCAATTTTGCTTTCACCTTGATTGGTAACGATTGGTTCGGGCAATGTGATTTTTTGTTGCCTTTCTCTGTCGTTTTTCTTTTTTAGATTTATGGCTTGGTTAATGACCGATTTTATCAGATACGCATTTGGATTGGAAATTGAGCAACCCTCTTTTTCATTGAATTTTATCAAGACCTCCTGAATTACGTCTTGACAATCGCCAATATTTCCCAAAATGTTGTAAGCATAAGGAAATAGTTTTTTGTTCAATGTGTTTAAATCGTCCATTTTTTGATTTTAGAGTTAGACAATTTCAAAGGTAATAATGTGACAGGTTTTGAGAAAATCTTTCAACTGTATTGTTTTTGCGTTTCGCTTTGTCTGAGGGAAAGAAAAAAGCCTTTCAGCAATCACAGAAAGGCTTTTTTATATTTCCGATAGCTTGTTATTATCTCAACAATTCTAACGCTTTGATTATTTTATGGTCATTTTTTAAATCTTCCAAGTTGTCTCCACCTAAAATTTCAAAATCAGGTAAAATATTTGATTTATAAACTTTTAAATTTCTGTCCACAACATAATCTGTTGATAAGTTAATTCCTGCGTTATCGTTTATTTTAAAACCTTGTACTGCTGTGGTATAATTTGCAGTCGGCTCTCCTACAATAAAAGTGTTATTTCTCCCGATAAAAGATATGGCAGTCATTTCTCCTGCACTTGCAGTATAGCAACCTGTTAAAATAACCAATGGAATATCAGTTTTTATAGGATAATCCAAATCTATTTTTCTCTCTAACACAATGCCGTCAATCAATAATTTTCCCTCTTTGATTTCCCAATTTCCCGTAGGTTTATTTTGAGCATCTCTAAACCCGCCAAACATTATATTATCTCCGATAAACTCTTTCAATCCAAGTAATATAGGATACATATTTCCACCTGTATTTAATCTCAAATCTATAATCCAGCCTTTGATTTTATTTGAATTTATAGCATTGATATGAGAAACAATGTCGTTTGCTAAACTATCCACTTTTTTAAAAGCAAAATCATTGTTTCCTGTAATTCTGATATATCCGATTTTTTTGTCAATGACTTTACTAAACGTGTTTTTGTCAATTTTTATTTTGTCCTTTAGATAAGCATTTGTCATTGCGTTGGGATTGTTCCACCCGTATGTTTTCCCTTTATATTTTAAGCCTCCGTGATAATCATTCAGCTGTTTAAATACTTTTTCATATAAAGGTGCAATCTCATCTATCGAGTTTAGGCTTTGGGATTTATTGTATAATTCACGTTTAATGTTTTCGAGGTTTTCTGTGTGAATTGAATTCACTTCTATTAATTCAATAGATTTATCGATAAATGATTTTATGCTGTCATTTTTAAAACTTTGAGAAAATGAAAATGTTGAAAATAATAGAAGCCACACCAATAAAAAATATCTATTCATACATTAGAGAATTTGTAAGGTTTAACGTTGTTTTTTAGTTATGCAAAATTACACAAATATTTCAAGCATTGTTTTTGCGTTTCGCTTTGCCTGAGGGAAAGAAAAAAGCCTTTCAACAAGTCGCTGAAAGGAAAGAAAACATTCAATTTAGTTGAGGTTTTATTTTTGTCGCTTGTAATGCAGTTGTGTCAATCCAGTCTCAAACGTTTTGACTTTGATAAATTCAAGTGTTTGCTCTGGTCTGCCGTCTTTGAAAAGTCTTGTTCCGTTACCTAATAAAATGGGTACTATCGAAATGATAAACTCGTCTATTAAGTCGTGTTTCAATAGTTCATTTATTACTTCCGCTCCTCCGTCACAATAAATATTTTTACCTTTTTCAGATTTCAGTCGTTTGACCAGTTCAGTCAAATTCCCTGTATAAAAAGTCGTTCTACCTATTTGCGGTCTTTCCGTTCTTGTGATGACATAAACATCTCGTTGTCCATTGTCGTAATGGGATAAACCAACATTTTTAAGCACATAATCATAGGTTCTTCTGCCAATAATCAATGTGTCAATTGTGTCTGTAAATTCTCCATAACCATAATCTTCTCCTGCTTTTTCAACGAGTTTCAAGAAAGTAAGGTCATCATTAGGTTTTGCAATGTAACCGTCTAAACTTGTTGCAATGAAAAGTGATATTTTCCGCATTTTTATAAATATTAATGTTTCTGCAAAGTTAGCTTTGTACGGCAGGTTGTACTTTGGAAAAATGCGACAATTTTAAAGTTGTGATGGCGAAAGTCCCGTATTTCGTTTTATTTCATTGGTAAGATGCGAATGGTCATAGTAGCCACATTCAAAAGCAACATCTAAAAAACTTCGATTTTCATCTAATTTTTTGATAATGGACAAAGCATTTTGAAAGCGAATAATATTTGAATATTCTTTTGGGGATAGTCCAATGAACCTTTTGAAATTTCGCTCTAACTGTCTTACGGTCGTGAAATTTCGTTTTGACAGCTCGTGAATGCTGATCTGTCCATTTGTAGAATGAATATCATTAATAACCGATTGCAATGGAATATGTTTTGCTTTTATTCTGTCGGAAAAAAATTGGTTAAGATAATCAAATGGGTTGTTAAAGATTTTATCGACATTGAATGAATTAGATTTTTCAAACTCGATTGTATCGTTTGTCAATTCATTTTGTGAGGCATAGCTATAGAAATTTGCAAAAGTTGCAGGTTTTAGACATACTCCCAATAAATGAGTATCACTGTCGATAAAGCTGTCTTTAAATGAAGTCATCGCACCCACCACATACGTTTTTCCAAACTCCAAAGAAAATGAACCGTTGTCTGTCAAACAAGTATTTCCTAAATTCATCAATACACCTGCACAACCGTCCGGAAAAACCCGTTCCCACTGTCTTTCAAGTTTATTTCCTTTCAGTTCCCAATAAAAATGTATAAAGGGCTTTAAGTCTTTATAAGGTTTTATTATTTTGTATTCCATTTTGTGCTTGGGTGTCGTTCTACAATCAATAACCGCCAATTTGTTTATAGACACAACAAAATTACACAAATATTTCAAGTATTGTTTTTTTCGTTTTCGTGAGGGATAGAAACGGAAAGTCCACAGCGATGAATGAGCGAGGACTTGTAGTGGAAAGCCCGACCCACTTGCATTTTTTGTGTTGGGATTTGAGCATTAGCAAAAATGCAAAGGGACTCGCCCAAAAAAATAATAAACCCAAATCAAGTATTTAGCATCTGAACGCCAAATGCGACCTCTGACTGCAACATTGAAAGTCCGACTTGTTTACCCGACTAATTTAGCTGGGACAAAAAAGTTAGGCGATGCAGGAGAGAAAAGAAATAGATAAAATACCTATCGAAGAAGCAATGGTACTTCTCCGTGAGGTCGGTATTGATGTGGAACAGGAAAAAGCCGAACTGATTATGGAGTTTCTCTACAATCTCACAATGATAATTATCCGTGAATGCTTTGATACCGAATGATTTATTTCGTACTTCAGCTAATCCCACAAAACATTAATACCCACTCAAAAAGATTAGCTATGAAAAGAGCCGATTTATATATACGTGTTTCCACAGATGAACAGGCAGACAAGGGATATTCACAGCGTGACCAAGAGGAACGTCTGAAAAGGTACTGTGCGACCAATAAGATTGCTGTTGGACAGGTTATCTACGAAGACCATTCCGCCAAAACCTTTAACCGACCCGAATGGACAAGATTATTGAACAGTCTTAAAAAGAGAAGTTCAAAGACTGACCTTATCCTGTTTACCAAATGGGATAGGTTTAGCCGTAATGCAGGTGATGCCTATCAGATGATTAGCACACTTAACAAACTTGGCATAGAACCACAAGCGGTAGAACAGCCTTTAGACCTTTCCATTCCTGAAAACAAGATGATGCTTGCGATATATCTGTCCGCTCCCGAAGTGGAAAATGACCGCAGGGCACTGAATACGTTTTACGGTATGCGTAGGGCAAGGAAAGAGGGGCGTTTAATGGGTAGAGCACCTTTTGGATATATCAACAGAAGCAAAGAGGACGGACGAAAATACATTGCCCTAAAAGAACCTGAAGCATCAGCTATGCGTTGGGCTTTCAACGAAATAGCAAAAGGCGTGTTTGCCTGTAACCAAGTACGGCAAAAAATGAACAAATTACACAAGACAACTATAAGTCGAAGTGCTTTTCACGTAGCCGTACGTAATCCTTTGTACTATGGTAAGATATTCATTGCCAAATTCAAGGACGAAGAAGCACATCTGGTACAAGGTCAGCACGAACCGCTTATATCCAAAGAACTTTTTGATAGGGTGCAACTGATATTGGATGGAAATAAAAGAACTGAACGTCCCAATACCAAAATACTTTCAGACGAGAACCTGCCCCTACGTGGTTTCTTAGTATGCCCCGAATGTGGTCGCAACCTGACAGGAAGTGCTTCAAAAGGAAGAACAAACCGCTATTACTACTATCATTGCGTTTCATCCTGTGGCTTCCGCCAAAAAGCTGAATTAGCCAACGATATTTTTGAAAAGAGTATGCGACAGTTTGCGTTAAACGGTTCTGCTCAAATAGTGAAAAAACTGTTGTTGGACAACTACAAGAAATTCGTAAACAACCCACTTGACGAAAAGAAACAGATTGCACAGGAAATAGATAAACTGAATGCAAGGTTATCAGTAGCACGCAACAAACTGCTATCTGAAATTATTGATGATGAGGAATACCTCGAAATCAAAGATGAGTGTAGAAAACGAATTGAGAGTTTGGAAGAACAGTTGAGCAAGGACGGTTCTGATGCCAAGAAAATCAATATAGAAAAGTCTTTGGACAGGGCTTTAAAGTACATAGAAAATATTCCCAAAATGTACAGCGAGGGCGAAATCAATACAAGGAGAGGTATAATTGGTTCGATATTCCCTGAAAAATTGGAGTTTGACGGAAAAACGTATCGAACCACCCGAATGAACGTAATCGCAAACTATATCTTCCAGATAAACAACGGATTACCCCAAAAAAAGAACAGGACAAACGAAAATAAATTTCATTTGTCCTGTTTAGTAGCGGGAACTGGACTCGAACCAGTGACCTTCGGGTTATGAGCCCGACGAGCTACCTACTGCTCTATCCCGCGCTATTGTGGTGCAAATATATAACGACTTTTTGGAATACACAAAAAAACCGCAAAAAAAATAGTTTATTCTTTCGGCAGATATAGCTACCTTTGTGGCTTAGAACGAAATAGTATGACACACAAAGCAGGTTTTGTAAACATTATTGGTAATCCGAATGTGGGTAAATCCACATTAATGAATGCTTTTGTCGGCGAAAGATTGTCGATTATTACCTCTAAAGCACAAACCACGCGACATCGAATTTTCGGTATTGTGAACGGAGATGATTTTCAGGTGGTTTTTTCAGATACTCCCGGTGTCATCAAACCGGCTTACCAGTTGCAGAATTCAATGATGGATTTTGTAAAATCTGCCTTTGAAGATGCCGATGTTTTCCTGTATATGGTTGAGGTCGGCGAAAAACAACTCAAAGACGAAGCCTTTTTCAATAAGCTGAAACATACCAACATTCCGGTGTTGTTGCTATTGAATAAAATCGACAAAACCGACCAGGATTTTCTGGAAGAGCAAGTTGATTATTGGAAAGAAACCTTACCCAACGCCGAGATTTACCCCATATCGGCATTGAATAATTTTAATGTAAAAGAAGTTTTTGACCGCATTTTGGAATTACTTCCCGAGTCGCCGCCTTATTTCGACAAAGATAGTTTGACGGACAAACCCGAACGGTTTTTTGTTAATGAAATTATCAGGGAAAAAATTCTGTTGAATTACAGCAAAGAGATTCCTTACTCCGTTGAGGTGGTAACCGAAGAGTTTAAGGAAGACGAAGATATTATCCGCATTCGTGTAGTAATTATGGTTGAACGCACAAGCCAGAAAGGAATTATTATCGGACATAAAGGAGCTGCTATCAAAAAAGTAGGCATCGAGGCCCGGGTCGATTTGGAAAAATTCTTCGGCAAACAAGTACACTTAGAAACCTTTGTCAAAGTAAACAAAGACTGGCGTAACAACAACAATCAGTTGAAACGTTTCGGATACAGCAATAAATAATAATTAAATGGCTTATAGCTCACTGCTTACAGCCTAAGCAAATAAATAAAATGAATAATATAGTAGCCATAGTAGGAAGGCCAAATGTGGGAAAATCAACCTTGTTCAACCGCTTGATACAGCGGCGTGACGCCATCGTTGATTCTGTGAGCGGGGTAACCCGAGACCGTAATTACGGCAAAAGTGAATGGAACGGACGTTCTTTCTCTATCATCGACACCGGAGGATATATTGAAGGTTCAGATGATATTTTTGAAGGCGAAATCCGTAAGCAGGTAGAACTGGCAATTGACGAAGCCGATGTCATTTTGTTTGTAGTCGATGCCGAAGAAGGTTTAACACCGTTAGACGAAGAAGTCGCCAAACTGTTACGCAAGGTAACCAAGCCCGTATTACTGGTTGTGAATAAAGTAGATAATGGTAAACGCCTGCAAGATGCTTATGAATTTTATAATTTAGGATTAGGCGAATATTATCCGGTTGCCGGAATGAGCGGTAGTGGAACAGGAGAGATGCTTGATGCTTTAATCGAAGCTTTGCCACCCGAACAAAATGACGAAAAAGAAGATGAAGAACTGCCGAGATTTGCTTTTGTCGGACGACCGAATGCCGGAAAATCAAGTATTATCAATGCGTTGATTGGAGAAGACCGTTTCGTAGTAACAGACATTGCCGGAACAACCCGCGATGCTATCGATACAAAATATAACCGTTTCGGATTTGATTTTTATTTGGTGGATACCGCCGGAATCCGGAAAAAATCCAAAGTGAAGGAAGATTTGGAGTTTTATTCCGTGATGCGTTCGGTGCGGGCAATTGAGCATGCCGATGTGTGTGTACTGGTAATTGATGCCACACGCGGATTTGAAGGACAAGACCAAAGTATTTTCTGGCTGGCACAGAAAAATAAAAAAGGAGTCGTAATTCTTGTCAACAAATGGGATTTGGTAGAAAAAGACAATCAAACCACCAAAGAATACGAAAAACGAATCAGAGAGCAAATTGCACCGTTTGACGATGTGCCTATTTTGTTCGTTTCTGCCCTGACCAAACAGCGTTTGTTAAAAGCATTGGAAACCGCTGTGGAAGTTTTTGAAAACAGAAAAAGCCGTATTTCTACTTCCAGACTCAACGAAGTGATGTTGCCGATTATCGAAAATAATCCGCCTCCAGCAGTCAAAGGAAAATATATCAAAATCAAGTTTTGTATGCAGTTGCCGACACACACACCGCAGTTTGTGTTTTTTGCCAATCTGCCGCAATACATTAAAGACCCATACAAGCGTTATATCGAAAATAAATTGCGGGAGAACTATAATTTTTCGGGTGTACCGATTGAAATATTTTTCAGACAGAAGTAAATACAACAAAATAAAAAAATGATAAACTGCTGTTTAGCTTATATCAGAGAAAAACAAATTTCTGATATAAGCTATTTTTATTGTAACAAACTTTCTGTCTTCTCTACTTATTAAGATGTTGTTGCTTGGATAACATAATAAAAAAGGCATAAAATTTGTTATCATCAGTACAACCATAATTTAACATAACAATAAACACTACTTTTTATGCGATTACTTCCTTTATTGATTTGTTTGTTTGGGCTTTCGGCGATGGCTCAGGTTAAGATAAGCGGAAAATTCTATGATGAATTCAACGAACCTGTCAGCGACGTAACCGTTTTGGCGATGAAAGCTAAAGATTCAACCATGATTGCCTATACATCTTCGAAAGAAGCAGGCGATTTTTCCTTAAATTTTCAACCCGTAAAAGATTCTGTCAATATCACTTTCTCTTTGTTTGGTTATGAGGAAAAAGTATTGAAATATCCGAATATCAGCGAAAGTATCAGTCTGGGGAATATTTTATTGAAAGAAGACGCAGAACAGTTAGACGAACTGGTTATCGTGGCAGATATTCCGATTCGGGTCAAAAGAGATACATTGGAGTTCAACGCGTCGTCGTTCAAGGTTCGTCCGGACGCAAATGTGGAGGCTTTGCTGAGAGAGCTACCCGGCGTTGAAATTGATGCAGAGAAAAATATTACTGTGAACGGAAAAAAAGTAAGTCAGTTTCTGGTAAACGGTAAACCGTTTTTTGACCGTAACGGAAGTGTGATTTTACAGAATCTTCCGGCAGATTTAATTAACAAAGTACAGGTTTCCGATAAGAAAACCAAAGCTGAAGAATTTTCGGGACGAAGTGCCCAAAGCGACGAAGCGAGCATCAATTTTACCATTGACGAAGACAAAAATAAAGGTTTGATGGGGCGTGTTACCGGCGGATATGGCACTGACGAACGTTACGAAGCAGCCGGTTTGATTAACTATTTCCAGGGCGACCGGAAGATTAGCTTGATGGCATCGTCTAATAATATTAATTCATCGGGGTTCTCGATGGACGAAATTTTTGATAATATGGGCGGCGGTCGTAGTACATTTTTTAGTTTTGGCGGTCGTAATATGTTTGGAAGATCTATTGGTATTAGTCGAAATGATTTAATAGGCATAAATTATTCCGATTTGTTTTTTGATAAGTTAGACACCAATGTGAGTTATAATCTGAATAGAGAAATTAATGATAACAACAACCGCTCGACGACGATTAACTTATTGCCAGACGGCGAATTTACTACCAATTCGGAAAGTTCGAGCCGGAGGGAGAATACGCAACACAACGTAACTACCGATTTTGAGCTGAATCTCGACGAAAACACCAAGGTTTATTTCAATCCGTCTTTCCGGTCGAATAAAAATATAAACATCAACGAGAACAAGTCGATTACTTTTGATGAAAACGGCGGAATCCTGAATGAAACTGACGGTACGTCAACCAGCGATATTACCAGTAATTCATTTGACAACTCTATTCAGTTTACTAAAAAACTGGACGATAAAGGGAAAAATTTCAGCCTTTATATTGAAAGTACGAATTCAGTGACTTCCGGTGGCGGATTTACGCAATCAGAAACTTTATTTTATGCCGATGACAATACACCCGATGATATTCGGAACCAAGAAGAAAACACCCGTTCCACTAGTGACGAATACAGCATACAGGCAAAATATTCTCAGCCAATTCAAAAAGATGTTTTTTTAGATTTTAATTACGATTGGAAATATGATTCGCAAACCGATAAGTTATTCACTTATAATTTTGATGAATTAACAGGGCAGTTTTCAGAATTCAACGACCGATTATCAACCAATACCAAAATATCTTCTATAAGTAACAGCCCGACAGTTGGATTAACTATTGATAAAGAAAAACTTAAATTTTCCATAGAATCAGGGGTTGTTATTACTAATCTGAATGCTGCTGCCGAATATATGAGCAACAAATATAACATAGATAGGCAGTTTGTGAATCCGTTTGTAACTGCAAATGTTCGCTATCGTAAGGAAAACGGTATGTCGGTATATGCCAATTATCGCTACTACACAAGTAACCCTTCGGTAATGCAGATGATGCCTTATGAACGTGTAAATGACCCTTTGAATACAATTATCGGAAATGAGGAATTAGACCAAACCAAGACGCACAGGATATTCGGGGGATTGAACAAGTATAATTTTCAGATGCGTACTGGCTGGAGCATTTGGCTGCACGGTAGTTACAATACAAATTCAGCAGCAACTTATTCTTTGTTTGATGAAAATAGAAAGAGAACCACTACTTACCGCAACATTGGAGATACTTATTCTGTGGATTTGTCCGGAAACTGGAGCAAGTCATTTAAATATGATGAACATACACTACGGTTTGGAGTGAGTTCAAGGATTCGCTACACGAAAGATAAAGGATTTACCGATGGCGAATTATTTGAAGGCGACACTTATAGCATTTCGCCAAAAGCAGAAATCAGTTGGACTTATGGCGAGTTATTAACCATTACACCATCGTATGAATTAGGATTTAATCAGACAGATTATACCAACTATCAAATTAGCAGAAGAGATAATGTTACCCATAATTTATCGTTGCAAACGACTTCCTACTGGCCGGAAAACTGGACATGGGGAAATGATTTCGGATACACCTACAACTCTAATCTCGGAGCAGGTTTCCAACGCGATTTTTTCCTGTGGAACACCAGTCTTTCCTACACTTTCCTGAATAAAGCAATGACAGCAAAAGTGAAAGTTTACGATATTCTGAACCAAAATGTAGGTGCGTCCAGAATGATTACTGCAACCTCTATCGTTGACCAGGAAAATTTGGTACTCAAACGATATGTGATGTTTTCACTAACATACAAATTTGACAAGTTTGGTGGAAAAAGTAACAATGATGGTCCACCAAGAAGAGGGGGAAGGAGAATTATTGTGATGTAATTCTTTCATAATTGGAAAACTAAAAGCACAACAAAATTGAAATTGTTGTGCTTTTTTTATGTAGTTTGAAGAACTTATCTTTGAGAGAAAATTATTGATATGTATCTTGATTATATTATATCGATTTCTATAATGATTATCCTTCTCTTTTCGATTGTTCTTTTTCGTCAAAAAAGGCTTATGAAAAAGAAAGAAAGGATTCTTGCAACAGCTTCGGAATCTGCCATTTTGTTGAAAAATATTTCTGGAGATGTTTACATTGAGTCAAGAGCCTATACACGTTGGATTTTTTTTGAGAAAACAGCGGTTATGCTTGATAAATCCACTATGTGTTTTTTACCAAATAAAACAGTTTTAGGAAATAATTTGCCTGGTATAGTTCAAATAGATGTAGGTGGAAAAAATCGATTCGTTAATAAAAACGCGGCTCTTTATTTAATGTTACATGAAGTTAAATCAGAAAGAGAATACATCAAACTAATATGTAAAGAAACTGAAACCACAACCAAAAAATATGAAATTGTATTGAATTTCAGTAATTTACCTGATAAAGAAATCATTTTAAAATATCTTTCTGATTTAGGTTTTGAGATAGAAAATGAGCCAAATAATTGAAGTCTGCTTGTCTGCTAATACTCAGTACAGCTCTATAGGAATCATCTCATTGAGATTCCTCCTTACGTCGGAATGACAAAGTTTGTGGTAAAAAACTACTGCGGCAATACGTTTTTCAGAAATTCAGTCATTTGGTCAAACAAATCTTTAGGCGATTCATACAAAATATGAAAATTGCCCAATGCTGCCATCAGTTTTTCCACTTTAGCTTCGGTGTGTTGTATATAAACAATCGGTTTTTTTCTGGCTTTGGCATAACTCAACTCGATACATGAAAGTACCGATGGATGTGTAGCCTCAGTAATCACAAAATTGGACGCATCAATCTGTTGCATGGCGTGGGCAAGATATTCCTGCTCTCCATCTTCCTGGCACTGGTGTTTGTCTGTAAAAATATAAGCATCTGTGTTGGCGCCACTTAGTGCCATGCCAAGAGCAATGAATTCCTTACTTAATTTTTTTCGATAATCGGGGGAAACAGATATGTATGCACGCATAAAATGAATTTAAACTACGAAAATACTAAAAATATCAACAGCTTTATTGAAATAAATGTGAAAGATGGATTGCTAAAGGCTAAATTTCTTTAACTCAATTTTCTTATCCAGACTCATGCCGCCGGGGTTACAACCTGGTAGTCCTTCAGGAATATCAATGCCTTGTTGTTCAAAGTGCTCTATCCAAACCGGAAAAAATTCATCAGAATCCGGTTCTTTGTATGTCATCGGAAATAGTTGAAAAAACGGCTGGTTGTCGTTAGCATACAAAAAGCAATCATAAATCAGTTCGGAACAATAATATTTACCGTTATCATACAGAAAATCATTGTCATACGGCATACCGATTTGTTGTAAACCATAAGTGACGGCATCGTCAATCAGGTGTTGATATTCAGGCAAAAGTCGTCCTGCATACATCGGTTTTTCGGTATAAGCAACAAACTTTTCCCATGGCGTGAGTTTTACCTCCTCGCCCGAAGCCTCCAGGATAAATATGTTGTCGTTTTGGCTGATGACCATTCCCATGTGGTTAAAATCACGCCCTTCAAAACCTTCGGTTACAGCATTGATGGCTTCGCACATTGCTCCGCAGCTGATGTTTTGGAAAATCAAATCGCCGGTTTGTAATTGTTGGGCAAAAATTATAGCAGGAAAGAACAGCAGTATCAGTCTTTTCATTTTAGTTATTTTTATAAATCCGATTTATATATTCTCTCAAAATCTAATGGTTCGACAGCATTATCAACAGAAAAATCCCCGATTTTTGTTCGTCGCAAAGCAGTCAGATGTGCACCTGATTTCAAAGCTTTCCCAAAATCATAAGCCAATGAGCGGATATAAGTTCCTTTGCTGCAAACCACACGAAAATCAACTTCGGGCAGTTCTATACGGGTAATTTCAAATTCTGAAATCTCTATTTTTCGTGATTGGATTTCGATTTCTTCGCCTTTTCGTGCATGTTCATACAATCGTTTTCCGTCTTTTTTGATAGCAGAAAAAATAGGTGGAAACTGCTCAATCGCCCCGATGAATTGTTCTTTTGTTTGCTCGATGAGTTCAGCAGTGATATGTGATGTCGGAAATGTTTCGTTGATTGCTGTTTCCAAATCATAGGACGGCGTGGTTGCCCCAACTGTTATCGTTCCGGTGTATTCCTTGATTTGTCCTTGCAGTTCGGATAAACGCTTGGTAAATTTTCCCGTACAGATAATTAATAAACCTGTTGCCAATGGGTCGAGCGTTCCGGCGTGTCCGATTTTAAATCTTTTGGGTAAATCGAGGTTTTTAATCAGTGTATATTTGATTTTGTTTACTGCCTGAAACGAACTCCAAGTCAACGGTTTATCAATCAATAAAATTTGCCCTTCAAGGAATTGTTCTTTGGTTAGTTTTTCCATTGATTACAAAAAGGAATAAACAATTACAAAAATGCCGACAATACTGCAATAAACAGAAAAATATTTCAGCTTGGCTTTTCGTACAAAATCAATCATCCATTTACAGGCAAAAAGACCGGAAAAAAATGCAGCCAAGAATCCTACAAAAAGAGGGAGAAACTCAAAGTTAAAGTGGGTTTCTGTGCCTGCTGAATTTGCGTCAAGATACATTTTTGCAGTTGCACCCAAAATCAAAGGAAGTACCATCAAAAAGGAAAAACGAGCCGCTTTTGACTTGTCATTCCCCAACAAAATAGAAGTGGAAATCGTTGAGCCCGACCGTGAAATTCCGGGTAAAAGTGCTGCAAAAGCCTGGGCAATTCCGATGATGAACGAGTCTCTATAACTGATGTCTTTTCCAGTGTTTCTGGCTTTATCTGCCACGAACAACAGCGTGGCGGTAATCAATAACATAAATCCGACTAAGCGAAGATTGGAAAATAATTCTTCTAAAGTGTCTTTGAGCAATACGCCTACAATTGCGGCTGGAATCATCGAAAGAACGATTTTTAATGAAAACTTAAATTCATCATTCCATTTAAACTGAAATAACCCTTTGAGAATTTGATAAATATCTTTTCGAAAAACAACAATTGTGCTCAATGCTGTAGCAAAATGTAAAACAATGGCAAATAGTAAATTTTCCTCTTCAGAATATTTGAGTCCTAATATTTCCTGAGCAATAACGATATGTCCGCTTGATGAAACCGGCAGAAATTCTGTAAGTCCCTGTATAATTCCGATGATAAACGCCTTGATAATTTCTGTCATTGGGAGTCTTTTTTAGGCGTGTAAAAAATAGAGTAAACACATACACCAAATCCGATGAAAATCACGGTTGGTGCCAGGCGAATACGTCGAAAACTGAATACTTCTTCTTTGAAAATATTCGGGTCATAGCTTTTTCCACCAGCCATTAAAATAAAGCCTAATGCGATGATGAAAATTCCCGCAAGCAGGATAATATAGTTGGTTTTGTTAAATAAAAAGTTGTTTTTCATATTAATATAATTCGTCAGATTTCAAATTCAAAAAGCGTTGTGTAGCAAAATAAGTACTGATGTAAGCAATCAGAATTCCTAACAGAAAAACGCTGATACAAACAATTGCCAGTGATTGATAGCCCGAGAGCAGTTGCAAATCGGGTAATTTATTGTTTACATATGTTGCCAGTGATATGATGGCGATAATGGCGACCAACGCACCAACCATTCCGAGTTTGATATTTGTCCAGATAAATGGTTTCCGGATAAATGATTTGGTGGCACCAACCATTTGCATGGTTTTGATAATAAACCTTTTGGCATAAATAGATAAACGTAATGAACTGTTGATAAGCAAAATGGATATTAAGGTGAAAAATCCGCTGATAACCAGAATCCAGAAACTTATTTTCTGGATATTGTCATTGACCAAATCCACCAGTTGCCGGTCGTAAACCACATCGTCAATCAAAGGATTCTCTTTAAATGACAATTCAATATTTCTGATAGAATCCTGTTGCACATAAGCCCCGTTAAAGTGCATATCGAAAGAGTTTTGTAACGGATTAAAGTCTAAGAAATGAATAAAATCTTCGCCGATAACTTCCTGGTGCTGAGCTGCGGCGGAATCTTTGTGGACGAAAGTAATGTCTTTGATATAGTCGCTTTCTTTGACTTTTTGTTCAAATTCGTCTAAATCTTTCTGCTTGGCATCGTCTTTGAAATAGACCGACATCGGGATATTTTCCCTGAAATTATCTGAAATTCGGTCGTAATTGATGACAAATAATCCCAACGAACCTAAGAGGAATAATACCAAAGATATGCTGAGAATGACCGAAAAATAAGAGGTTATCAACCTTCTTTTTTGGTGTTTTTCGAAAGATGTTGCCATACTTTGTTTGTGAGTTTGATTCAAAAGGTAAAAATACTAAACTATTTGTAAAAGTGATGCAACTATCATAGGAAAATAAAAAATCCGGCAATTTGCCGGATTTTCGATATTATATTGTTGTATTATAAAATTCTGTGGATTCTGTGAATCGGAATAATTACGCCTTTTTTCAATACGATACGCTCGGGAGTTACCGCCCACACGGTCGTATTAACAACCAGTTTTTCTTTGTCATCTTCAAAGAAAATCTGAATTTTGACGTGCTCGGTATTCCCTAAAGCCATGGCTTTTTCCAAATCTTGTTTTCGTTGCCTGATTTCCTGCTCGTCGGTCAAAACATCTGATTCCGGGAATTTCAAGCCTGCTATGTTTTCCTTCTCAATTGGATTGAATACTGAGTCCATAAATTTCTGTTTAATATCGTTCTGAAAAAATTACGCAAATATATCGTTTTTTGAATAAATCATTAACGTTTTCGTCGAAATTTTTCGACACCGTTTTTTTGCCAATGAATGACTGTCAAAGCTATTGTTTGGTAAATTTTAGTGTGGTGTCAAAATTCAGATTTTGGTCGTCCACCATTACTTCGCCTTTGTTGTTGTGACGAAGAAAATTGTAATTGATGATTTTTTCTTTGGCTTCAAGCGATTGGATATACAATCTTTTTTTGGCGTTCAATCCGAATTTTATCCGTAATAATTCTGCCTGATAAATCCAGTTTTTCTGAAACATAAATTTACCGTTTTTGGACTGAGAATGGTTGATAGGGTAGGGTTCGTCCAGCTCAAATTCGATTTCTGTCAAGTTGTATTCACTGTCGTGTATGAAGTAGCCGTAATATAAGCCGGGAGCACTGAAATCGACCCGGATATTTTTTCCGGACCGGCTGCGGTCGTAATGGTAATCCTGCACGTTGATAAAGAAATCCAACTCGACAACATTCACGTATTTTCTCAGTACAAATTCAGAAAGCCAGTAAAGTGGCGAATCGTTAGCACCGGGGTAAAGCGAAAAATAATTAGGATTGAGATTTTCTTTATTTTCTTCCGATTTTACTATCGATTTGTTGATTTTTTTCTGTTTTAAATCCAGCTGAACATTGTATAATAAACGAATGTCGAACAAGCTGTCAGTACAATCGTCAATCTGAATCATAGATTGGTTTTCAACCAGATAATGATAATGTTCGGTAGCGTAATTGTTGTATAATTTTTTGCGAATTTCCCGGATAACATCAGCAATATTCTGCTTAGACATTCTTTCGATAACCAACTCGTCCAGCTCCGTGTCTTCAATCTGAGCATATAAATTGCCGTTGATAAAAAATATAGTGAGTAATATGAGCCAAAGCCGTTTCATAAATTCTAATTATTTAAGCAGATAAACCCCGTCCGGGCGTAAATCTACTTTTTTTTCTTTATATAAAATACCAATCGCTTTTTTGAACGATTTTTTACTCATCTCTAGCAAATCTTTGATTTCCTCCGGATTACTTTTGTCTGTGAGTGGTATAAATCCTTTATTTTGTTTGAGGTAATCGTACACTTCCTGAGCCGATTGCTCAAGGTTTGCCACACCCAGAGGACGGCGCGAAACATCTATTTTTCCGTCCGGACGGATTTTTTTGATATAACCGATAATGCGGTCGCCGGTTCTCAAATCTTCAAACACTTCGTTTTTGTACAACAAACCTTTGTGTTTCTCATTGATGATAACATTAATGCCGGCTTCGGTAATATGTGTAACGATTAAATCTGCCTCATCGCCTTCGGAAACCGTCAGGTTTTTATTGTCCAGAAATTGATTCAGCTTGGACGAAGCTACTAACCGACCGGTTTTTTCGTCGAGATACATGTATACGACATACCACTTGCCTGCTTCCATTTTCCGGGCTTGTTCTCTGAATGGTACAAACAAATCTTTTTCTAAGCCCCAATCCAGAAATGCTCCGATTTCATTGACATAATTCACTTTGAGCAAAGCAAATTCGTTGAGGTAAATTTTCGGTTCGAGCGTAGTAGCAACCTTGCGTTCCTGCTGGTCGAGATAAACAAACACAGTAATTTCTTCGTCCATATCGATTCTGGCAGGAATATATTTATTCGGCAAAAGAACATCTTCATTGCCGTCTGTTAAATACAGTCCGACAGTAGTTCTCCGGTCTATTTTTAGCGTATTGTATTCGCCTGTTTTCATGATTTAATTTTTACAAAAATACAAACTTATGTATGGTTTAACCGACAAAGCGGCTAAATTATTATATATGGTACAAATATCGAACCATAATTCATTTTTAGGAAATGAACCGTTTTTTATTTTTAGCGAATAAATTTTGTTAACTTTGTTATGATAATTAATGGTATTAGTATTAATAATATTTTTGAGTTATGAAAAAATACATTTTTATTGTTGCATTGGCAACGACAGTAATGGCTTGTAATAACAACAAGCAAAATGAAGAGGCTGACAATGTGGCTACTGAGCAATCGGTGGATAATCAATCCGCGAGTCTTGATATTTATGAGAAGGAGTGGAGATTAACCGAGTTGGGTGGCGAGGTTATTGTTCTGGATTCGATGTTTAACAAAAAACCGCATATTATTTTTCAGGAAGATAACCGTGTTTCCGGAAATTTAGGTTGTAATAATTTTGGCGGAAATGTTGAAATGTTCGATGATAACGGAGTGAGATTTACTGGTGTCGGTGCGACACAAATGGCTTGTCCTAATCTGGAAGTAGAACAGGGATTTTTAGAAGCATTGAATAATGCAAAAAGTCTTCATGCAGAAGGAGATGCGTTAACATTGAGCAACGACAAAGATGTGGTTACTGCCCGTTTTGAGGCGGTAGTGGAATGAGCCAAACAATAAACCTCACAAGTTTTAAAACCTGTGAGGTTTGTTGATTTCGTATAAAACCAATAAATTAAAAGAAACGTAATGCTTTTCCGGTACCGTTTTCTTCTACGCTGACAGTTTTAGTTACTTTGTAATAAATGTTTCCGCTGCCGTTAATATTTCCGTCAATTCCGTTGAGGGTATTGGTATAAACATTCCCGGAACCGCCTACAGTGATTTCGGAGAAAAAGACTGACATTTCTTTGCCGTCAATCACGCCGGAGCCGTTATTTTTAAACGTTGCCGTGTTGCTGCGTCCCGACAGAACGATTTTTCCACTACCTGTCAGGTTAATAGCACTGTTTTGCGTTTTGATGTTCAGCTCAAGTGAGCCTTCGCCCGTATTGCTCAACACGAGATTTTCTGCTTCTATAATGCCCATATTTCGTACTACTCCACTGCCGGAATTGGTTATTTCAACTACCGAACGGGTAGGAATAGTCACTTTCAACGGAACGGTTTGTTCGAGAATTTCCACCTCGCCTTTGTATCCGATGGATAGTACTCCGTCTTCCACCTTGGCTAAAATCAAACCTTGAAGGTTGGCATCGCCGTGCATAACAATTTTTTTATCAAACTCGTTATTGAGAAAAACCACTTCAAAGTCCCCGTCGATTTTTACTTTGTCGAATTCCGGAATTCGCCTTTCGCGATCAATAACATTACCGTTTCCGCGGGCTTTTCTTTGTGCATAAGCTGAGCCGGCAACGGCAAAAGTAAGTACCAATAGTACAATCAATTTTTTCATAATAATCAGGTATGAGGTTCAAAAATATTTTCTGTAAAATCTAATACCTCCGAAGGTACGAAATTTTTTTTGAAATCCTCCAAAGCTTTTTCCATTCTTAACAAGGTATTAAACTTTCGGCTCTTAAAAATGACCTCTTCGTCGAGCTGGACCTGGAAATAATGCTGTTCTTTTGGGGTTCTCAATGAAGAAATATCTGCGCGATGAAAATCTTGTTTGAATTCATCAATGACCGAGAAACATTCTTCTTTTGATTCTAATGCCCCGCCGACAGCGATAGCAGTACCCTTATAATCGTGGTAAGCCAGTTTATATTTACCGTGTGTGTTTTTAGTAATCACAAAAGTTGCCATAACGGTTATTTCTCTTTTTTAAATGCTTTGTCAATTGAGGGGCGAACAAATAGCTCAAACAAAAACATACTTATTCCGAAAGTAATGGAATAGCTAAAAAAATCTTTGGTGTTTTTGACCAAATCCATAAAATAAAGAATGGCTCCGAATCCGATACCAATGATTAAGCAGGCGATAAATAAAGCTGTTTTTTCTTTCATAATCTATAATTTTAGCTGGCGAAAACTTGCACGAAGTTACAAAAATATATTGATGTTAAGTAAGAAGCTAACCAAGCAGAAAAAAATTAAAATTGCTCTACCGTTATCTCATTGTTGATCATTGCACCTGTTAAATTTCCTGTGGCTACGGCATTCGCGACCGAACGCATGGGGGTGGAATTATCTCCACAGGCATACATACCTGGAATTGTCGTTTTTTGAAACAGATCTACTTTGATGTGTCCCGTTTCGGTGATTTCACAACCTAAATCCAACGGAATTTTGCAATGCTGTTCAAACGGAATTGCTGCATACACGGCACTTACATTTTCTTTTGTTCCGTCTTTGAAAATCAGCACTTCTACTTCTCCGTTTTGATGTTTAATTTCGGCAACTTCCTTCTCAATGATCTGGATTTTATTTTTCTGTAATTTTATTAATTGCTCTTCTTTAAAATCGGGAGTTCCTTGTGTAATAATGGTAATTTTATCTGTAAGATTTTTGACCAAAGCCGCTACGTGAAAAGCCCGTTCACCGTTAGCCAGAATAGCTGTTTTCTCTCCTTTAAATTCATAACCATGGCAATAGGGGCAATGAATTACGGTCTTTCCCCAACAATCTTGAAAACCTTTTATATCGGGAAAAATATCTTTTACTCCGGTTGCGAAAACAAGTTTTTTAGAAGCAAATTTTTCGCCTGAATCTACGACAATTTCAAAACCGTTTTCCATTTTCTTTCCACTGATAGCCATACCCTGATGAAATTTTACAGTATCGTATTTCAAGACCTGTTCTTTAGCTTTGGCAGCAATTTCGCCCGGTACGGCTCCGTCTTGTGTAATAAAATTATGCGAATGCGGTGTGTACCGGTTGCAAGGTTTTCCGCTGTCGATAATCAAAACATTTCTCATTGAACGGCCTAATGCCATTGCTGCAGAAAGCCCTGCATAGCTCCCGCCTATGATGATTACATCAAATTCTTTATTATCTTTCATATTATCAAATTTTGTAAAAGCTGTTAATGGAAAAGGTAAAGCCAATGCGGTTAAAGCAAGCCCTCCTTGTTTGATGATTTCACGTCTGGTTATTTTATTACTCATATTTATTAATGTTCGTTTTCTGACATTTTATCAAATAGAAAGGATAATTTTCGCTTACCTCTGTAACTTCAAACAAGCCGTATTTGCCAAATTCTTCCTGTATGGTTTCTTTGTCATAAAAGAATAGCTGCACCCCGCCAAACATTTCGAAGCGATCTTTTCCGATTTGTTTTCCCTGTCCGTAAGTTTGGGCTTTTTTCGTGATCGTTGTAAAAATCATATAACCGTTTTCGGCTAATTGGTTGTGGCAATCAGCTATTAGTTTTGCCCTTTGGTTACTATCTAATAAGTGAATTAACGCATAACAAAATATCCCGTCGTATTGGTTATTGTCAAAAGGCATATCCGTTACAGAACCGTGGTGAATGACCATTTCCGTTCCGTAATGTTTTTTTGCCAGTTCAATAGCGGTTTTGGATATTTCAATTCCTGATACGTCTATTCCGTTTTCTCTGAAAATTTGTGCATTCCGCCCATAACCAATCCCGGGGATAAGGACGTTTTTAATAGCTTTTTTTACAAAGAAATCTTTTGCCAATACAGCGGACTTTGCCGGTTGAAATCCCCACATTTCCTGTTTGTCTTTAAAGGTCTCTTCCCAAAATTCCATCAGAGTATCTGTGTTTAATTACAAACTTTATCTTCCAAAATATCGCACCTAAATCCTGATTTATTTACGATTGATAGTACTTTTTCTGTATTTATTACTTTTCCCTCAATTCTTAAAATTGTATGTCCGCAAGGGTAAGGAAGATGGGTTTCATTCAGATCAAAATTAATCTTTAGATCAATAAAACTTTTTTCAAGTATTCCTATTACGCGGATTGCCTGAATTTCACTTTGAATATTTGTGGTAAAAACTTCTATCATTATTTTTTTATTTAGTTAGTAAATTCACTAATGCAACTCTATTGCAAAAATATGTATTATATTTGTAAATGCAACTTTGTTGCGTAAATAAATAATATTAAAATGAAAAAAAGTAGAAATACAGCCGCTAAGACCAAGATAATTAATATCATAACTGATTCAAAAACGGCATTATCACATTCGGAAATCCACGAGTTTTTAGACGATTTTTGTGATAGAGTGACAATTTATCGGGTATTAGACCGATTGATAACCGAAGGTTTCATACATAAAATTGTCAATATTGATGGTGTGGTTAAATATGCTGTTTGTCACGATTGTTCTTCTTCTGAGCATCATCATAACCATATTCATTTTAGCTGTGAACAATGTCATGCAGTAACTTGCCTTGAAGAGGTCGAACCTTCTTTTAAATTGCCGGAAAAATATAAGATACACAACGTTAATTTTACAGTGTCAGGGGTTTGTCCTCGGTGTTGTTAGTTTTTCTGGAAAAAATTCTTTTGAATGGTTTCAAAAGGGAAATTTAAACTGCATAAATGATTAACTTTGATAAAATCAATTCAAAATAATTATGAGCATTCAAAAAGCATTACAGATTGAACTAGAGCGTGAAAAAGACAACACGCTACGTATTTTAAAAAACCTGAGAAATGATGATTTTGGTTGGAAACCTCACGAAAAATCAATGACTTTAGGGCAATTGGCAAATCATATTGTAGAATTACACGATTGGGTAGAATTTGCACTTACCAAAGATACTTTTGATTTTCATACCGATTATGTACCTTCAACCTTAACAACAGTTGATGAACTGATTGAAAGGTTGAACAAAGGTTTTGAAAGAAACAAAGAGATAATAGCATCGATGGACGAGAAAATCGTTTTCGATCCGTGGACGTTAAAAGCAGGTGATCATATCATAGCTCAAATGCCTAAAACAGCGGTATTACGTTTCATTGTGACCAATCATTTGATTCATCACAGAGGGCAACTTACTGTTTATATGCGATTACTCGACATTCCTGTACCCGGAATTTATGGCCCTTCTGCCGATGAAAAGTAAAAGGTAATCGTTAGTTCGAATCGAAAGGGATTTATTTAGTATAAAAATATAAACAAAAAAGCCTGATGATTTTTCATCAGGCTTTATGTACTCGAGGCGGGACTTGAACCCGCACGAACATTACTGCTCACTGGATTTTAAGTCCAGCGTGTCTACCAATTCCACCACTCGAGCGTGAAATAAACAGAGCGAAAAACGGGATTCGAACCCGCGACCTCCACCTTGGCAAGGTGGCGCTCTACCAACTGAGCTATTTTCGCAAGATGTCTTAGGACTTATTTTGTGACTGCAAATCTATAATATTTTGAATCACTGGCAAACTTTTTTTAAATAATTTTTGCGAATTTTTGTCCCGAATTCGGGGCAAAAAACGCTATTTGCTCACAATTAGTTTCTTACCGGTCTGTTTAAAACCAGGTCGAGGTATAAATTTACTTTATTTTTCAGTTGTTTGCGGTGTACAATTTGGTCTAAAAAGCCATGTTCCAACAAAAATTCCGAAGTCTGAAAGCCTTCCGGCAAGTCTTTTCCGGTGGTGTCTTTAACCACACGAGGACCGGCAAAACCAATCAAAGCTCCTGGTTCCGCGATGTTGATGTCGCCCAGCATAGCAAAAGAAGCAGTAATTCCTCCGGTTGTCGGGTCGGTACAAAGTGAAATGTACGGAATTTTTGCTTCGTCTAACCGGGCAAGTTTGGCAGAAGTTTTTGCCATTTGCATCAAAGAATAAGCAGCTTCCATCATTCTTGCTCCTCCCGATTTGGAAATCATCATAAACGGAATATTGTTTTGTAGCGAATAGTCAATAGCACGGGCTATTTTTTCCCCGACAACAGCTCCCATCGATCCTCCGATAAAGGCGAAATCCATAGCGGCAACGACCAACTCTTTGCCTTTGGATTTCCCTACGGCAACTTTAACGGCGTCTTTCAGTTTGGTTTTTTTCTGTGCCTCTTTCAGCCTTTCGGTATATTTTTTCGTATCCTGAAACTTTAATGGGTCTTTGGATTCAATATTGGCAAATAACTCTTTGTACTTATTGTCATCGAACAAAATCTGGAAATATTCCCGGCTACCAATTCTCACATGGTAGTCATCTTCGGGACTAACCCAAGAATTTCCTTCCAGCTCGTCGGTATCGATGACCTTGCCTGTTGGTGTTTTGTGCCAAAGACCTTTCGGCGTGTCTTTTTTACTTTCTGTAGGGGTTGTAATCCCTTTATCTTTTCGCTTAAACCAATCTAATGCCATAGTAGTTTTTGTTTTTATAATGTATTGATATTATTCAAATCAGCAAAAGATTCTTCTAATCTTTTTACGAATGATAATTCAGCGTCTCTCAGCCAGATTCTCGGGTCGTAATATTTTTTGTTCGGCAAATCATCGCCTTCCGGATTACCGATTTGTGTTTTTAAATAATCGATTTTATTGCTGATGTAATCTCTTGCACCGGCAGTGAAAGCAAATTGCAGGTCGGTGTCAAGGTTCATTTTGATGACACCATACGAGATAGCTTCGCGAATGTCTTCAACCGTTGAACCAGAACCGCCGTGAAAAACAAAATCTACCGGATTTTTACCAGTATTGAATTTGTTCTCAATATATTTCTGTGAGTTGTCTAATATTTTCGGGGTAAGTTTTACATTTCCGGGTTTATACACGCCGTGCACATTTCCAAATGCTGCCGCAATAGTAAACCGGTCAGAAATTTTCTTTAATTCTTCGTAGGCATAAGCCACTTCTTCCGGCTGGGTGTATAGCTTGGAAGAATCTACGTCGGTATTGTCCACACCGTCTTCTTCGCCGCCGGTAATTCCCAATTCGATTTCGAGAGTCATACCTAATTTACTCATTCTTTCTAAATATCGTTTAGAAATCTCAATATTTTCTTCAAGCGGTTCTTCCGATAAGTCAATCATGTGGGAAGAAAAGAGTGGTTTGCCGTTTTGCTCAAAATATTTTTCGCTGGCATCAAGCAGTCCGTCAATCCAAGGCAACAGTTTTTTGGCACAATGGTCGGTATGTAAAATAACCGTTGCTCCATATAATTCTGCCAATTCATGCACTTGCTTGGCACCGGCAATTGAACCTGCTATGGCAGCTTGCTGGTTATCGTTGCTCAAACCTTTTCCTGCCATAAAACAACCTCCGCCATTTGAAAATTGAATGATAATAGGCGAATTGAGTTTAGCAGCGGTTTCCATTGCTGCGTTGATGGTGCTGGAACTGGTTACGTTCACTGCCGGAAGGGCAAAACCTTTTTCCTTTGCATAGTTAAATATTTCCTGAACCTGATTTCCGGTAGCAACACCGGGCTTAATATTATGAGCCATACCTATGAGAAAATAAATTTATTTGTTTTTACAAAAGTAAGAATTTTATTAAAAAGGATGATTAATTCCGATATTAAATACTGCCTTGCTCAAATTGAGCTCTCTGAACCATTTTTCGCCCGGGTCTTTGGCGGGATTGTAGGTTTTGAAACCAACGTCGAGGCGGATAATAAAGAAACCGAGGTCATACCGAAGTCCGATTCCACTTCCGACAGCCAAATCCTGCAATGAGCTGAATCCGTTGAAAATCATCTCAGGGTCGTCCACATTGTCGAGCACGTTCCAGATGTTTCCGGCATCGACAAAGAGTGCCAGGTTCCATGGTCCGGCAACGTTAAAGCGATATTCGGTGCTCAATGCCAGTTTTAAGTTCGCCTCGTTAAAATCGTTAACTCCCCCGCTGCGTCCCGGTCCTAAATTATATGACTGCCAAGCCCTGTTGTCATTGGTTCCTCCGGCAAAATAACTTCGTGAAAACGGAATACTGTTGGAGTTCCCATAAGGAATAGCGATACCTCCGAATGCTCTGAATGCAAAAACTTGTTTATTATTTATTTTGAAGTATTTAACAAAGTCTAATTCTGCTTTTACATACTGAGAATAAGCAATATCTAGAAAAGTCTCGGTTCCGTCTTCCCGTTCTTTTTTTGCAATGAGATTCATGAAATTTCCTGCACTTTCCAGTTTGGCCCTGAGGGTATAAAAATCCTGGTCTTCCAGGTTGTACCTGGTTGAACGTGTGAATGTCAGACTGCTTGCGAGAATCAGGTTGTTTTCAGATAACCTGTCTTTTCTTTCGGAAATACTCCGAACAGTATTATAGTCATTATTGTTTAACGGAATTTCGCCGGCTAAAACGTCGTCAATAAAATGGTCGGTTCCGCCGTCAGAAATGTTCAGGTTTCCGTTTTCGTCAAAATAATCCTGATCGGCACTCGAACCTTCGGCAATTTCATTCAATCGGTTGTATGACGAACGATAGACATTAAAGTAATTATCCGGGTTCAGATTTTGTACATATTGCAGATTGAGTACATCAAAGCTGAAACCGTTTTGACGGCTCGGTGTCCAGCTGTAATTAAATACCGAAGTCAGGTTTTGTTTATCCAAACCAATATTCTGCTGGCTGGAATACCCCAGACTGATATGCGTGGTAGGAAACATTCTTCTTGGCAGAATTTTATCTGTTCCGCCAAAAAATAAAAATCTCGGGAAACTTAATCTGGCATCAGCACCATATTCCAAAATGTCAAAAAAGGTATTCCGTCCGCCGCGGTATCTGCTGGCAGATGAACCGATGTTACCATGAACGCTAAGATTCAGGTTTTCGGCTCCGCGAAAGACATTTCTGAAAGTATATCCAATTGATCCTTCCAGCCCGACCTGTTGAATGTTGGAATGAGTGGCATTCAGCGATGTGCTGATCTGTCCTTTTTTCAGTGGAATTAATAATATTCTGGCATCTAAAAGCGTACCGGTTGTGTCGCCGGGCGTTTTAATAAATTCTATTCCCGGATAACTGAATGACTGCAATGCAGCGAATGACCGGGAAGTCATATTCCGGCTGAAATCGCTGAATTTAGCATTAGGCTGAATGAAATTAGCATTAACGATAGTCTTGGGTTTAAACCTCAGCGGTCCGTCTGAGTAAATATGCACACCTTGATAATAGGTGCTGTCTGAAAGGTTATTTCGGTTTGTTGGATTTTGGGTAATATGATAGCTGACTTTGTTGATGGTGTACAATCGGAAAGGTTGCGTGGTTATCGTGTCGCTGGTTCTTATTGATTGGTTTTCAATCAATACCATTAAATCGGCTTTGTTGTTTTGTTTGAGCGAGTCGATTTCATAATTGATATAGTTTTTCTGAAAATCATACGCTCCGTTATTTCTGAAAAAACCGGCAATCCGGTCTCTTTCATCGTCTAACGTTGCCGCATTATATTGCTCGCCACTTTTAATGAGGCTGTATCTCTGAGTTCTTTCATACAGTTTTAACAGTTCCGGTGACTGCACTTTATAACTGATGCTATCAATGAAAAAAGGTCTTTGAGTATTTATCTCATAACGGACTGTAGCTTTTTTATATTCGGTGGTATCTGTGGAAGACTCGACCGTCGCATTAAAATAACCGTTGTTGTGATAATAATTTTTTAATCGCGTAACTGACCTCTCTGTACGTTCTTCGTTCAGGATTACAGGTGCTTCGCCTAAACTTTTAAGTATATTGCTGAAACCGGAAATGAGAAAAGAGTTTGCCATTCTGTCGGTTTGCTTGGCAGAAATCAAGCCAGTAAGCCGGTCTCTCTTTTTCGGATTTTCGTCCAGCCATTTGCGGTAAAGCGAATCTGGCTGGTCTTTTGCCATATTGTAGAGATGCAAACGTAGCTTTGTTCCCAATACTTTTCCGTTAGGATGCTGATATAACAATCCGGTTAGTTTATCGCTGCTTTCTTTTTTACCATTGACAATAAGTTCGTTATTATCCAGTAAATATTTGCCATCGGGTACTTTTTTGACGACAGAACAACCGACGAATAAAAGGCTTATTCCGATTAAAATTATTATTTTTGGGACAAAGTTTCTCATACAGTTGGTAAAAATACAATCTTTTTATGCTTAGTAAAAATCAAATTAAATTTATAACAAATTTAAAACAAAAAAAGTACAGAAACGAACACCTGCTTTTTGTTGTCGAAGGTATAAAAGGAGTAGGAGAGTTGCTGTTGTCCGATTTGTCGTTGTACCATTTATATACGACTAAAGATGTACATTTTGCAGTTCCTCAGCATAAGGTAACACTAATTACCGAACAGGAATTGAAAAAAATTAGTTCACTGACGACACCAAACACTTGCCTAGCAATTTTTGAACAGAAAAAAACACAACCGATTCCCGAGAACGGACTCACAGTTGCTTTAGACGCCGTTCGTGACCCTGGAAATCTGGGTACAATCATTCGTTTGTGCGATTGGTTCGGAATTGAGCATTTGCTGTGCAGCCCCGAAACGGTTGATGTGTATAACCCCAAAGTGGTACAATCGACAATGGGTTCTGTCACGAGAGTGAATATCGTTTATGACCATTTACCGGATTATCTGCAAAAAACACCCCGCCCGGTTTACGGCACATTCATGGACGGAAAAAACGTTTACCAACAATCGTTACCGAAAGAAGGCATTATCGTAATGGGCAACGAGGCCAATGGTATTTCGGAAGAAATTGAACGATTGGTAACCGAAAGAATTTCGATTCCGCGTTTTGGTAATATACAGCAAACCGAAAGCCTGAATGTAGCTACTGCTACTGCGATTGTCCTAAGTGAATTCAGAAGGGGATAAAAGAAAAAGTGTTTTGAGTTTACTCCAAAACACTCATCATATATGCTTCCAATGATTGTATTTCTTCGTCGCTCATTGTTTTTAGAATAGCAAAATTGGTTTCCATAACGCTGTATTGTGACGGGTCAACAATCGGGTCGGCCTTTTTGCGTAAAAACGCGACCATATCGCCGTTTTGTTCTCTGTAAATTTTAGCAATTTCCTTGATACTTGGTCCAATCACTTTTTTATCCGGTTGATGACACGAAAAACAAGCTGCTTTGTTGCTGTTGAAAAGATTTTTTCCGTCGGCAATTAGTTGTTCTTCAGGAGTTAAAACTTTTTCCGGATAAAGATTTTCTTTTTTTTCTTCTTTGTTACCGCAAGATATTAATCCCGCGGTGAGTAAGCCTAAAATGAATAGTTTTTTCATTGTTGTTAGTTTTGCGTAAAGATACGGAAATACAGAGGCTTGTGAAAAATAAACTGGGCGTGCTAACGAATTTTTAACTATTGGTTACGTAACAACACCGCCGCCTCCTTAGCAAAGTACGTCGAAATTAAACTCGCACCGGCACGTTTGATGCACATTAATTGTTCCATCATAATTTTGTCGTGGTCTAACCAACCTTTTTCGGCAGCGGCTTTAATCATTGCATATTCGCCTGAAACGTGATATACAGCAACCGGAATATTTACAGCATCTTTCACTTCGCGGACAATATCCAAATAAGCTGTTCCGGGTTTTACCATTACCATATCCGCACCTTCTTCTGCGTCCCAAACGGCTTCTTTAATAGCTTCGATGCGGTTGGCATAATCCATTTGATACGTTTTCTTGTCTTTTGGAACAACTTCTCCCGTTTCTTTTGGAGCTGAATCCAACGCGTCACGGAAAGGTCCGTAAAATGCAGATGCGTATTTGGCGGAATAACTCATAATGCCCACATTTTGGAATCCTGCTGCGTCCAATCCTTCGCGTAAACGTAAAACTCTGCCATCCATCATATCGCTTGGTGCAACAAAATCAGCTCCGGCTTGGGCGTGCGAAACCGCCATTTTTACTAAAGCATCTACGGTGGAATCGTTTTCAACTTCTCCGTTTTTAATGATACCGTCGTGTCCGTACATCGAATAAGGGTCTAATGCCACATCGGGCATCACAATCATTTCGGGACAAGCGGTTTTAATTGCACGAATAGCACGTTGCATCAATCCATTGGGATTCCAGGCTTCTTTGCCGGTGTTGTCTTTTAAATCGTCGCTGACTTTTACGTAAATATTTACAGCCCGAATACCTAAATCAAATAATTCTTGTACTTCTTTTACGGTTAAATCTATCGAACGGCGAAAAATTCCGGGCATTGACGGAATTTCGATTTCTTGATTTTCGCCCTCAACGATAAACATCGGGAACATAAAATCTGCGGGACTTAAATTGGTTTCACGAACCAAACTTCTTATCGATTGGTTTTGTCTTAATCTTCTGCCTCTGTGTAATGGGAACATAATTTAGCGATTAGCTTTTAGCTATTAGCAATTGGCTTTTAGCTTTCGAGCGTTGATATTAGTTTATTGAGCATCTTTTTTATTTCTTCAATTTTAAAAAATAGACCTGATGCTGTTTCATTATCCATATAGTCTAAATCTTTAGATAAAATTATCTGGTATTCTATTTCATTTGCGGAACCGAACGCAATATATAAAAATCTACAAAAATCTTTATCGCCTTTTCTACCTGCACCTTCAACAATATTTGTGGGAATTGAAGAGGAAGACCTTCTCATTTGACTTGTCAAACCAAATAATTCTTCTTTAGGAAATAGTTTCGTAACCTTGTAAATGTCCAAAACCAAATGATGTGATTTCTGCCAAACGGTGTATTTCTTATAATCTCTCATTTTCAAAAAAGCTAAAGGCTAGGAGCTAAAAGCTTACAGCCAATTTTTAGGTTCTTTCAACACTTTTACCAACTTCTCCTCCTCACTATCAACTTCTGGATGATAATCATAAATCCATTGAACGTGCGGCGGTAAACTCATCAAGATACTTTCGATTCTTCCATTGGTTTTTAGTCCGAAAAGCGTTCCTTTGTCGTGAACCAAATTGAATTCTACATAACGACCACGACGGATTTCTTGCCAAGTTCGTTGTGCTTCGGTATAAGGTAAATTTTTTCTTTTTTCGACAATTGGTACATAAGCCTGCGTAAAACTGTTGCCTACTTCGGTTACAAAATTATACCAATCGTTCATAGACATTTGATCGTTTGCTTTTAAATAATCAAAAAACAAACCGCCAATTCCGCGCGCTTCATTGCGGTGAGCATTCCAAAAATAATCATCGCATTGTTTTTTATATTTTGGATAAAACTCAGGATTGTGCTTGTCGCAAGCGGTTTTACAAATTTGATGAAAATGTGTGGCATCTTCTTCAAACAGATAATAAGGTGTAAGATCTTGTCCGCCACCAAACCAACTGTTAATTACATTGCCACCATCGTCATACATTTCAAAATAACGCCAATTGGCATGCACCGTAGGAACCATCGGGTTTTTGGGATGAATGACCAAACTCAATCCGCAGGCAAAAAAATCGGCTTCGCCCACGTTGAACATCTTTTGCATACTTTCTGGCAATTTTCCGTGAACAGCTGAAATATTGACGCCGCCTTTTTCAAAAACGTTGCCATTTTCAATCACACGGGTTTGTCCGCCGCCGCCTTCTGGGCGTTCCCAAATATCCTCACGGAATTTTGCTTTACCATCTATCTCTTCTAGTTTTGAAGTGATTTGGTTTTGAAGGTTTTTGATGTAGGCTAAGAATTTTTCTTTCATGGTTTGTGTTGTTTAGTCCTGCAAGGTCTCACAGACTTTGTAGGTTTATTATATATCTGGATACCTACAAGGTTTTAAGAACCTTGATGTTTTTGTGTTTTCAAATTGTACACAGTAAAAATATACCAAACGAAAGTACAAATATTAAATACGGTATTGTAATAAATTCAAAATCAATATTGTATGGTTTTTTAGTAATTTTGTTTGTTATTGATATAATTAATAAACTAAATGGTGCTAAAAAAATAGTAATGATAATAACTGCAATATCAATAGTTGCTTTTATGTCATTAAAATTGTTAGGAAGATTATACATAAAAATACATGCGAAAATCAGCCAAACAAAATGGGCTAGTAATATAGGGTAATTATATTTGTTGTTAACTTTTATCATTATAACTTTTCCATCTTATTCATAATTTCAAAAGAAAACATTTTGCTTTCGTTTTGTATGAATTGATACAAATTTTTGGCGCGTTCTTTTAGTAATTGATTGGGTTGTTTGGTATCTAAAGCCACTAAAATATCCGCCAATTTTTCCATGTGTTCCCAAGGAAACTGTAAATCGATTAACTGTTGAAAAAACAATTGTTCTTCTTTTTCCAACACATCGCTTTTAGACAATCCCGACTCTTCTAAAGTGGTCCAAAACACAGCTTCATTCCAATTTTCGGGCACAAATGTGATCCCTGATAGCTTTTGCAATATCGAGTTTAAACGTTGTTCGGTTTCGTCTTTTTTACTGGTGAGCATTTTTGTAGTTTTTAGTTTTTAGCGTTTAGTTTAAAGTTGATGCTATTTTCTGAATTAAAGCAAATAACATCTTTCTAATTTCTATTAGTTCTTCATTCAAATTCAAATAATTTTCTTCTGAAATAAAATTTAAGTCTTTAGCTAATAAAAAAAGATAATCTAGTTCTGTGGTAGATCCAGAAGAAATTTTTAAAAACCTAATAAATTCTTTCTGTCCGTTTCTGCCACATCCTTCTGCAATATTTGTAGGAATTGATAAAGCGGCTCGATTGATTTGAGAAGTTAAATTATATTGTTCATTCTTTGGAAAAGTATTTGTAAAAGCATACGTTTTTAAAACCAACTTATGTGATTTTTGCCAAACTATATATTTTTTATAATCATACATAACTAAAAACTTACAACTATTAACTAAAAACTATCTTTTATACTCCTTCACCGCATCAATAAAGGCTTTTGCATTTTCTAAAGGAATGTCTGGTAAAATACCGTGCCCCAGATTAACGATGTATTTATCTTTTCCGAATTGGTTGATCATATCTGTTACCATGGTTTTGATTTTTTCTGGTGAAGAATATAAACGTGTGGGGTCAAAATTTCCTTGCAACGTAATGTTTCCGCCAGTTAAGTAGCGTGCGTTTTTAGGCGAGCACGTCCAATCTACACCAAGTGCCGAAGCACCAGACTTTGCCATAACATCTAACGCAAACCAGCAACCTTTACCAAAAGCAATAACAGGCGCATCGTCTTTTAAGGCGTCGATAATTTGTTGAATATATTTCCATGAAAACTCTTGATAATCATCAGGCGATAACATTCCGCCCCAAGAATCGAACACTTGAACCGCATTGCAACCAGCTTTTACTTTTTCTTTTAAATAAGCGATGGTTGTATCTGTGATTTTTTGAAGCAATTGATGCGCTGCAACAGGATTTGTAAAACAAAATCTTTTGGCTTTGTCATAGTTTTTACTGCCTTGTCCTTGTACACAATAACACAAAATTGTCCATGGCGAACCAGCAAAACCAATTAACGGAATTTCGTCATTAAGCTTTTCTTTGGTTGCTATTATCGCTTGGTACACATAGTCTAAAGCTTCGGTAACATCGGGCACAATCACATTGTTTACGTCTTGTTGTGTACGGATAGGATTGGGTAAATACGGGCCAAAATTTGGTTTCATTTGTACCTCAATATTCATCGCTTGAGGAATCACTAAAATGTCACTAAATAATATGGCTGCATCCATACCGTAACGGCGTATGGGTTGAACGGTAATCTCACTTGCTAATTCTGGTGTTTGACAACGTGTAAAGAAATCGTATTTGGCTTTTATCTCCATAAACTCTGGAAGGTAACGCCCCGCCTGACGCATCATCCAAACTGGCGGACGCTCTACGGTTTCTCCTCTTAGTGCTCGTAAAAATAAATCGTTTTTTATCATTTTTTTATTTAGCTTTAGGCTTTAAGCTCTATGCTTCAAGCCAAATTGTTAGTATTAATTTTGCTTATGGCGTTCTGCCTAAAGCTTATTGCTATAGTAATTGATACATTGAATAATTACATTTTCTACCGTTTGCTGATTGGCAATAACCACATTTTTTGTGATGTCTTTCAACGCATCTGCAGTTGTTGTGCCAATACAAAAACACATTTGATTGGTAATCGTATTTTTTTTTAAATAACTTTTAACGCCCGACGGACTATAAAACAGAATTCCATCGGTTTTTGCTTCAATTTTCACAGAAGATTCCTCGTTTTGATAAACTAAATATTCATCAAAAGAAATGTCTTTTTCTTGCATTGCTTCGGGTAGCGTATTCCTTCTGATATTTCCCGCAAAAAAAGCGATATGCTCTTTAGAAAAATCTTTCTGAATAATTGGTGCTAATCGCTGTGCGTATTCTTCCATTGCCAAAACACGAAAACCATTTTTCTCTAAAAGTTGTTTTGTTTTTAACCCCACACAAACTGCAGGAATTTCTTTTAAGTTATTCACTTTTTCATGCTTCAAAACACTTTCAACAGCATTTTGTGAAGTAAACAATAACAATGTAGGTGTGTTTTTTAATTTGAAAGGAAGTAAGGAAATTTTAATAAAATCTGCTTCAACAATAGAAAAACCGGCATTCAATAGAAAATTCTTTTGATTGCTTTTGAGTTTTTTTGTTGATAATATGCAGATTTTGGATTTCAATTTTTGCTTGATTTTTATTGTTTTTCTGAACAAAATTCAAGAGACTGCCACGCCTTGCTACGTTCTGTTCGCAACGAAGCATTAGCATATCACTTCTTCAACTGTTCTTTCAATTCCTTCATCAAAGTTTTGCCACCATTTTCCAAAATTTCTTTAGCGGTGAAGAAACCTAACTTTTTCCATTCGTCAATCGGAACATCTTTTTGAATTTCAAACTTTTGTTTTCCGTCTAACGAAAGTAAAATTCCTTTGAAATGAATAGTATCGTCGTGTTCGTTATATTGAGCAATAGCACCGATTGGTGCTGTACAACCGCCTTCTAAAGTTCGTAAAAACTGTCGTTCTATATAGGTTGTAATTTCTGTTTCTATATCATTGATTTGGTATAAAATATCCAACAATTCAGCATCATCTATTCTAGAAACTACCACGATTGCTCCTTGTGCCGGTGCGGGAATCATCCAGTCCAATTCGGTATAATCCTGTGGCAACAGATTGATGCGTTCCAATCCGGCTGAGGCAAAAATAGCTCCGTTCCAGTCACTTTCGGCTAATTTTCTCAATCTTGAATTGACATTTCCACGCAAATCATCTACTTCGTGATTGCCAAATTTGTGCAACCATTGGGCTTTTCTGCGTAGCGAACTGGTTGCTATCTTATAAGGAGCGTTTTTTTCGGGCAGCAAACCTTTATGAACGAGAATGTCTTTTGTGTTTCCTCGTTGAAGCACAGCAGATTGTGTGATTCCCTGCGGTAAGGCTGTCGGTACGTCTTTCATCGAGTGAACCGCCACATCAATCTCGCCTTTGAGTAGGGCGACGTCCAGCGTTTTGGTAAAAACACCGGTTATGCCCAATTCATATAAAGGTTTGTCGAGAATAATATCTCCGGTAGATTTGACCGGAACCAAAGTCACGTTGTGTCCGAGATTTGTCAATAATTTTTCAACAGTTCGGGCTTGCCACATGGCGAGTTCACTATCGCGTGTGCCGATGCGAATAGGTTTGTTCATTATTCGGTTATTTGTAGTTGAAATACCTGCGAAATCAATGCCATACTTTCGTCCACGTCGGTGGTTTCCTCTTTGAGATGATTCGCAAAATGGGTGGTTATTTTTTGAATGAGTCTGTTGGAAATTATTTCGGCTTGTTGCTCGTCAAAATCAGGAATTTTCTTTCTTTGATAATTCAGTTCGTTTTCCTTGATTTCCTGTAATTTGTTTTTCAGAGCCAGAATTGCAGGGGCAAATTTTCGTTCTTCAACCCAATGGATAAATTCCGATTTCAGCTCATCAATGATTTCGAGTGCTTGCGGAACATATTTTTTTCTGTTTTCCAGCGTATCGTCGGTCATTTGAGATAAAATATCCAGGTCAATTACCTGAAATTCAGGCTGATTTTTAACAGATTCATGTACATTTTTCGGAATAGACAAATCCAGAATAGTCATAGGGTGGTTTTTCGGTAGATTATCTAAAGTGATAGTCGGATTGTTCGCTCCGGTTGCTACAAACAAAATGTCGGTTTGTGCCAGTTCCTGCACCAGATTATCGTGGTGTTTCACTTCGATTTGTAACTTTTGAGCAATTTCTTCCGCCTTTTCCAAAGTTCGGTTGATAACGGTCAGATGGTTTTCCGGAACGTGTTTAACCAGATTTTCACAGGTGTTCCGACCGATTTTCCCGGTGCCATACAGTAAAATATTTTTCTCGCTGATATTTTTGACGTTATTCAGGATATAATGAACCGAGGCAAAAGCTACGGAAGTCGCTCCGGTACTGATTTCGGTTTCGTTTTTGATGCGTTTACTCGCTTTGATAACTGCATTAACCAAACGTTCGAGGTAATTATCAATAAGATTTTTTGATTTGGAAAGCCTGAACGATTTTTTGAGCTGACCGATGATTTCAAAATCGCCCAAAATCTGGCTGTCCATACCGGTTCCGACCATAAAAAGATGAGTAACTGCATCGTTATTTTTATGCACGTAACCCACTTGTTGAAAATCATCAACAGTGCCGTTGCTGTACTGGCATAAAAGTGAAATCAGCACAAACGGGTGCTCGGCAAAACCGTATATTTCTGTGCGGTTACAAGTCGATATAACCATCATGGAACCAGATTGTTGTTGCTGAATATTGCTGAGTAAATTATCTATCCTGTTTTCGGACAGACTGAATTTACTCCGCATCGAAGTATCGGCTTTTTTATAACTGATTCCTATAACGTAAAATGTCATATTTTTGTTGGCATTAAATAAATAATCTGGATTTACTTTATCCAAAAACAAGACAAAGCTACTGTTTCCTGTAAATAAAAAATAACGCTGTAGGGACTAATAATAACGCTTTGTATTTTTTAGTCCGAAAATGGTGGATATTAATCCGGAAAAGCTTAATTTTGTTGAATATAAGCGAGTTTGTGAGTTTTTAATTTAGAATAATTTTAAATAGCAAAAACCAATATGCTTTTCTGTAAAATTTAAAAAAATGTCGTTATGAGTGCCGATGATTTTTATGCTGTTGATGAAGGTATATTTTGTTTGAAAATCAAAAATGATACTGATGAAAAACAAACGATTATACGCAATCATTCTTTAGGATTTATTCAGTTTCACTTTTTGCTGAAAGGCAAGGCTTTGTTTCTTTTTAATGAAGGAAATTACAAGATGCCTTTAGAAGAAAATTTCGGACTGACGCTGTATAACCCGAAAGATGCGTTGCCGGTGCATTTGCAGCTTGAGCCGCATTCTTGGCTGGTTTCTGTGATTATTTCCGTCCAACGGTTTCATGGATTGTTTTCGGACGAAGCCAATCTGATTTCATTTATCAATACCGACAAAAAACATTATGCCAAAGACGAAATTACCGCTTCGATGATGGTGGTGCTTCATCAGATTTTACAATTTAATTTGCATCAATCGGTACAAAAATTATTTTATAAAGCTAAAATATACGAGCTTTTCAGTTTGTTGCTCAACACCAGCGACGATGTTTTGCTAGACAAATGTCCGTTCATTAATGACGATGACCAGGTGCAGAAAATCAAACAGGCAAAAGATATTATCGTGCATCAAATGACCGAACCGCCGACTTTGCAGGAATTGGCAGACCGGGTTGGGATTAACGTTAAAAAACTCAAAGAGGGGTTTAAACAAGTGTATGGCGATACGGTGTATGGCTTTTTGTTTGAATATAAAATGGACATTGCCAAAAAACTACTCGACACAGGTACATACAATGTGAATGAAGTCGGTAACAGAGTAGGGTACAGCACTGCAAGTCATTTTATATCAGCTTTTAAGAAGAAGTATGGCACCACACCGAAAAAATATTTGATGTCAGTGACGGGGTAAATTATTCGAGTAATTTATTCAAGCCTTCTTTTTCAAACAAAATTCGCCCCACTTTGATGTCAGACCAACCTTTTTTTAGTTGATAAGTAAAAGTTGGCTTGTTGTTAATTAACTTGCAATCAATATAATAGTTAGCTGTTTGTTCGTTGGCGACGTTTTTTAATTCCTGAATGTGTGTGGAAATAAAGAAAAACGAATTGTCAAATTTGCTTAATCCGTTGATAGTTGTTTTACAAATTTCAAAACCGTCTTCGACATTAGTGCCGCTAAAAAGTTCATCAAAGACCGCAAAACATCTTTTGCCCGAAGATGCCTGTTCAATCACATTTTTGAGATGTAAAACTTCGGTCATAAAATGACTGTAACCATTCATGATATTGTCGCGTCGATTTATTTCTATGGAAAAATAATCACAAAACGGAATTTCACCCGTCGTTGCCGGAATTCCGATTCCCAAATGAGCAAAATACACACAGAGTGCTACTGCTTTCAGAAAAGTCGATTTTCCTGACATATTCGGACCATTCAGTACGATTACGCGACGGTTGGTTTCAAAATTATTTTTTACAGGATTAGTCAGCAACGGGTGGTAAAAATCGGATAATTTAATGGAGTTGTCAGTAAATTTCGGAAATGAAAAATCATTATTCAGTATGCTGAAATGAATAGAAAGATAGGCTTCAAACAGAAAAAAATCTTCCCAAAAAGTTTGAATTAATTCCTCTTTTTGAAGGTTGACGACTTTTTTCGTTAGTTCGATGATGTGTTTGTCTTGTAATCTTTTTTCACGGATAATATATTCATATTTATACAGTTCAAAAAGAGATAAAAAATGTAAAATACGCTGAATGCTCGAACTGTATTCTTTAGGAAAAGATTCTAAATTTAACCTTGTGAAATATCTCGATTCTAACCGGAAAAAGAATAAAATAAGCTGATTGAATTTGCTGAGGTATTTTGTTTTCTCTTGTCGGGACGCGAATAGTTTGTACCGCCATTTCTTTTGAGATAAATCTTCGATTTTTTCGTTATTGAGAAAGAAATAAACCTCATTCACGAACAAAACAGTGTAGGAATAATCTTTCAGGACTTTATGGTTTTCGGCAAATCCTTTCAGTATGTTTTGGCGTTGGGTAATTTCTCCTACCGAAGATAACGGATTAGATAAAATATCCAGAATTTTTTTCTTTGCAAACGCATTCAGCGAATGGTCAAACAAAGGCAAAATTTCTTTTTCGATATTCAGGTCTTTAAGATTATTCATGCTACATAAGTTTCATCATCAAAACATCTTCGATAAGCAATTTATCGTCGTTGCTCTGATGCATTTGTTTGAAAGACTTTTTTCAGCCTTTTCTGGAAACAGATATTGATTATAGGAATTTCCATATAAAAATTTTATAATCACAAAGTAATTACTTTTTTAAGAAAGAAAAGCATTTTAACGCCTTTATGTTGGGATACTTTTTTCACGGGTAATATAATTGGTGTAGATACTTTGTGCTAAAAAACCAAAAACGAGTTCAAAAGAATCATTTAGCCGAATTCTTTGTATATTTGTTTGGTAAGTAATGAAAACGCATAATAATCATGAATAAAAAATCAATAGTATTGGCAGTTTTGCTGGGAGCAATGACCTTTACTTCTTGCTCAGACAAAAAAAATGCCCAAATCGATGACAATATGAAAGCAGTAGCGGATAGCTTAAAATCTGTAGAATTTCAGACAGAGAAATTTGCTGATATTCAGGTAATTAATTATGAAGTACCAGGCTGGGACAAACTGACTCTGAAAGAGAAAAAATTAGTGTATTATCTATCCGAAGCAGGCTATGCAGGTCGGGATATTTTCTGGGATCAAAACTATAAACACAACCTTAAAATCAGGGCGGCACTGGAAAATATTTACCAGAAATATGACGGCGACAAAACCACCGAAGATTGGAAAAACTTCGAAATATACCTGAAAAGAGTGTGGTTTTCAAACGGCATACATCATCATTATTCGAACGATAAAATCAAGCCCGATTTCTCTCAGACTTATCTGGAAGAACTTTTAGCTACCACTAAAACCAGTCTGGACGGAACAATTGTGGAAATTTTGTTTAACGATGTTGATGCAAAAAAAGTGAATCTCGATGAATCTAAAGGATTGGTACAGGGGTCTGCGGTAAATTTTTATGGCAAAAATATTACGGCAAAAGATGTGGAGGATTTTTATTCCGCCAAGCAAAATCCAAACCCGGATAAACCATTGTCCTGGGGCTTGAACAGTAAACTGATTCGCAATGCCAATGGACAAATCGAGGAAAAAGTATGGAAAAGTGGCGGAATGTATGGTGCGGCTATCGACAAAGTGATTTATTGGTTGGGAAAAGCGGTTGAGGTGGCAGAAAACGGAGCTCAGGCCGATGCACTCAAGCTGTTGATTGATTATTACAAAACTGGAGACTTGGAAAAATGGGACGAATACAACATTGCCTGGGTAAACGCTACAGAAGGAAATATTGATTATATCAATGGTTTTATCGAGGTGTATAACGACCCGCTGGGGCATAAAGCAACTTTTGAAAGTACGGTGCAAATCAAAGATTTTGATATGTCTGCCAAAATGGAAGTAGTGTCTGAAAATGCCCAATGGTTTGAAGACCATTCGCCGTTGATGGACGAGCACAAAAAAGAAAATGTGGTCGGGATTTCCTATAAAACCGTAGTGGTAGCGTCTGAAGCAGGCGATTGTTCACCATCGACGCCGATCGGTATCAATCTGCCTAATGCAGACTGGATTCGTGCTGAACATGGTTCAAAATCAGTTTCGTTGGGGAATATTATTGAAGCATACAACAAAACCGGAGGAAGCGAAAAACTGAAAGAATTTGCTTTTGATGACGAGGAAGTACAGCTTACTGAAAAATATGGCGAAATTGCCGATAAGCTACACACGGCTTTGCATGAAGTGATAGGACATGCGTCCGGAAAACTTAATCCGGGTGTGGGAACACCGAAAGAAACGTTGAAAAGTTATGCTTCAACTTTGGAGGAAGGACGTGCCGATTTGGTGGCTTTGTATTTCCTGTATAATGAAAAAATACAGACTTTAGGCTTGGTTGACGATTGGAAAAGTATGGCAAAAGCCGCTTATAATGATTATATCCGAAATGGCTTGATGACCCAGTTGGTGCGTATTGAACCAGGAAATGACATCGAGGAGGCACACATGCGAAACAGACAATGGGTAAGTGCGTGGGCGTTTGAAAAAGGTCAGGACGAAAAAGTGATTGAAAAGATTAAGAAAGACGGAAAAACCTATTTCAAAATCAATGATTATGACAAGCTGCATGAGATTTTCGGGGAGTTGCTCAGAGAAGTGCAGCGTATTAAATCCGAAGGGGATTATGAAGCAGGAAAATTGTTGGTGGAAAATTACGGGGTAAAAGTTGACCAGGAATTACACAGAGAAGTATTGGAAAGAAATAAGAAATTCGATACACCGCCATACAGAGGATTTGTGAATCCGGTACTTTATCCGATGACTGACAAAGACGGAAATATTGTGGATATCGTGGTTACCTATCCGCAGACTTTTGCAGAACAAATGCTGTATTATTCTAAGAATTACAGTTTTCTGCCTTTGGAAAATTAAATTGAAATAAAACCGGTTAATGCCGGTTTTTTTATTGGTTTGTGAATGCACTTATAAACTGCCTAAAATTCGAAAACTCGGGTTTTTACTCTTTCAGAATGATAAACGATTCACTATGTCTAGAAACAGGTCTTTAGATTATCTTTATTAAGAAAAAATTAATACAAGAACTTATTTTTCCCCATTAGCAATGGTTAATTTTGTCCGTTAAGTAAAATAAGAATATGTTTGGTGAGCATATTCTTAAACAAAACCAATAATTTATGAACAAATATATACAGCAATTAGGGCTTGTTTCCGCTTTATTCGCCATGGTCGGGTGTGCAGAAAAGCAACAAGCATCGGCTCCGCCTGCCCCTCAGTTGGAAGTGGTTGAGGTAGCGACAAGAACGGTAACCGGTTATCAGGATTTTCCGGCAAATATTCAAGGGAAAATCAACAATAATGTCCGGGCAAAAATTCAGGGTTATGTACAGAAAGTGTATGTCGATGAAGGACAGAAAGTAAAAAAAGGACAGCCTTTGTTTCAGTTAGAGGCAAACACTTTTGCTGAAACTGCCAACGCTGCAAGGTCAGGAATTGCTGTTGCTGAGTCGAATGTAAACGTCGCTCAGGTAGAGGTAGATAAACTAAAACCATTGGTGGAAAAAGGAATAATCAGCAGTATTCAACTGGAAACTGCCAAAGCAAATCTGGCTTCAGCGAAAAGCGGACTGGCACAGGCGAAGGCCAATTACCAGAATGCCAATGCCAACCTGGATTATGCTATTGTACGCAGCCCGATTGACGGTGTTGTTGGTAGGATAGCATTCAGAGAAGGGAGTTTGGTTGGACCTTCAGACCAGACACCACTTACTAACGTGGCAGACATAAGCATGGTTTATGCTTATTTCACGATGAATGAAAAACAATATATTCAGTTTCTTAATCAGCTGGATGGTAAAAGTTTGTCTGAAAAAATAGAAAATATTCCATCAGTAAAACTTCGTTTGGCTGACGGTTCTGTTTATCCGCACGAAGGAAAAGTAGAAACCATCAGCGGACAGATAGACCCGGCTACCGGAACGGTTCAGTTCAGAGCTTCTTTTCCGAATCCGGACAATATGCTGAGCAACGGAAACAGCGGTTTGGTTATGTTGCCAAGAGTTTATGACAATGCCGTTGCTGTTCCGTCAGTTGCTACATTTGAACAACAAGGTAAATTTTTGGTGTATAAAGTGGTTAATGATACCGTGGTTTCCACAATCGTTGATATTCAGGACAGGATAAACAACACAGCGATAGTGAATCAGGGTATAGAACCCGGCGAGCAGGTAGTGATTACCGGCTTGGGAACGCTGAGAAACAGAACAGCTATTCAGCCTAAAAAAGTCGATTTCGATTCGGTAGTACAATCTATTAATCCGGTATTTTAAAGAGTGAATTATGCTTAAAACTTTCATAGAACGTCCGGTTTTATCTACCGTAATATCTATCATTATTGTGATTTTGGGGATATTAGGGTTAAGCACATTACCGGTCACACAATATCCGGATATTGCACCGCCGTCGGTACAGGTTTCGGCTTCTTATCCGGGAGCGAATGCTCAAACGGTGTTGAACAGTGTCGTTATTCCTATTGAAGAACAGGTCAACGGGGTAGAAGGAATGGATTATATCACTTCCACGGCAAGTAATGACGGTTCAGCATCGATTCAGGTAGTTTTCAAACAAGGAATTGACCCCGACATTGCTGCAGTAAACGTACAGAACAGGGTATCAAGAGCAACGCCTTTACTACCGGGAGAAGTAACCCGTTCAGGAGTAACAACCACCAAGCAACAAGGAGGTTCGTTGATGTTCCTTTCTTTTTATGCTGATGGTGATTTGTATGATGATACCTATATTCAGAATTATTTGAATATCAATGTTATTCCAGAGATAAAACGTATCAACGGAGTAGGAGATGCTAATGTTTTCGGTGCGAGAAATTACTCGATGAGAATATGGCTCGACCCGGTTAAAATGGCAAACTACGGATTGGTTCCGGCTGATGTTTCAGCAGCAATTAATGAACAATCATTGGAAGCGGCTGCCGGTCAGTTGGGAGAAAATTCCGGAGAAGCTTTTCAGTATATTATCCGTTATAGTGGTAAATATCAAACCGAATCTCAATATGAAGATATTGTAATCAAATCATTGGCAAATGGTCAGGTATTGAGGCTGAAAGATGTGGCAGACATCGAGTTGGGTTCACAAACTTACGCCGGGCGTGCTGAACTGGACGGGCAACAAGCGGTGTCAATGGCAATATACCAAACACCTGGTTCCAATGCTCGCGAAATTATTGAAGAGGTTAAAAATGAATTGGTAATAATAGGCGAAAATTTACCGGAAGGAATAAAATACCGAATCAATATGGACTCGAATGAATTCCTTGATGCGTCCATATCCAAAGTGGTTACCACGCTTATCGAAGCATTTATATTGGTTTTTATAGTAGTGTATGTGTTTTTACAGGACTTTCGCTCCACATTGATTCCGCTTATTGCTGTACCGGTATCTATTATCGGAACTTTTTTCTTCCTGAATCTTTTCGGGTTTACGATTAACCTTCTGACATTGTTTGCGTTGGTACTGGCAATCGGTATTGTTGTGGACGATGCAATTGTCGTCGTCGAGGCGATTCACGCCAAAATGGAAAAAACCGGCGAAGATGCCATGACGGCATCTAAAAGTGCGATGAGTGAGATATCCGGAGCGATTATATCCATTACTTTAGTAATGTGTGCCGTATTTATTCCGGTAACGTTTATTACTGGTCCGACGGGAGTTTTTTATAAGCAATTCGGAATTACATTAATTGTTGCGATTGCTATTTCGGCAGTCAATGCACTGACGCTGAGTCCTGCATTGTGTGCTTTGTTTCTGAAACCTCATCACGAAGATGAACAAAAGAAAAAAGGATTGCTCAGAAGGTTTTTTAATAGTTTTAATACCGCATTCAATGCAATGACGGCAAAATACGGTCGTGCATTCGGATTCCTTTTCCGTCACAAATGGGTTACAGGGGTAATTCTTTTAGGCTGTGTGGCAGCAATTTATTTTACCAATAAAGCCATGCCTTCCGGTTTTGTACCGAGTGAAGACAGAGGATTTATTATGGGAAATATTGAGTTGCCTTCAGGAGCATCAATGGATAGGGTATATCAACTGCAAAGAGATTTCTCGGCGAGAGCAGAAAAACTTCCGGGCGTGGAATTTGTTACTGTGATTTCCGGACGAAGTTTGATATCCGGAGCAGGGTCCAACTACGGATTCATGATGGTACGGATGAAAGATTTTAAAGAACGAACCACCGAAGAAACTTCTACAGATGCTGTAATCGGAAAGCTGTTTGCCATAGCAAATAAAGATTTTCCTGAGGCAAAAATGATATTTTTCCAGCCACCAAGTATTCCGGGATTCGGTTTTTCCGGCGGATTTGATATGAAATTGTTAGACCGCAGCGGTGGCGATATCAAAGATTTTGACCAGGTAGCTCATGATTATATTCAGGCTTTGACTGAAAGACCGGAAATCATGTATGCTCAGACTTCATTTGATACATCTTATGCTCAGTATGAAATTATTTTAGATGTTGTGCGGGCTAAGCAGTCAGGAGTTTCCGTGCAGGATATTTTTTCTGCATTGCAGGGATATATCGGAGGAAATTATGTGTCAGATTTTACCCGTTTCGGTAAACAATACCGGGTAATGTTACAATCGCCGCCCGAAAGCAGAACCGACCAGCGAAGCCTGAACAGTATGTTTGTACGAACAGCGAGCGGAGCGATGGCACCATTGAGTCAGTTTGTAGATTTACAGAGAGTTTACGGTCCGCAGTCGATAAACCGTTTCAATTTGTTTACATCGGCAAATATTTCGGGTGCACCAAGTCCGGGATATTCCTCGGGTGATGCTATTCGGGCAATTCAGGAGGTGGCTTCGAGCAGTTTGTCGCGTAATTATAGTATAGATTTTTCCGGACTAACTCGTGAAGAAATCAACGCAGGTTCACAAACCGTAATGATTTTCTTTTTGTGTTTGGTTTTTGTATATTTCATTTTGGCTGCACAATATGAAAGCTATATGTTGCCGTTCGCCGTATTACTTTCTGTTCCGACAGGAGTAATGGGAGCATTCTTAGCCCAATATCTGGCAGGTTTGGAAAACAACATCTATTTCCAGATTGCGTTGGTTATGCTGGTCGGATTGTTAGCGAAAAATGCTATTCTGATTGTAGAGTTTGCTTTGCAACGCCGCCAACAGGGAGATACCATCGCGAGAGCGGCTATTGAAGGAGCCAAGGCGAGATTACGTCCTATCCTCATGACATCATTTGCATTCATATTAGGATTAATGCCATTGGTTTTTGCCGGAGGAGTAGGTTCTATTGGTAACCGTTCAATCGGAACCGGTGCTGCTTTCGGATTATTGGCAGGTACTATTATCGGAGTGTTTGTTATTCCGGTTTTGTATGTGATGTTCCAGTATTTACAAGAGAAAATTAAACCTGTCAAATTTAATCAACCCGTTGATAATGAATAGTTTTTATAAGTTTTCAAAATATATATTATTACTGATAATTGTTGTAGGATTACAGTCGTGTGTTGCTACAAAAAGTTATCAAAAACCGGAGTTACCAAACGGATTCCTGACAGACACTTTTGTGGACAGCTTACCCAAACAAGTTGCCTGGCAGGAATTCCTGACCGACAGTTATTTGCAGGAACATATCCGGACAGCTCTCGGCAATAACAATGATATTCGTATCGCTTTGCAGAATATTGAGCAATCCAAAGCCTATTTGATGCAAGGAAAAGCTGCCTATTTGCCAACTTTGAACGTAGGGGCAGATTATTCTCATTCGGTCAATTCAACTAATACCATGATGGGAAGTCTGATAGGACAAAGGCGGCATATTGACCAATATGATTTGACAGCGACAGTAGGCTGGGAACCGGACATCTGGGGAAAAATTACCAGTCAGAAAAATATGGCTGAGGCATCTTATCTGCAAACCCTTGCGGCTCATCAGGCAGTGAAAACCGAGCTGATTGCCATGGTTGCTTCGACTTACTTTGAATTATTAGCATTGGACGAACAGAAAAGAATTGCTGAAGCGACCATCGCCAATCGTGAACAAAGCGTTGAAACCAATCAGGCACTAAAATCATCAGGACGGATTACCGAAGTAGCTGTCAAACAGGCTGAAGCCCAATGGCTCAGTGCACAATCGTTGCTTATTGATATTAATAACAGCATTAAGCTGAAGGAAAATGCGTTCAATATTTTGTTAGGAAAAATGCCTTCTGAAGTAGAAAGGTCGGCTACTTATTCAGGCGAAATATCGACAGATTTGGTTCGTGAAGTACCAACGGAATATGTGTTTAACCGACCAGATGTAATCGCTTCAGAAATGGTTTTTCGCAATGTTTTTGAACAGGTTAATGTGGCCCGGACAAACTTTTTTCCGACGTTAAATATCACGGCAACGGGCGGATTCCAGACAGTTGATTTTTCCAAAATTTTTGATGTAGGCTCGCTGTTCGGAAATGTGTTGGGCGGATTGACCCAGCCGATTTTCAACAAACGCCAGATAAGAACACAATATGAAGTAAGTTTGTCTGAGCAGGAAAAAGCTTTGTACAACTATCAGCAAACGTTATTGCTTGCATCTAAGGAAATATCCGATGCAATGGACACTTTTCAGTCAAACGAAAAGAAATTGTCTTTAAAGGAAAAAGAGTTTAAAGCATATTCTGATGCAGTAGAATATTCCGAAGAACTGCTCAACAACGGCATGGCGAGTTATATTGAAGTACTGACCGCCAAAGAAAGTCAGCTTTCTGCCGAATTGAGTATTGTAAATACACAGTTGGCGAAGCATCTCGCATTAATAAAATTGTATAAATCTTTGGGTGGTGGCGTAAATTAATGCCACTCAAATACTTGCATATTTAAAAGCAGTAGAATTTTTCTACTGCTTTTTTTGTTGTAAATTTATACTTTGAAAATTCACAATAAAACTATGTATTTAATCTTCGATACCGAAACTACAGGGTTACCCAAGAGCTGGAACGCACCCATCACAGATACAGACAACTGGCCGAGATGTATTCAGATTGCCTGGCAGTTGCATGACGAAATGGGACGTGTGGTTGAACACAAAGATTTTCTGATTAAGCCTGAAGGTTTTGATATTCCGTATGATTCCGAGCGGATACATGGAATTTCTACACTTTTAGCGACAGAAAAAGGTGTTGATTTAGATTTTGCTTTGAACGAATTCAATCAGGCATTGCAAAAAGCAAAGGTTGTTGTCGGGCAAAATGTAGGTTTCGACATCAATATTATGGGCTGTGAGTTTTACAGAAAAGGCTTTGAAAATACGTTGACTGAAAAACCGGTTTTGGACACTTGTACAGAAACCACCGCAGAATTGCTGAAATTACCCGGAGGTCGCGGAGGTCGGTATAAACTACCGACTTTGACCGAATTGCACGAATATTTGTTCGGACAACCTTTTGCTGAGGCACACAATGCTACTGCCGATGTAGAGGCGACCACACGCTGTTTTTTCGAGCTGATGCGTAGAGAAGTTTTTAGCGAAAATGAATTGCAGCAACCGAATGGTTTTCTGAAAATCTTCAAAGAAAACAATCCGAAATCAATTGAATTAATTGGACTCAAACACATCAATCTCAAACAAGAGTCCGAACAAATCCGAAAACAATTAGAAAAAGCAGGAGTCATTTCCGATGATGCCATCGAAGTATCGGATGATGATTTAGAAGCATTGGAATCAGCGACGTTTTCTCATTTGCACAATCATACCCAGTTTTCGATTCTGCAATCCACCATATCTGTCAATCAGTTGGTCGGATTGGCAGCGAAACAAAAAATGCCAGCCGTGGCGATGACTGATTTAGGTAATATGATGGGAGCGTTTCAGTTTGTTAGTGCGATACTTTCGCATAATAAATCCGCAGAATCCAAAAACAAACAGTTGACAGAGGCTGGGGAAGAACCTACTGAAGCGATAATTAAACCAATTGTTGGTTGTGAGTTGAACGTTTGTGAAGACCATACCAACAAAAAAGTCAAAGACAACGGCTACCCGGTAGTTTTTCTGGCTAAAAACAAAAAAGGATACCACAATCTGGCAAAAATGACATCGCTGGCACACACCGACGGATTTTACTATGTGCCACGTATCGACAAAACGATTGTAGAAAAATATAAAGAAGATATTATCGTGCTTACCGGCGGAATGCAGGGCGAAGTACCGTCAAAAATCCTTAACATCGGGGAAAGACAGGCAGAAGAAGCTTTGCTTTGGTGGAAAACCCAGTTTGCTGACGATTTCTACATTGAGCTGATGCGTCACGACCAGGAAGATGAAAACAGAGTCAATCAAACGTTGATGCAATGGTCGGTGAAACACGACATAAAGGCTGTCGCTACCAACAATGTTTTTTATGCGGAAAAAGAAGATGCCAATGCACACGATATTTTACTTTGTGTAAAAGACGGCGAAAAGAAAGATACACCGATTGGTCGTGGTCGTGGTTTCCGGTTCGGAATGCCGAATGACAATTATTATTTCAAATCGGCGGAAGAAATGAAAACGTCCTTTCGTGATTTTCCTCAAGCAATCATTAACATACAAGATATTGTCGATAAAATAGAAATTTATGCCCTGCACAGAGATGTATTACTGCCAAAGTTTGCCATTCCGGAAGAATTTCAGGATTTGGAAGACGAAAAAGACGGCGGCAAACGTGGGGAAAATAACTACCTCAGATACCTCACTTATGAAGGGGCGAAAAAAAGATATAAGGAAATTACGCCGGAAATTTCTGAAAGATTAGATTTTGAACTGGCGACGATTGAGCGTACCGGTTATCCCGGATACTTTTTGATTGTTCAGGATTTCATTGCAGCGGCTCGTGAAATGGGGGTTTCCGTAGGGCCGGGTCGTGGTTCGGCGGCAGGTTCGGCAGTTGCATATTGCTTAGGAATTACCAATTTAGACCCGATTGAATATGATTTGCTTTTTGAGCGTTTCCTGAATCCGGACAGGGTTTCCATGCCCGATATTGATATTGATTTTGATGATGAAGGCCGGTCAAAAGTCATGCAATATGTGATTGATAAATACGGTCAAAATCAGGTTGCACAGATTATTACTTATGGTAAAATGGCAACCAAATCAGCAATTCGTGATACGGCAAGAGTGCTGGATTTACCTCTGTTTGAGGCGGATAAGCTGGCGAAATTAATTCCGGGTATGATGCCGTCAAAGTGGAATCTGGCAAGATTCCTGAATGAGCAGGAAGATGAAGTGAAGAAAGCCCTGCGTTCAGAAGAATTTGATAAAGTTAAAGAGCTGATTCAGATTGCCAGAAAAGATGATTTGGAAGCACAAACAATCAATCAGGCTCAGGTGCTCGAAGGTTCTTTGAGAAACACTGGTATTCACGCCTGCGGTGTAATTATTACACCAGATGATATTACCAATTTCGTTCCGGTAACTACGGCAAAAGATTCAGACTTATATGTTACCCAATTCGACAACTCGGTGGCGGAAAGTGCCGGATTGCTCAAGATGGACTTTTTGGGATTAAAAACATTAACGCTAATCAAAGATACTTGTGAAATTATTCGTTTGCGTACCGGCGACGTGTTGAATCCAGATGAATTTCCGATTGATGATGTCAAGACTTATGAATTGTTCCAAAGAGGGGAAACCGTCGGGATTTTCCAATACGAGTCCCCTGGTATGCAAAAATATATGCGTGAGCTGAAACCTACTGTTTTTGCTGATTTGATTGCCATGAACGCTCTGTATCGCCCGGGTCCGTTGGAATATATTCCGTCATTTATCCGTCGTAAGCACGGACAAGAACCAATTACCTACGATTTAGATGCTTGCCAGGAATATCTCGAAGAAACCTATGGAATTACGGTATATCAGGAGCAAGTAATGCTTTTGTCACAAAAGTTGGCAGACTTTACCAAAGGTGAAGCCGACGTATTGCGTAAGGCAATGGGGAAAAAACAACGTGACGTACTCGATAAAATGCGTCCGAAGTTTATCGAGCAGGCAAAAGCTAAAGGACATGATGAACAGGCACTGGAAAAAATCTGGAAAGACTGGGAAGCATTTGCAGCCTATGCGTTCAACAAATCCCATTCTACTTGCTATGCATGGGTGGCGTATCAAACGGCCTATCTCAAAGCACATTATCCGGCAGAATATATGGCGGCGGTGCTGTCCAATAATATGAATGATATTAAACAGGTAACCTTTTTCATGGAAGAATGCCGTCGTATGGGATTGGCGGTTTTAGGTCCCGATGTCAATGAATCTCAATATAAATTTGCCGTAAATGATAAATACGAAATTCGTTTTGGAATGGGAGCAATCAAAGGCGTTGGGGAAGGAGCTGTGCAGACTATCGTAGAGAACCGTGCAGACAGTAAATACAAATCGGTATTTGATTTGGCAAAACGTATTGATTTGAGAGCAGCTAACAAAAAAGCTTTTGAAAATATGGCATTGGCGGGTTGTTTCGACTGTTTTGAAGGAATACACCGGGCTCAATATTTTCATGAAGAAAATGACGGTGTGCCGTTTTTGGAAAAAGTCCTGAAATATGCTGCCCGATTTAAGGAAAATGAAAATTCGGCACAGGTAAGTTTATTCGGAGAGGCAAGCGAAGTGCAAATTCCCGAGCCTGAAGTCCCTCAATGTGAGGAATGGGGAACAATGGAAAAACTGGCACGGGAAAAAGAAGTTGTAGGCATATACATATCCGGACACCCGTTAGATGATTTTAAATACGAGATGAAAGGATATTGCAGAACCAAACTCATTTCGCTGAAAGATTTAAAACCATTGCTGGGTAAAACCGTTAGTTTTGGAGGAATGATAACCGAAGAAGACCACCGGACTTCAGCGAAAGGCAAGGCGTGGGGAATGTTTACCATCGAAGGATATGACGAAAGTTATCAGCTGCGGCTGTTTAATGACGATTATCTCAAAAACAGACATTTGCTGTTCAAAAATAATTTTGTGTATGTAAAAGCCATTGTCAGAGAAGGTTGGCCGGACAAACGTACCGGGCAGCCAGGCGAACCTAAATTGCAAATCGTTGATATCAAATCGTTGCATGAAGTAATGGAAAATTACGCCAAAGAACTGATGCTGAAACTGGATATCAAAGAGATTGATGCCGGAAAATTAGAAAAAATCCGTGATTTGCTTGAACAAAATAAAGGCAAGCGAAAGGTGGTTTTTGAAATTTCAGAACTGGATTCTGCACAAACTATCACGCCAAATATACCGGAAATACCAGATGATATGATAGATTCAAGTGAAAATGAAGAAGTGATGGTGGCTGAGCCGGCGGTAGAATATAAAGTTAAAAACAAGATTGTGATGCCAAGCAGGAATACACGTGTGGATATTACTACAGATTTGCTGGAAGAGCTGGAACAATTAGGCGTAACATTCGAGATTAATTGATAAAATCAATAGTGGAATAATGAAAACTTATTAGAGGGAGTAGTTTTTCAATGAAAATATCTGTAAATTTGTTGAGTTAAATAACCAAAATAAGAGAATTATGGCATTAGAAATAACAGATGCTACTTTCGAAGAAGTAGTTTTAAAATCAGACAAACCGGTAGTGGTAGATTTTTGGGCAGAATGGTGTGGACCATGCAAAATGTTAGGACCGGTAATCGAGGAAATCAGTTCAGAATTTGACGGAAAAGCAGTAGTAGGAAAAGTTGATGTGGACGCAAACCAGGATTTTGCTTCACAGTACGGAATCAGAAATATTCCAACCGTTTTGGTTTTCCATAACGGGGAAGTAGTTGCACGCCAGGTTGGTGTGGCGTCGAAACAAACCTATGTGGACGCTATCAACAATTTGTTGTAATTGTCAGATTCAGAGAGAATAAAAAAAGTCGGAAAACATTGATTTTTCCGACTTTTTTTATGTGATTCCGGTCGTATGAAAAATAAAGCATAAAAAACAATAAATATATTTGTAGAAATAAAAAACAGTTATATATTTGCACCGCTATACAGCGAACGGTTTGGTAGTTCAGTTGGTTAGAATGCCTGCCTGTCACGCAGGAGGTCGCGGGTTCGAGTCCCGTCCAGACCGCTAAGTAGCAAACCCCTGTTTCGTCAGGGATTTTTAAGCTCTTTTTATTTATAAAATTTTTTGTTTTTGGTTTGGTAGTTCAGTTGGTTAGAATGCCTGCCTGTCACGCAGGAGGTCGCGGGTTCGAGTCCCGTCCAGACCGCAAAAACATTTTTTTAGAACCTGCAATTTCATTGAAATTGCAGGTTTTTTTGTTTTACACGCTATCCAAAATTTTCAAATTACTTGTAATTTAACGCCTGTTTAGAATTATGAACAACCACTAAGTGGTGCAATTATGATAGAAAATTTCAGGCAAATTATAAGAGCCTGTTTAAAATTTATCTAATAATTTGTTTATGCTTCTTTTTGATCATAACCGCGTTAAATTTTCAAACGATAGCTCTGCTATCCTTTGAAAATTTGCCTTGTTCTTAAACAAAAATAACCTATAAACATTTTTACAATACAAATACAGGCTCTAATAAAAAACCTGAAAAAGGTGGTATTGTTTAAATAGCATTCTTGTACCAGCGAGGAAAAAACCAAATTAATAGTTTTTCATCAGATTTTAAATCTTATTTAGTAATCAGATTTCTCTTAAAAAAAGTTTAAAAATTTCAAAAAAATAAGTATATTTGGAATTGTACATTTAAAAAACAATGATATGAAAAAAATAATTATTCTGTCTGCGGCCGCGATGCTGGCCGGAAGTGTTTATGCAGGAGGATATCGTATCAGTATGCAAGGACAAAGACAGTTGGCGATGGGACACACCGGAGTTGCTGTTATCAACGGCAACGCTGAAAGTATTTTCTTCAATCCTGCCAATGGAGTTTTTCTGGAAAACCGGTTCAGTTTCTCAGCCGGAGCATCGGCTTTGTTTGCTAATACGAAGTTTCAGAATTCTACTTATAACTGGACAAACAGTTCCGAAAATTTAGGAACACCTGCGTACTTTTATGCTAATTACAAAATCTCTGACCGTTTTGCTGTCGGATTAGCCGTTTACACGCCTTATGGTAGTGCGGTGGACTGGGATACGGACTGGCAGGGTTCGCATTTGGTAAACAACATCGACCTCAAAGCATTTTTCATTCAGCCTACTGTTTCTTATATGGTTAATGATTATGTAAGTATCGGAGCCGGATTGATTTATGTTAATGGCGGGGTAGAGTTCAACAGAAATCTGTCCAGAAGCATGACTGACGACCAAGGTAACCGCTCTGATGTTACCCTTGATGCCAAAGGCGTTACTGCCTGGGGATACAATGTGGGATTAACCGCCCGGTTAGACGACTATGTTACTTTTGGGGTTAATTACCGCTCTCATATAGATATGGAAGTTGAAAACGGCGAAGCTACATTCTCGGATTTGCCCGATTTTCTGAAACCTACTTATGAAGGAACAACTTTTTCAGCAAGTATGCCTTTACCTGCCGAGCTGACTTTCGGTTTTTCTTACCAAATCAATGAACAATGGCTGGCAGCAGTCGAGATGAATCATACTTATTGGAATAAATATGAGTCATTGGATATTGAATTCAGTAACGGAACAAATTCAGTTAACCCGAGAAGGTATAAAAATTCTAATACATACCGTGCCGGAGTGCAATATACGCCGAGCGAAAAACTATCTCTCAGAGTAGGAGGGTATTACGACGAAACACCCGTTCGGAGTGGTTATTTTGCACCGGAAACACCAAGAAACAACTCTTTAGCAGGTACATTAGGATTTACCTATAACATTACACCGAAATTGGGTGTAGATGTATCGGCATTGTTCATTCATTTTGATGAATTTGAAGGACATTATGACCATTATATCGAAGATGGATTGCCAGTGTCGTTCGGAGGAACATACCGTTCGGCGGTTGGCTCTGTTGGATTGGGATTATCGTATAATTTTTAAAATTTTGAGAGATGAAAAATAAATTTATATATCTGTCTGTATTAGCTCTCGGATTAGTTGCCTGTGAGCCTGAGTTTGACAACGAATTAACACCCGACTCATACAGCAGTGGCGAAGCTGATTTTACGACTTATGTGGCGATAGGAAACTCGTTAACTGCCGGATACATGGACGGTACCATGTTCAGAAGCGGGCAGCAGAACTCATTCCCTAATTTGCTGGCACAACAATTCAGTGTAGTTGGCGGAGGCGAATTTACACAGCCTTCTTATGCCGATGATGTAAATGATTTGGGAGGGTTATTGCTTGGTGGACAGCCTATTCAGGGCTTTCCAACCCGTATGGCAATATTGATGACATCTGATGGTTCAGGGCCGGTTAATTTAGCCGGAACATCGTCCATCGAAGTGAGTGATTTGCAACAAACGGCATACAATAATATGGGTGTTCCCGGAGCGAAATCATTCCATTTGGTTGCCCCGGGTTATGGTAACATCGCCAATTTGGCTACCGGGCGAGCCAACCCGTATTTTGTCAGACACGCTACGTCGCCTGACGCATCGGTTTTGTCAGATGCTTTGAGTATGAATCCGACCTTTTTTACCAATTGGATTGGCAATAACGATGTGTTGTCTTACGCTACCTCGGGTGGAACAGGCGTTAATCAGGAAGGAAATATTGACGTAACAACTTACGGTGGCAATGATATTACCGACCCGCAGGTATTTGCATCGGTATATTCTACCCTTATAGATGGATTAACAGCGAACGGAGCTAAAGGAGTTGTAATGACTATTCCTTCTGTTACTTCAATTCCGTATTTTACAACTGTGCCGTACAATCCGTTAACAGCAGAACAGCTTGGCGGCGATGCGGTAATTGATATGCTTAACGCTCAGTTGGGGCAATTAAAACAAGTGCTGGCAGTATTCGGCGAAGGCGACCGCTTGCAGTTGTTTTCCAAAACAGCCGCCAATCCGGTGTTGATTAAAGACGAAACACTAACCGATTTGTCACAACAGATTACTGCGGTATTGCTGTCATTGCCTGATGCTGGTTTTTCTCAGGAAGAAGCCATGGCGATAGGAACCATATTTGGACAGGCACGGCATGCAACAGCAGATGATTTGTTTACTTTAACAGCAAGTGGAGTAATCGGGCAAACGAGCTTGGTCTTGCCCAATCCTTTTAATATCATGGGAGTTACTTATCCGTTAGATGATATGTATGTGTTGATTCCGGCAGAACAAGCGGAAATCAGTACGGCAACTACGCAATTCAATCAAATAATAAGAAGTATTGCTGCATCGAAAAACTTAGCTGTAGCCGATATGAACGATATTTTAAATCAACTGGTTTCCGGGATACGGGCAACAGATGGTCAGATTTATACTGCTGATTATTTCAGTGGTATAGGTAATATGAACAGAGTTTTGTTCTCTTTGGACGGTGTTCACCCAAATGCCAGAGGATATGCTTTTGTGACCAATGAAATAATTAAGGTAATAAACAGGCATTATAAAGCACATTTGCCTTTGGTAAACGTAGCTGAATATCCAGGACCGAAAATTGTAACTTCAAATAATTAGATATGAGATTTATTATAAATTTACTGATTACGGCATTGGTCGTTTTCGGATTGGCACATCTTCTGCCGGGCGTCAGCGTAGATAGTTATACCACTTCGTTGTGGGTAGTAGTGGCTCTCGTGCTGCTCAACCTGATTGTTAAACCGATTTTGCAGATATTGACATTTCCTATCACTATTCTCACGTTAGGCTTGTTTCTCTTTGTCATCAACGCGGTAATTATCATGTTGTGTGATTACTTTGTGGGCGGATTTAACGTAGAAAATTTCTGGTATGCTTTGCTGTTTAGTCTGGTGCTTTCTTTGGTAGAGTCCGTTATCGGCGGAATGCTTACCGAATAACATTCACTAAGCATAGCATAATCAATCGATTAAAAAATTGGTTGGCTTGTAAAAATATCTTAATTTTGCAAGCCAATTTTATTATGTAAATATCAAACAATGAATATCACAAAAAATAATGTAGATGCATTAAATGCAATTGTTACGATTGATGTAACCCGAGATGATTTCCAAAATAACGTAGAGGAAGTGCTTAAAAACTATAAAAAAAACGCTTCAATCCCGGGATTCAGAAAAGGACAAGTGCCGATGTCTTTAATCAAAAAGCAGTATGAAACAGCTGTAATGATTGACGAAATCAATAAATTACTTCAGGAAAAACTCAGCGAATATATCCAGGAAGAAAAACTTGACATATTAGGAAATCCACTACCGGTAGCAAAAGATATAGACTGGAATTCAGATACTTTTTCTTTCGATTTTGAATTAGGTTTGGCACCGGAATTTGACGTTGATTTGTCTGCAAAAAACGACATCGTAAGATATGAAATCGAAGCTGACGAGGAAATGTTGAATGAGCAAGTGGAATATATCCAGAAACAATACGGCAAAGAAGTACACAAAGAAAACGTGGACGAAGACGATGATATTACCGTAAAAGTAACCAATGAAGAAGAAAACATTGAGAATACATATACTTTCAATGTGTCTGAAATCAGAACAAAAACTAACCAAAAGAAATTTATCGGTAAAAAAACAGGCGATACCGTAAAAATTTCAACCAAAGGTTTGTTTAAAGACGACCATAAGTTGATGGAAATGCTAAATGTGGATCACGATAAAGTTCACGGATTAGAAATCGACGTTGACTGTACGGTTGAAGATGTTGTAAACAGAGAAAAAGCAGAACTAAACCAAGAATTTTTCGACAGACTTTTCGGCGAAGGTAAAGTAACTTCGGAAGCTGAATTGAAAGAAAGAATCAAAGAAGACGCCGAAAAACAGTTTGCTCAGCAAGCCGACCACAAATTTACTAACGATGTGGTAGAGTTTTTGGTAGCCAACACCAAAGTTGATTTGCCGGAAACTTTCCTGAAAAAATGGTTACAAACCGTAGGCGAAACCAAACTGAACGAACAACAAGCCGAAGAAGAATACAACAAATCAGAAAACGGATTGAAATATCAGCTGATTGAAGGTAAACTGATTAAAGACAACGAGTTGCAGGTAACGATTGAAGAAATAAAAAATCATGCGGCAGATTTAATCAAACAACAACTCGCACAATTCGGGCAAGCTGATATAGCTGAAGACGAAGTAAACAACATCGTTGGAAGAGTATTGACCAATCAGGAAGAAACACAAAGAATCTCTGAGCAGATAATGAACGAAAAAATGCTCAAATTGTTCTCTGATAACGTGAAAGCCAAAACCAAAAAAGTAACTTACAAAGATTTTGTTAACGAAGTATATGGCGAATAATTAAGTCAGAAAAAATAATTACCTTTGAACGTCAAATCACATTCGGTTTGACGTTTCTTTTATTAAAAAAACAAAATTATGGATTACGGAAAAGAATTTAAAGAATACGCAACTAAACATCACGGAATCAATAGTATGTACTACGACAAAATCGTATCAAGCATGACTCCGTATATTATCGAAGAACGCCCGATGAATATCGCCTCAATGGACGTTTTCTCTCGTTTGATGATGGACAGAATCATTTTTTTAGGCACAGGAGTTGACGACTATGTTGCCAATATCATTCAGGCACAGCTTTTGTTCCTGCAAAGTGTGGACAGCAATAAAGACATCAGCTTGTATATCAATTCGCCGGGCGGGAGTGTTTATGCCGGATTAGGGATTTACGACACCATGCAGTTGGTTGAACCGGACGTAGCGACTTTGTGTGCCGGAATGGCAGCGTCTATGGGAGCTGTTTTGTTGTGTGCCGGAGCTGAAGGAAAACGTTCTGCATTGCCACATTCCCGCGTGATGATTCATCAGCCGTCGGGTGGAGCACAAGGCGTGGCTACCGATATGGAAATCAACCTCAAAGAAATGTTGAAACTCAAAGAAGAATTGTATCAAATCATTTCTCATCATTCCGGACAGCCATACGACAAAGTGTTTAAGGATTCAGAAAGAGATTATTGGATGAGAGCCGATGAAGCCAAAGAATACGGTATGGTTGATGAGGTTTTAGTTAGAAATAAGAAATCAGAATAGATGATGGATAACGAAGAATATGGTGGATGTTCATTTTGTGGAAGACCCAAAGCCGAGACGCAGATTTTAGTTGGTGGTATAGATGCCAATATCTGTGAGAGATGTATTGAACAAGCCCACCATATAGTATTAGAGGAAGCTGCACACCGTAGTGGAGAAAATCTGCAAGATGAATTATTGTTGAAAAAACCAATAGAAATCCGGGAATTTTTGGATAAATATGTGGTAGGACAAGACAAAACCAAGAAAGTATTGTCTGTAGCGGTATATAATCATTACAAAAGATTGTTGCAGCCGGAAGACAGAAATGATGTAGAAATCGAAAAAAGTAATATCATTGTTGTTGGACAAACCGGAACAGGTAAAACCTTGGTAGCGAAAACAATAGCGAAAATGCTCAATGTGCCTTTGGCTATCGTTGATGCGACCGTATTGACAGAAGCAGGTTATGTCGGCGAAGATGTGGAAGGTATTTTGACTAAACTTTTACAAGCCGCCGATTATGATGTGGAAAAAGCCGAAAAGGGAATTATTTTTATTGATGAGATAGATAAAATTGCCCGGAAAAGCGACAATCCGTCGATTACCAGAGATGTTAGCGGAGAAGGTGTGCAACAGGCATTACTGAAATTGCTGGAAGGGTCAATCGTGAATGTGCCGCCAAAAGGAGGTCGTAAACACCCTGACCAGAAATTTATTGAGGTAAATACACAAAACGTTTTGTTTATTGCCGGCGGGGCGTTTGACGGTATTGAAAGAATCATTTCTAAAAGAATGAATTTCCAGGCAATCGGTTATGGTTCCGGGGAGGAAAAAGTGAAGGTAGATAAAGAAAATCTTTTGCAATACGTTATTCCGAAAGATTTGAAAGATTTCGGATTGATTCCCGAAATTATTGGTCGTTTGCCGGTACTTACCCACATGGATCCGTTGGACCACAAAACCTTGCGAATGATATTGACCGAACCGAAAAATGCTTTGGTAAAACAATACCAAAAACTTTTTGATATGGACGGTATCCGTTTGGAATTTACAGAAGATGCCTTGGATTATCTGGTAGATAAAGCCATGGAGTATAAACTCGGTGCACGAGGATTGCGTTCGTTGTGTGAAGCCGTACTGACCGATGCAATGTATGAATTGCCGGGCAGTGATATAGCTGAATTAACGGTGGACGAATTATATGCTAAAAATGCCATCGACAGAAATTTGAGTACGCAATTAGAGGCAGTAAGTGCATAGCATTCTTAAAAATTGGTAAATAAAAAAACCGGCAAGATTTTAAAATCTTGCCGGTTTTGTATTGACTGTGAATATATTATTGTTTACTCACTTTCACGGTTTGGATAGTTCCGTTGATGTTTACTTTCACAAAATAATTTCCTGTCGGCAATGCACTCATGTCAATTTGAGTAGTCGTTGCATTTACAGCTTTTGTGATTACGGTTTGACCAAGTGTATTAATAACCGCTACATCAGTAATTTCTTCATTATAAGAAATATGGAAGAAATCTTTGGTAGGATTAGGATAAACTTTGAATGCTTGTTTGTCAAAATCGTTAGCACTTGTGGTAAATGTTACGGTAACTGCCAAAGCATCATCACTTGTACAATCACCTACAGTTTGTGTTACAAAGTAAGTGGTGTTGTCCTCAGCCGGTGTGTCAGCCGGAAGTTCATTTTCTAAATCTGCATCAGCATACCAGGTAAAAATCGAATCTTCTTCGCCTGTAATAATTAAATCAGCCAATGTTTGTCCTTCGTCAAGTGTTTGCTCAGCATCTCCTGACGGAGCATCAAGCTCACAAGGTTCGGCTTCGCTATATCCTGTCCATTCGATGTTGTCTAATGTTATTTGTGCTCCGGTTGCACGTATTTCTATAGTAAATTCTCCTTCAATATTGATATCGTTAACCTCAAAAGGATAAATAGTTGGATCTTCCCCACTTTCAAAGTTTAATACAAACTCGTCGCCAATAAGAACTCCGTTAATAAGTAATTCTAAACCTCTCGCTCCGCCTCCGGTAAATGCTTTGCGTGTGTCAACAGAGAAATTTCCAATACCTCCCTGAATGGTTGCTGTTAAATTACCACTTTCGTTGTTGTTTCTCAGCATTATACCTTCTTCGGTAATAGGGTAACTACCCTCGTCTCTCGCTTCGGTATATTCCCAAGTGATGCCGTCATTTCCCACAAAAGAACCATCGGAATAACTGTTTCCTGGTAGTTCTGTAGCATTGTCAAAAGTTTCCAAACCTTGTGCCGATACTATCATTACAGATAGCAACGCAAAAAGCATACATGTAATCTTCTTCATAGTTATGAAAATTTAATAGTTAGTGGTACAAAATTAATAAAAAAATTAATTAGATAATATGCTGTGGGGATTTTTTGAGGTTATCTTATTGTAAAGTGATTATTTTGTTTGTTGTTTCCCTATCTCAAGCACCGCTACTGCACGAATCGAGTGAAGCGAACAGATGAAGTAATCTTTCGTGTGGTGGTAAGCATTGTATTACTTTGAAAAAAAGAGTATATTTACAAAACGGTCATAGAAAAGGCGTTTAACGAAGACCCAAAAATAGTTCCTAAAAATCTACAAAATTTTATTAACAGATTAGATGAAAAATAGATGGATTATGAGATTATATATTTTACTGATTTTAATTGTATGTAACACAAATGCTTTTTCTCAGAAATTAGATATAAGATTTGATGAGGAGTGTCATAACGAAAATTCAGAAAAATTGTTAGATGTTATGGAAGATGCTTTGGGAGAAAAAAGAGTGAAAAAGATTGTCAAAAAAGGATATAAAATAGAGTTTATAGATCCAGATATAAATATTTTCAAATACCAAAGAGAGGTTAGAGTGTCTGTAACATTTGATGTGTTGGGTACGATTAAAGATGTTGAATTTAATGCTTATGACAATTTATTGACGAATAGAGATAAGAAAAAAATCCGGAATTATATATTAGAGAATCAAACACCGTTTAATATATGCTGGTATAATATGTACGAATTAAAAAAGCGTTTAAATGCAGGTATAGATATAAATACCATAAGAGAGGCATTCTATATTAGTTTGTATAGAAATGATTTAGGAAATAGTAGATATACGCTTGATATTGAATTCCCTGGACTTATAACCCAAGAATTCTATGATAAATATCTTTAAAGATTTGAAATATGAAAACTAGTTTTACAATCATAACATCACTATTTATTTTATTAACGAGCTGTACCAAGTCAAAGAAAGAAGAATTAAAAGCTTATCTAACCAACGACTCTATATCAATGTGGGATATTACAATGAAAAGATTAGCCGTATTGAGTGACACTACATATTATCATCATTACTTTAGAAGTATTAGTTTTGGTGGAAATTTTGAATGTAATCAGTATGCTTATACAATATATGGAGATAGAATTATAGATTTTTTAGGGCCTAAACCCAATTATTTAGGCTTATGCAACAAATGGGAAATATTAAACGACTCCACAGTAAAACTCAATTGTAGAGATGTCTTCGTAGTAAAGGTAATTAGTAGAGACACGGTACATTTGATAGATACTTTAGGAGTAAAACAACACGAAATGTATAGAGTACAACCTCCATGGAATATTGACGAAGAGACTGTGAAAATAAGAGATCAAAAAGTGAAAAGTGGTGAATATTTAGATAAAAGAGTATATTAACAACGACAATACCCCAGCTGTGTTACTATCTGATGACTTCTAAAAATAAATGCAAATTAATTTTTTAAACGAATTACACTTATAATTATTTATGATGCGGAAAGCTGTGTTATTAATCTCTTAAACCAGACTTCTGAAATCTGATTCCTGCCGGCTATAAAGCTAAAATCCGTATCTTTGCTAAAATTACAATAATGAAAGGTGTTTTAATAGTCAATCTCGGCTCACCTGAGTCGCCTACGCCGGAAGCGGTCAAACCTTACCTGGAAGAATTTTTGATGGACAAACGCGTGATTGATCTTCCATATTGGTTGCGAGCTCTTATTGTGAAAGGAATTATACTAAGAACCCGTCCGAAGAAATCAGCGGCGGCATACCGAAAAATTTGGTGGGACGAAGGTTCTCCGCTCATCGTTATTTCTGAAAGAACAGTACAAAAAATAAAACCGCAGGTGGAAATTCCGGTTGCTTTGGCGATGAGATACGGACAACCGTCTCTCAAAAAAGGACTGACAGAATTGTATCAAAAAGGTGTGACGGAAGTATTGCTTTTGCCGATGTATCCGCAATATGCCATGGCAACCACCGAAACCATCGAAGTGCTGGCACAGGAATTGGTTGGAAAATATTTTGTCGGAATGAAATTAGAATTTTTTCCACCTTTCTATAACAAACAAGGCTATATTGATTCATTGGCAGCCGTGATGCAACAGGGAATTGAAGGTTTTGACTATGACCATTTGTTATTTTCATACCACGGTGTTCCCGAACGCCATATTAAAAAAACCGACCCGACCAAAAGTCATAAAAAAATTATCGATGGCGAATATTGCTGTCAACCCGACACACCACCGGCTGAAAAATGTTATCGGACACATTGTTTTGAAACAACCAGACTGGTAGCGGAAAAATTACAGCTCAACCCTGATAAATACAGTATTTCGTTTCAATCCCGATTAGGAATGGATAAATGGCTCGAGCCGTTTACGTCTGATAGAGTAGAGGAATTAGCGAAAAACGGCGTGAAAAAAATAGCGGTCGTTACGCCTGCCTTTGTGGCGGATTGTATCGAAACTTTAGAAGAAATCGAAATGGAAGCAGGCAAAAGTTTTAAAGAAAACGGCGGTGAAGTTTTTAAGATGATTCCTTGTCTGAATGATGAAGAAATCTGGGTAAACACGCTTAGCGACTGGATTAACGACTGGACAAAAAAATAGACAATGTATTTATATCTCAAAGCATTACATATCATATTTGTCGTTTGCTGGTTTGCCGGATTGTTTTATGTCGTTCGGCTGTTTGTGTATTATGCTGAAGCACAGGATAAAACCGAGGTTGAAAAAAATATACTGAGCAACCAATACCGGTTGATGATAAAACGACTGTGGAGTATCATCACTTTTCCGTCAGCGATTCTGGCAACAATTTTCGGAGTTGGTATGCTTGTTGAAAACCCGTCTTTGCTGCAAATGCCGTGGATGCACATAAAATTGTTGTTTGTGGTATTGCTGTGGATATACCATTTCAGGTGCCAACAGTTTGTCACGCAGATTAACCAAAACCAAATGCACAGAAAATCTTCTTTTTTTCGGGTTTGGAATGAAGGAGCAACTTTGATTTTATTTTCTGTTGTTTTTTTAGTAGTTTTAAAAAACGCAATCAACTGGATTTTTGGTGTGATAGGTTTATTATCTTTGTTTATCCTGTTGATGATAGGGTACAAATGGTATAAACGCGTTCGGCTGCGAAAAAATAAAGATGAGAAGCATAAGTTTTAAAAATCCATCGCTAAAAGTCAGGATATTTCTCTCGATGATATTCCTGACGCTGATTTCGTCGGTGCTTATCGCATTGGTGGCGGTCTATCAGTTTGACAGCGAAGCCAAAACTTATCATCAACAGAATTTAGAGAGAAAAGAAACTGCGGTTAATGAGCATATTAATTTTGTGCTCAGTACGTCCAACACCGTGTTGAGTACAGACAAGCTGCCGTCGATTTTCCGTGATAAAATTCATGAGCTGGCAGCTATTCACAACACTCAGATTGATATTTATGATTTGAACGGAAAGCTGTTGATTTCCTCCAAAGGGAATTTTAACAGCCGTCCTGTTTATCCTTCAGGAATCTCCCAAAATATACTTCGAATAATCGAATCAACACCGAGCAAACGCTTTGTGGATTTGAAACTGATTGACGGCGTCCGGCATCGTTCTACCTACAACTATATCCGCGACCCGCAGTTCAAACCGTTAGGAATTGTTAATCTGCCATACACTGAAGACACTACTTTTTATGACGAGGAAATGAAGGGTTTTCTGATAAGATTCAGCCAGATTTATCTTTTTGTATTCCTGCTGTCGATTGTAATTGCTTATTTTTTATCGACCTATATCACACGGACTTTACAAATGATTAGTGAGCATTTGCAACAGACCCAAATCACAAGAAAGAATAAAAAAATCAAGGCAGAAGATGCCTCGCATGAAATATCTTCACTAATTGATTCATACAACAAAATGGTTGATTTGCTGGAAGAAAGTGCGTCGAAACTGGCTCAGAGCGAACGGGAAAGTGCCTGGCGGGAAATGGCAAGGCAGGTGGCACATGAAATCAAAAATCCGCTTACACCAATGCGACTGACTGTGCAGAGTTTTCAACGGAAATTTAATCCCGCAGACCCTGAAATCCACGACAAAATCACTGATTTTTCCAAAACGTTGATTCAGCAAATCGATACGATGAGTTCGGTAGCGTCGGCATTTTCTAATTTTGCCTCCATGCCGGCTCAGAAGAATGAAACCCTGAATATTGTCGAGGTGGTTGAACTGGCATTGGAAATTTTCAATCAGGATTATATCCTTTTCGAGAGCGAGAAAGAAGAAATCATTACCACTTTTGACCAAGCACAGATTATCAGGGTAATTACCAATTTAGTTAAAAATGCGATGCAGGCAATTCCTGATTATGAGCCTTTTCCGAGTATTCGGGTGCATTTGTATAGTGATGATAAACAGGTGGTTATTGAAGTGAAAGACAACGGAACGGGAATTCCGCCTGAAATTCAGGAAAAGATATTTGAGCCTAAATTTACTACCAAAACCAGCGGTATGGGGCTTGGATTGGCAATGATTAAAAATATTGTGGAATCCTATCAGGGAAGTATTACCTTTGAAACTGTGAAAAATAAAGGAACAGTTTTTTATGTTCGATTACCAATAACTCAAAAATAACCAGATATGAATTTTGAAAACATTTTAGTAGAGAAAAAAGAGCAGATTGCTCAGATTACCATCAACAGACCGACTAAGCTAAATGCTTTAAATAAAGCGACTATTGAAGAATTACACGGGGCTTTTAAGGCATTGCAGGAGGATAAATCGGTACGTGCAATTATCATCACAGGAAGTGGCGAAAAGGCGTTTGTTGCTGGTGCAGATATTTCAGAATTTGCTGATTTTGACGAAAAACAAGGTGCTGAATTGGCAGCGAAAGGGCAGGAGTTATTATTTGATTTTGTGGCTAATCTGAGCAAGCCGGTTATTGCAGCAGTAAATGGTTTTGCTTTGGGTGGCGGTCTGGAGCTTGCGATGGCGGCACATATCAGAGTGGCGTCGGACAATGCCAGAATGGGACTGCCGGAAGTGACTTTAGGTGTTATTCCGGGGTATGGCGGAACACAGCGTTTGCCACAATTGATCGGGAAAGGACGTGCCAACGAAATGATTATGACGGCTCAAATGATTGATGCCCAAACAGCATTACAATATGGCTTAGTCAATCATGTAACGGCTCAGCCGGAATTGTTGCAAAAAGCAGAAGAAATCGCTCAGAAAATCGCTAAAAATTCCCCATCGGCAATCAGTATGGCGATTGAGGCTGTGAATGCTAATTTTGAAGATGGCGTAAACGGATTTGAAACCGAAATCAAAAACTTCGGTATTTGTTTTGGTACAGCTGATTTCAAAGAAGGGACAACAGCATTCCTCGAAAAGAGAAAACCAGAGTTTAAGTCTTAAGTTTATGGATCGAAACAACTAAAAACCTGCAAAACGTTAGTCTTGCAGGTTTTTTAGCTGATACCTATAGCTATGGTTTCTGATTTACCACCTGCCGGATATCGTCTGATGCCGGCGATTCAAATATTTCTAAGTCGAAGAATTTAACCGCTGCAAACAAATGGTCGAAAATATTGGATATAATACTTTCGTATTCGCCCCAAACGGTACTGTTTGTAAACATATACAACTCTAATGGCAATCCTTTTTCGGTTGGTTGAAGCTGGCGTACCATTAAAGTCATTCCGCTGTGTATATTGGGGTTGTGTCTGAGGTATTGTGTGATGTAAGCTCTGAATAAACCGACGTTGGTCATTCGTCGTCCGTTTACCGGCATGTTTATATCAACTTGATTAACCTCGTTATATTGCTGGATTTCTGTTTTTCGCTGCTCAATAAATTCTTTAAGAATCTCGATTTTGTATAACCCATTAATTTCTTCGTCGGTCATAAAACGAACAGAAGATATTTTAACATTCAAAGCTCTTTTTACTCGTCTTCCCCCTGCATCTTGCATTCCACGCCAGTTTTTGAAAGCTTCAGAGAGTAAGAGGTAAGTCGGGATAGTGGTAATAGTCTTATCGAAATTCTGAACTTTTATATTGTTCAAGTTAATTTCTATTACATCGCCATCGGCCCCGTGTCTAGGCATTTCAATCCAGTCGCCCACTCTAACGGAATCGTTGGTTGAAACCTGTATGCTAGCAACCAGGCCTAAAATAGTGTCTTTAAAAACCAACATTAAAATGGCAGATGCTGTTCCTAAAGAAATAAAAAAACTTTTCGGGTCGGTGCCCGTAATGATAGAAAAAATAAATGAACCCCCGATGAAATACAACACAATGTCGATTACCTGCAGGTAGCTATTCAGAGGTTTGTCTTTGAAAGCAGGTTTTAAAGCAAGCACATCTTTGGCAGTTTTGAAGCCGGAATGAACAATACGCAAAAATGCTAAAAGCATGAGAATATTAACAATAGTGGCGAGAACCTCTGCTGTATTAGGAAAAGGTTTGAATACAATCGGAATAAAGATTTTCAGAACGATCAACGGAATATAACTGCCGATATGGTTGAGCGTTTTGTTTTTAATCAGAAAATCGTCTATTTGATTTTTGGTGTTAAGAATGAACTTAACAACTTTATTGATGATTAATTTGTTGGTTACCCAGTGAATGATTAAAAAAGCAAGAATAAGAATAATCACCCAAATGGCGGTGTTGAGAAAATGCAGGGTGTTGTCGGAAAGGTTAAGGGCTTGTAATTTTTCGAAAGAGTAATTGTATAGATTTAAAGTATCCATGTAATTGATTTAGATGGTTTGTTTTGTTTGAGAGACAAAGTTAAGGGATTCCGTATGTATTATCAAATTATACATGGAAGAATAGGGAATGAAATGAATAGGAAAACAAAGCATGATTTTTTTTTAAAAATATTTGCAGTAAAAAAATTAAGTTTTATATTTGCACTCACAGAATAAGCGGAAGTAGCTCAGTTGGTAGAGCGTCAGCCTTCCAAGCTGAATGTCGCGAGTTCGACCCTCGTCTTCCGCTCAAAGTGAAAAAAAACCGTTGATGAATATCAGCGGTTTTTTAATTATTATCTTTGTCCCGTCCTGAAATAGCGATACAGGCTCTAAATTAATACTGCTCATTTTCATTGGGAAAATCACAACTTTTCACATCTTCGACATATTGCCCGATGGCTTGTGTCATTTCCTCATATAAATTGAGGTATCTGCGTAAAAAACGTGGATTAAATTCGTGTGTCATACCAATCATATCGTGAATTACCAACACCTGACCATCTACTCCGGAACCCGCACCGATACCAATTACAGGAATGCTGACTGATTCGGCGACTTGTTTGGCTAATGTTGCCGGAATTTTTTCCAGAACAATCGCGAAACAACCAATTTTCTCGAGCATTTTGGCATCTTCAATCAGTTTAGCGGCTTCGGCATCTTCTTTTGCACGAACGGTATAAGTTCCGAATTTGTATATCGACTGAGGTGTCAGTCCCAAATGTCCCATGACCGGAACGCCTGCACCCAGAATCTTTTTAATTCCGTCTTTGATTTCCTTGCCACCTTCCATTTTGATGGCGTGAGCCCCGCTCTCTTTCATGATGCGGATAGCCGAATGCAAAGCCGTTCTTGGGTCTGACTGGTATGTGCCGAAAGGCAAATCAACCACAACCAAAGCTCTTTTTACTGCCCGCACCACCGATGCCGCGTGATATATCATCTGGTCAAGCGTAATCGGCAGAGTGGTTTCGTGTCCTGCCATCACATTACTCGCAGAATCGCCTACCAAAATCACATCTACTCCGGACGCATCAACAATCCTCGCCATTGAATAATCATAAGCGGTTAGCATAGAGATTCTTTCGCCATTGGCTTTCATATCGAAAAGTGATTTGGTTGTAATCACTTTATAGTCTTTTTTTGCTACTGACATATTTAGTTTTGTTGTTTTTACGAAAGGTAAAGTTAGAGAAAATTGATAAAAGAGACTAACAATCCGCCAGGTTTACGGCAACTGCCAATCCGCCTTCCGAAGTTTCCTTGTATTTATTGTTCATATCCTGAGCTGTTTGCCACATGGTGTCGATTACTTTGTCTAAAGGTACTTTCACGTTTTTCGGGTCGGTATCTAAGGCTAATTCGGCCGCGTTAATGGCTTTTATCGCTCCCATCGAGTTGCGTTCGATACATGGAATTTGTACTAATCCTGCAATCGGGTCACAGGTTAAGCCCAGATGATGCTCCATAGCAATTTCGGCAGCAATCAAAACCTGTTCCGGACTTCCTCCCATCAGTTCGCACAAAGCTGCGGCTGCCATCGCTGACGATACGCCAATCTCTGCCTGACAACCTCCCATCGCAGCAGAAATGGTTGCTCTTTTTTTGAATACACTACCGACCACGCCGGCAACTTTCAAAAACTGACAGATTTCTTTTTCCCCGGCTTTGTGGTTTTCAATCACGAGATAATACATCAGTACTGCCGGAATTACTCCTGCACTACCGTTTGTCGGAGCAGTAACTACGCGTCCTAACGAGGCGTTTACTTCATTAACGGCTAAGGCAAAACAGCTTACCCATTTAAGAATTTGTCTGAAATATACTTTAGTTTTCCGGATAGATGTTATCCATTCTGTTGTATTCTGATAAGGTGTTTCTCCTTTCAGGTTTTGGTACATATCGTAAGCTCTGCGACGCACTTTTAGTCCTCCGGGCAGAATTCCTTCGGTGTGACAACCTGTGTAAATACATTCGAGCATGGTATTCCAGACTCTCATCAATTCAGCATTGACCTCATCATTAGTTCGGAAAACCAATTCGTTACTGGTAACAACATCAGATATGATTTTACCATTACCCAAAGCATGCGTCAGGATATCCTGTGCTTTTTCTATCGGATAAGGCACCTTTTGGTCCTGTTCATTCGGAGCGATATCTTCTTCTCCTTCTTTAACAACAAATCCGCCTCCTACAGAATAAAACGTAGATTGATATTCTCCTTCTTTATTCCAAATAGTAAAAGTCAAACCATTGGCATGGAAAGGCAAAAACTCTTTATTGAAAACGATTTGTTCTTTCGGAATAAAATCAATAGCCTTTTCGGCACCAAGCCGAAGTTGATGTGATTTCTTAATATTATCGATAATAGAGTCAATGTCTTCCACAGGCACATATTCCGGGTCGGTACCACTCAGTCCGAGCATAACCGCCAAATCGGTAGCATGCCCGATACCGGTCAGTGACAAAGAACCATACAAATCTACCCGCACATGCTCTCCCTTACTGAGCCAGCCATTACTTCTGATTTCACGCAAAAAACTTTCCGCGGCACGCCATGGTCCGAGAGTGTGTGAGCTGGAAGGTCCCACCCCTATTTTCAACATATCAAATACTGAAATATAGCCCATATCTTTCAACTAAATATCTTGATACGAAGATACAGAATTAACCTTGATAAGCAATGAGATTCTTCATCTTTAATCACGATGATGACAAACTGAACTGATGATGTCTGAAATTGTGCTATTATTTCATTCAACCGACCGTTTTTTTGCTCTAAATCTGACAAGCTGTCAGTAATTTCCGACAAAAAATAGCTTAATCACGTCTTGGCATAATGATTGACAAATACTAATCGAAATTTTAACCATTATTGTTGAATCTGAAAAAAACATTATAAATTATGAGTAAGATAATAGGAATAGATTTGGGTACTACCAACTCCTGCGTTTCTGTGATGGAGGGTAGCGAACCGGTAGTAATCCCTAATGCAGAGGGAAAAAGAACGACACCTTCTGTGATTGCTTTCGTTGAAGGCGGAGAAATTAAAGTGGGCGACCCTGCGAAACGTCAGGCAGTAACCAACCCTACAAAAACTGTGGCTTCTATCAAACGGTTTATGGGAGAAAAATTCTCGAGCGTTGAAAAAGAAACAGGCAATGTTGCTTACAAAGTAGTTAAAGGAGATAACGATACGCCACGCGTGGACGTTGATGGTCGTTTATATACTCCGCAAGAATTGTCTGCAATGATTTTGCAAAAGATGAAAAAAACAGCCGAAGATTATTTAGGACAAACTGTTTCTGAGGCGGTTATTACTGTGCCGGCTTATTTCAATGATGCACAACGTCAGGCAACCAAAGAGGCTGGAGAAATCGCCGGACTAAAAGTAAGACGTATCATCAACGAGCCTACCGCTGCGGCATTGGCTTATGGTATGGACAAAGGTAATGAAGATAAAAAAATCGCTGTGTATGACTTAGGTGGAGGTACATTCGATATTTCAATCCTTGAATTAGGAGACGGTGTATTCGAAGTGCTATCAACTAATGGAGATACGCATTTGGGAGGAGATGATTTCGACCAGGTAATCATCAACTGGCTAGCAGATGAATTCAACAATGCTGAAGGTGTTGATTTGAGAAAAGACGCTATGGCATTACAAAGATTGAAAGAAGCTGCCGAAAAAGCTAAGATTGAATTATCGTCTTCTACACAGACAGAAATCAACTTGCCGTATATTACAGCAACCGCGTCAGGACCAAAACACTTGGTGCAGACACTGACCAGAGCTAAGTTTGAGCAATTATCAGACAGTTTGGTAAAACGTTCGATGGAGCCTTGTAGAAAATCATTACAAGACGCAGGATTATCAACTTCCGACATCGACGAAGTGATTTTGGTTGGAGGTTCTACACGTATCCCAATTATTCAGGAAGAAGTAGAGAAATTCTTTGGTAAAAAACCATCAAAAGGAGTAAATCCTGACGAGGTAGTGGCTATCGGAGCAGCTATTCAGGGTGGGGTTTTGACAGGAGATGTAAAAGACGTATTGCTTTTGGACGTAACGCCGCTTTCATTAGGTATCGAAACCATGGGGGGTGTGTTTACCAAACTGATTGAATCAAATACGACCATTCCTACCAAAAAATCACAAATATTTTCTACAGCTGTAGATAATCAGCCGTCGGTAGAAATCCATGTTTTACAAGGAGAAAGACCAATGGCAAACGATAACAAAACTATCGGTCGTTTCCACTTAGACGGCATTCCGCCTGCACAAAGAGGCGTGCCGCAAATTGAAGTAACGTTCGATATTGATGCCAATGGTATCATTCAGGTTTCGGCTACTGATAAAGGAACAGGAAAATCACATGATATCCGTATTGAAGCCTCGTCCGGATTGACTGATGAAGAAATCGAAAGAATGAAAAAAGAAGCGGAAGCCAATGCCGAAGCGGACAAAAAAGCCAAAGAAACCGCAGACAAACTAAACGAAGCTGACTCAATGATTTTCCAAACAGAGAAACAGTTGAAAGAGTTTGGCGATAAATTGTCTGACAACAATAAATCAAACATCGAAAGTGCTTTGGACGAATTGAAAAAAGCATACGAAACTAAAGATGTAAACACCATTCAGCCTGCTTTGGATAAAATCAATGAGGCATGGAAAAACGCATCTGAAGAAATGTACAAAGCCCAAGCCGACGCACAACAAGGCGGTGGAGCTCAAGCCGAACCTGCTCAGGAAGGCGGAGATGATGCTACACAAGATGTGGATTATGAAGAAGTGAAGTAATTAGTGATTAATATTAACCATTAATAAGTAATAAAACGCTGTAAATGTTATGTTTATAGCGTTTTTTTATTTTTGTTCTTTTTGATTTTTACGCTATTTTAATCGTTTTTTATCATATATTTTTACCATAATTGTACCGGAACATAAAAGGGGATGAAATAGCTCTTATATGGATACTTATGATGTCTTAATTGGTAAATATGGGGGATGAAACGAATAAATAAACAATGTCTCGTGTGTGACGAATAATTTATACCCAAAAGGGTAACCTCTGTTTATTGTTCAGATAAATGCAGTAAAAAAGGGTATAAACAAAAGATGTTGCAGCTTAAGAAAGAAGAGAAGTTGAAAGTATTGATAGATAAAATACCGGAGGATCGATTGTTTATTTCTGGTTCCGGAAGCAACCTTATTATTTGGTATTGCTAAGACTACTCTTTATCGGCTTGTTCGCCAAGGAAAATTCCGGTAGTTAATTTTGGAACTCGTCTTGTAAGAATTGACCGTAAAGTGATGGAAGAAATATTTCCACTTTCTCAAACTCCACTAGAGGTCAAAACTCAGACGAAGAAAAAATTGTATAGTCTTGAAAAAGAAGATTGTTATTCTATTGGCGAAATAGCAAAAAAAATTCAAATATCTGAAAGTACTGTTTGCCATATTCTTAGAACAGGAATACAAGCTGACATTAACAAAAGTCGAAAATATGGTTAAGATCGGTGATACACGGAAAAATTTTGTAGCATAACCTCCCTTAAACCGTTATCACTACTTTAGCTTGCGTACCTCCTGATTTTCTTTTCGTAATCTTAAAATTACCACCAATTGATTTTAAGCGTTGGGTAATGCTGTACAAACCCTGGTTTCCGGTGTCGTTGGTGTCTTCATAGCCTATGCCGTCGTCGGATATTTCAATCTGCAAACCGTTTGAACTGTTGCCAAATCTAATTTCGGCATTTTGTGCCTGCGAATGTTTGATGATATTATTAACCAACTCTTGGATGATTCTAAATATCATCAATTGTAATTGTTGAGAAAGTCCCTGTGAAATTACTTGATTATCAATTACCGATATTTTGATTAGTTTGGTTTCATTTATTTCGGAAACAAAGTGTTCCGTTGCCTTTATCAAACCTTCTTGTTCCAATACGGTTGGAAGCAAATTATGAGCGATATGCCGGGTGTCTGCATGCGAACGTTCTAAAATTCTTTGAACCTTTGCCAACTGTTCCATTCTTTTTTGCTCCGGAAGATGAGGGATGGATTCCAAACTCATTTTTGCAGCACTAATCATTGCAGCAACACCGTCGTGCAGTTCGTGGGAGATTCGTTTTCGCTCTCGCTCTTCGCCTAAAATAAAAGAGTTGAGAATCGCATTTTCTTTTTCTTGTTGCAATTGTTTGAGTTTTGCCTGTTGTTTTCTATTGTTATAGAAAATTGCTCCGCCCAAAATTGAAATCAACAAAGCTCCACCTAAAATTGCCAAAAGTAAGTTGGATTGCTGCTTTTGGATTTTCAGTTCCTGTTCGACTATTTGTTTTTCTTTCTTTTCGGTTTCGTATTTGGTGTTAATTTCGTTGATTTCCCTTGCGTTTTCGGCAGAAGAAATAGAATCTTTCCAAGTGGCATAGGTGTAATAAAAATCAGCGGCTCTTTCTTTTTTTTCAAGGTTATAATTAATGGTTCCTGCTGTTTTAGACGCTCTGACCAGAGTAGTTTTATCTCCCATTTCTTGTGCCAGACTTACAGCTTGTTCGGCATAATTTAAGGCTTTTTTACTTTCTCCCAACTTGTTTAGAATATCTGCATAGGTGTAGTAAGCATTTGCTTGATGGGGTTTGTCTTTTAGTTCGTCGGCGTATTTTACGGAATTTTCGGCATATTTTAGCGACTTATTCAAATCTTTTTCAATAAGAGATAAGGTCAAATTCGATTGTGTTTTTGCTACTAAATCATTGGAAAGTTCAGACAGTTTCAAGGCTTTTTCTGACCATTTGACAGTATTTAGCGTATCTTTTCTGTGGTGATAAGCAAGACCTATATTGCTTGCAACTGTAGCGATAAACCGCTTGTCGTTATTTTCTTCTAACAGCTTAAACGACTTTTGTAAATATTCTAACTGTTTATCTTCATTTTTGGTTTGACCAAGCAATGTTGCTATATTTGAATATAAATAACCCAAATGCAACGGATTGCCTCCGTCTTCTAATATTTCGGCAATTTTAAGGTAATAATCTATAACGGTTTTAAGTTCTCCCTTATGGTAATAAGCACTTGCTAACAAGTTATAGACTTCTATGTCGGGACGCTGTTTCTCGACAGGGTGCAAGTTTTCAACTGCCAAATTGCTATATACTATTACAGAGTCGAGTTCATTACGGTTCCAAAAATAAAAGGCTTTCTTGAAATACAGATAATCTAAAAAAGCGACATTTTCCTGTTTTCCTTTCTCGATGATTTTATTTGCCATTTCCAGACAATCCCGCTCTTTGTCTTTGATACAATCGTCTAATTCTGTGATGAGTGTCTCAAACACTGGACCGACTTCTATATTTTCCACACGGTTTTGTGCATTGGAATGAATGAATGTGAAGAAAAGAAAAATGAATACTAATTTTCTCATAATTAAATTTGTTTTTTCAAACCACTGCCAAACCCTGCATAATTGCCTTTTTAACCATTCCGGCAATATTTTTAACTTCGAGTTTTAGCATAATGCTCGCTCTGTGTGTTTCAATGGTTTTTTCTGAAAGGCATAATTGTTCAGCGATTTCTTTGGTTGTTTTTTCCTGAACAATCAACTGCAAAATTTCTTTTTCTCTTTCTGTTAATTCTATTTTATTCTTTGAAGTACTCATCTCAAAAAAAGTCTGCTGTGTTTTGGGACTGAAATATTTTTCGTCATTCATCACGGCTTTTAGAGCTTTTTCGATTTCCTCCCTGCCGTCTATTTTTAACAGATAACCGTCAAATCCCGCATTTACGGACGATTTAATGGTGACCGAATCGGAATGGCTGGTCAGGGCAATGACTTTCATATCAGGCATCAACTGTTTGATTTCCTGAATGATTGTCCTGCCATCGTGTTTACCAAAGTGAATATCAAGCAACAAAACGTCAAAATGTTCTTCTTCCAAAATATTTTTCAGTTCCATATAATTTAATGCACTTTTTGTTTTTTCCACAAAGTCAAAAGTGGATAACAAAACCTCCAATCCGTCCAAGACCAGAAAATGGTCGTCTGCAAGTAAAATTCTCATTAGAAACCAATTTTAACATCAAATAAAGATGTTAAATTAGTTATTTCTTTTTTTAAAACCAAACAAACATTAATTTACAAACGCATATGGTGCAGAAAACGGCTAATTATTCTTCTAACCCAAAAAGTGTGACTGCTTCGTTAAAAGTTTTTGGAAAATTACCACTATTAAGTTTAAAAGCTTGAGCAGTGGCTGCCGGAATCAATACATACCTAAAGGTTAAATTAGGAATGTTTTCAAGAGAAGACACATTAGTGCCTTCTATTTGAATTGCCAATGCTATCCCAGTTTCATTATTACGAAAACCACTAATAAAAGTTAGGTCTCCAAAAGTGGTTGGTGTTGATAAAATGATATAATCCGTTTCATCATTCCCTTCATATAATTTTGCATAGACGAGGAGAGCACCACCAGTCTCTACAAATTCTTCTAAATCTACTTCGGGAATATCATCGTTTTGGAAAATCATTGCTCCCCAAGTGGGAGGATTAGCACCGCTTATTTCGTCATACTGTACTTGAAACCAATCGGAAGCAATTACATTAGCATTTCCATCTTGCCCCGCGGGCCCTTGTTCACCTTGCGGTCCCATTTCACCGTCAATCCCGTTGCGACCATCTTCAGCTGAACAACTTACGGTCAGGGCAACCATTATGGATAATGTAACGTATGTTAAAGTCTTTAATAATCTGTTCATTTTATTTTTCATTGTTTATGGTTTTAAGTAGGTTTTACCAAGAGTTTTTTGGTGCAGAAAATTTCCCGTTGCTTACAGTTATTTTTTCTCCATTTGAAGAATAGGCTTCAAAACTAAAAGTACCTTTAACGATGTTGTTCGTGTTACTCACTATTTTTATCGTACCGTTTACTGCACCGTTATTTCCTCCAAAAGTAACTCCTGTTTCAGTCATAATGTCTGTCCATACCGAAATGGTTGCGTTAAAGGAAGTTTGGTCGTACGTATTTGCCAAACCTTGAACAATCGGATATTCTCCCGGCTCGGGCAAGGCAATTTCATCATTGGAATTTTGCTCAAAACGAATATGCCATATTGCATCATTATGATAAATACCTTCATCGTTTGCTATTTGAAAATACTTGATATTGTATTGGTTGTTCAAGTAATATACAACGCCTCCTTCCATTGAGGCATTTTCATAACCAGAAATATCAAAGGAAATTCGACCGTCTTCAATGGTTACAGAAGTATCAGAATTGGAATTATCATCATCGCTACTGCAAGAAAAAAGAAATAGTGACGATGTCATCAATATTGCTAAAAAATAGGTTTGTTTAAAAATTTTCATTTTGTTTCTGTTTTTTTGTTATTCTTTTTTTTGATAGACCACATACATTCTTTTGTCCGAGTCCGGACGCATTTGAACCCCAACGGTCATTTTGTTATCTTCAATGCTATGAATGAGCCAATTTATACTTCGATCTCCTTTGGTTAGGGTCAGAAGGTTGTCTTCTAACTTCCAATCGAATGTTGTTTCTTTGGCTTCGCAACTTTTGTTGTGTTTTACTTCTTTTGCCGTGTGGTCTGCGGTAAACACGCTGTGGTCAGCCTCGCAATCGGGATTAGCTTGTCGATGTGGCATTAAAGTTCCTTCGCCGTCATCGCCCATTAATATTCCTTGAATTTCCCAAGTACCGATAAGAGCTTTTTCGTTAGTGTTTTGTGCATTTCCGTTGCAAGAAAACAGTAATAGTGTTGTTAATATAAGGGTTGTTTGTTTTAAAATATTCATTTTGTTTTCGTTTTTTCCTTTCCGATAATTTTCAAACTCTTTTGAATAAAGAGAAAGCGAAAGAGAAGTTTAAAATTAAATGTTCAGTTTTCAATTCGATTAAGGTGCTTCGACTATGATTTTGCCGGTAACACTGACGGGGTCGCCTGATTGCCCTAATTTAAACTCACCGCTAAAATTCAGGGTAAAAGAAGCTACCGTACCATCTTCGCCATACATAGAAATTGAGTGTTCTTCGTAATTGCTTATGGTTATGTTGATAGCACCAACAGGACCATATTTATCCTCTACCGTCCGTTGCCCGAAGGTAATACCAACACCGGATTCCGGAATAGTTACCTGATTGTTGTCGTCTATGGCAAGTCCTATCCCAAATTGGAAATCACCGGGAGCATCTTGCAAAATTCCCGCCAACACCTTACTGTTAATCTCTTCACTATATTCCACAAAGGCAATGGGATAATAAACACCTCCGGTTTCTTTTGGTACGCTCCCTTGGTAGGTTGTCCCGTTTGCTACTTCGATTCGGTAAGTATGCTCGCCAGTAGATGAACTTTCTTCTTCGTTATTATCACTCTTTGAACAAGCTGTAAAAAAGCATAAAGCGAAAACATAAATTGCCGTTTGTAAAATTGATTTTTTCATCTTGTTTCTGTTTTTTTGTGAATTAAAATAAACGGCAAGCAAACAACTAATTCAAAATGTACGCTTGCCGTTTGTTAGAAATTAATTATGACAATACTCTTCTGCTACATTATCAAAAGTAACGTTGGTTACGGTCAGGTTATCAAAATAATCAGCACCGTATGGTGAATAAAAAGCACAATTCTCTAAATCCTTAAAAGTGGTGTTTGAAACACTTAATTTAGGGCTTGCGTGCATATAAATAGCTCCCGTATTTTGATGATTACCTACTGGAAAATCACCTTTGGCATTTTCGATAATGGCGTGGTCGATTACATTGTTTTCCTGTGTAAAACCAAACATTATTCCTCCCCAATTCGTACCGTTATATGCTTTCAGATGAACAGGATTATCGGCTGTTCCTTGTATTTTCAGACTTAGATTGTTTCCTCCCGCGGTGGAACCATCATAAGGTTGAATATACCCTCCAGGCTTAAACTGCATTTCTACTCCTGCCTCAATGGTCAAATGCCCATCATTTTTGATGTGAACACGGCTATCTACCAAATAAGGCACATCTAACTTCTTCCAACTTACGGTTTGGTCTTCTATTCCATAATACGATGGTGTGATGTTGAAAAAATCACTTGTATTTCCTGCATAGGAAGAAGTATTGTTGAAAATATGAGCCATCTCGGCAGAAACTTTTACAGGTACGCCTTCATTTCCTGTAATAGTCAGGTTTGAAGTCGAAACAGTTGCATTTTTCTCAAGTCTATGATAATCCAACCCGATACTTCCACCATTTTTGATTTCTACGTGGTTTAGATGTAGAGCTTGCGGAGTTGTACCGGAAACTCCTCTGATAGCTAAACTTCCTTCGTAAATAGGTGATGTTTCGGTTAGATTTTGTGACCCTGCATATTCAATTACCGTATGCTCTATCAGGTTGTTTTGGTTGTGGGCTTCTGTCAAGAAAATCCCTCGCCAATGTCCTTTTTGTTTGGAGGTTCCTGTGAGAATTACAGGGTTTGTTGCTGTTCCTTTGATTTCAAAAACTTTGCTATTGAGGTTTACTCGTAATCCTGCGTGGTTTTCAAATTCAATAACCACTCCCGGCTCTATTTTCAGGCTTCCCTGCACATTGGCATAGCACGTAATGACATAATCTACCGGTCTTTGCGGGTCATCGGTCAAAACTCTGTCTTCACTGAAATAATCACAATCCAAAACAATTGGAGGTAACTCTATAATTGGGTCGTCATCAATTGGATTTGTGTCGTCATCGCTACTACAAGAAAATAGCATTAGTCCTGCAACCACAAGGGTTGCTAATCTCTGTGTTTGTCTAAAATTTTTCATCGTATTCATTTTTTATATTATACATCTTTAATTTGAGGTTGAGTTCTTAATAATAGATTCAACCGCGGGTTTTAACTGATATCATAAATTAAATTTCACTCCGGCTCCTGCCACCAATTGTCCACCGTCTATAATGACGTATTTGAGTTCGGCAAACGGAATGATGTTTCCACTGATTTTAAAGTTAATTCCGCCACCTAAATTCAGTCCGAAGCGTCCGTCGGAATCAGAATAATTACCGAGAATACCGTAATCGTCATCAAAAGAAACCTTTACGCTATTGTAGCTCAAACCTCCCAAGGCATAAACACTCATATTGTCTTGATTGACAAAGTAATAATTGGCGTTGGCATTAACCTCGAACCAATTTACCCTGACCATATATTCTTTTTTGGGGAGATAATAAATAAACGAGGGTGAAATGGTCAGATTTTCCATTATCGGAAATTCGGCATTCGCACCAATTCCAATGTTTTCGATTTCTGTTCCGTAGGCGAGTATTGCTCCGATACGGGTATCTTCCTGTGCATTTACCGAAAGGAAAGAAAACATAACCATACATAAGGTTGCCATAATTTTTTTCATAATCTTGGGTATTTAATATTTATAGGACAAAGTTAGGTGGGGAAGTAAAAGCTTGTTTCGGGGGATTTACGGAAATTTTATCTAAGGGTTTTCCCTGAGGGATTATGTAAAAAAATTATCTTGATATAAATTCGTTGATTACAACCGCACACCTGTCCGACAGCTATTACTCTTTCTGGTTGTATTTAGTAGAAAAAGGCAATAGCAGCGAATGGTACTTATTTTAATGTATTGCGTGTATTAGGCTTGCAAAATGATTTTTTAAAGTTAGCAGCTGATGATGAATTGGACAGAAAACTACAAGATTTGGATTTATTATAAAATCTATAAGTAAATAATAAAATGCGTAAAACTCATTATTTTGTATCTTATTTGTACCATAATAATATAAATGCTTGATATTCAGTATTAGCTATTTTTGAAGAAGTAAAGTAAAAATAGTAGTAATGTAGTTTTTCATGATTGGAAAAGTCGTTTCGATAACCGAAACGGCTTTTTCGCTTTTATGTATAGACGCACCAAATTTGCTTTGAGCAAGTGATTTAAACTTTTTTGGTTAAAATAAGGATTATCGAAATTTGTATTGTAAAGTATAACTATTTCGAAACCAAGCCTTATGTGCAAAGTATTCCAAAGATATGATAAAAAAAGGACAAATCTGAAAACAACAGATTTGTCCTAAAAAGTGACCCGACTGGGGCTCGAACCCAGGACCCCAACATTAAAAGTGTTGTGCTCTACCAACTGAGCTATCGAGTCTAAGCTTTTCTGCAAAAAGCCGAGTGACCGTGATCAGATTCGAACTGACACGTCTTGCGACACCACCCCCTCAAGATGGCGAGTCTACCAATTCCTCCACACGGCCAATTGTGCGTTTTTTTTCTAACTTTTTATCAAAAATAAAAGGAAAATAAATTCCGTTTGAAGTAAAATCGTGTTTACATTTTTGATGGTGCAAATTTAATGTCTTTTTTTATTTTGACAAACTTTTTCTTCAAAATAAAAACCATAGAAAACATAATGATTTCTCCTTGTGTTTTCTATGGTTTTAGAGCCTATAAACATTTTTACAATACAAATTTAAACAGGCTCTTAACAGATAAAAGATGAATTAATTTTTATAAAACTTACTTGTGCCAACTCCTCCCTGGAACCACTTAACAAAATCTCCCTGTAGGTTATAAACAAGAACAGAACTGGTTCCTGCCAAGAAATTGGTATCTGCCACAAAAACGTTTCCGTTGATGATGTTAAATCCATATAGATTATCGGATATACCGATGTTGAATGAAGGATTGGATGGGAAATTAGGCATGGTTGCATTGATTTTGAAAACCTGATTTCCGTTGGCAACAGTATATAAATAACCATTGTCAAGAGCCAAAAACTGAGCATCTCTAGCAGCGGTGGTCGTGATGTTTTTAACCAAAGTCGTACCGTCTATTTTGCTGATAGCAGATTTTTCGGAAGACGATTCGAGTACATAAATTCCGTCGCCACTGTTTTTAAGCATTCCGGTTATTTTATTCTCTAAGGTTATGGTGTTTACAAGTTCGTCACTGGACAAGTCAAAAATACCGATTTTATGTTCAATAGTCCACGGGTCTGAACCGACATACAGATAATTGTCATTAGCGAAAATTTCTTCAGCAACAATATCAACGTCTATTCTTTTGATAAATGAGTTGTTTTCCAAATCATACACCGTAATAAATTCATCTCCTTTTTCCATCACGTCGCCGGAATTGGTCACATACAATTTACCGTTTGCCACAGCAGCATATCGCGGCAAGGTCATTTCTTCAGTAATTTCTCCAATTTGTTTGAAGGTGTAGCGGTCAACAATCCGAATCATATTGGAATTGTTCATCACGATATACGCCACATCGCCATCAAAAGTGATGGACTGTGCGACGTCGCCCAACAATTCTCCATTGTTTTTCGCAGAGAAAATATTAGAATGAATCCGCGACATAGTCGGCGAAATGTAAGAAACAGAAGCGTTGTTGTGACCATATCCACCTTCGTTGACAACAAGGTAGCCATATTTAAAACTTTCTTCAGTTCCTCCGTTATCGATCGTGTTGTCATCAGAATTGCTACACGAAAATAAAAATGTGGCGGCAAATACGCCAAGTAATACTTTTTTCATTTGTTTATAGATTAATTATCAGTTGTACATTATAATTTCTGCCCGGCATAGGGCGGTTTTCCACATTTTCATACTGGCTGTCCGTCAGGTTTCTGATGTTAAAATACAAGCTCACTTTTTCATTAAAAGCATACCCAAGGTCAGCATTCAGTATTCCGTACGGATTTATGGTGTTGCGTTCATTGTTTTCAGCAGTGGTATAAACCTTGCCGTTGTAATAACCCTGCAATCTAAATAAAAAATCGTGAAATTTGAAATTTAACCCACCAAATATTTTATGTTTCGGAGTATAAATAAGTAGTTTGTCGGTTTTTTTATCAACAGATTCATTAAAAGTATAGCCAATGTTCGCAGTTAAAGGAAAATGTTTAATTATCAGCGGAATATGATAATTAATTTCCATTCCTTTAATTTCTACTTTTTCGGTGTTTTCAGCTGACCAAAAACCACCGGAAGTCGGTAGCCAGCGAATCATATTGTCGATTTGTATCCAATATACGTTTGTTTGCAAAGTCGTTTTGCCGATAGCAATTGTTTGTCCCCAATCAATCTGATAGCTGCTTTCGGACTTTAAATTTTTGTTTCCGCCGGGCTGCCAATAAATATCGTTGAGTGTCGGAGCTCTGAAATTCCGTGATAAATTTATTTTTGCGGAATAATTATCAGAAAACTTTTGATACCAACCGGCAGAAAATAAATTCGGTGAATCATAGATACCTGTCCATTCCCGCTTCAGTCCGGCTTCAATACCAGTATTTTCACTCCATTCATAACGTCCTAAAACAGCTGCCGAAAAAACATTTTGATTAACATTTTCCAGAGAAGATTTGTCGCCGCCGTTGCGATGATTTCTGAAATAAAGAATAGATGATAAGCTGAACCGTTCGCTGATTTTATAATCTAAATCATGTTTTGCCAGCAAAGTATTGACCGCTCCGTCAGAATAGGAATTGGTGTTGAGGTTTTCGGAATATTTGAATTTTTCATACAAATAACCTAATCTCAAATTACTGATAAGTTGATGATTGTTCAGTTTCCATACTAATAGATTTCTAGCAGTTTCATTTTGATATTTCGATTTGATTTGATGTGGAGAAACCAAGGCAAAATGCCTTTCATCTTGGTAATAATTAGACAGCAACTGAATTTCATTGTATCGGTTAATCCGATAGGCGAGGGTAGTGCTAAGGCTGTGGTTTTCATATTCCCCGTTGGTGTTTTTCCAGCTCCGGTTTTTCACTTCGTAATCGTTCTGGCTCTGGTTGTGATTGTAATTTGCCTGAACAAACCAATGATTGCTGCCGGCACTCACGTTGTAATTTGCCCGGTAAGTGTCAAAACTTCCGGCAGACAGCTGTATTTGCTGGTCAAAATGCGGGGCGAACCGAACCGTATTATTCAGATGAATCGTTCCGCCAATCGCTCCCGAACCATACAAAACGCTTCCGCCTCCGGCTTTGATAGCGATATGGTCATATTCTTTGAAAGACAAAGAATTAAAATCTGATTGCCCCAATAGTAAGGAGTTGATTTCTATACCGTTCCACAATACGGCAGTTTGCTGTGCGGTCGTTCCGCGAAAAGAAGGTGACGAAACCATTCCGGCTCCGTTTTCCTTAAAATAAACCGGTGAATTAACCAACAAAAAATCAGTAAAAGTGCTCGTATTTCTGTCAATTAAAGTGTCCGAAAGTATGTGTAGATTCTGAGAATTGTTATGTGTCTGTAATCTGTTGTCAACGATAATCAATTCATTCAGTTCGGTATGAACCAAACTGTCCTGAGCATACACCGGAAGTATGCAAAAACCTGTGATAAAAAGATAAATCAGTTTCATAAAACCTTTATTCCCGAAGGTTGTTTGTCGTTATTCAGTCAATCAGGCAGGTCTCCTGGCTCGTTTCTTATTTTTGCGTCTTCCCGAATTTCTTCAGTGACTTTATGCAAAAAACAGTCATAAACATACAGTTGCGGGTACAGCACAGGCTTATCCTGTTTCCCTTTTCATGCACTTCGGCAACCTGATTGCTGATGCAAAAGTAACTTTTTATTTGTTCAAAATCACATATTATTTGCAGAGCTTTATCAAAAAGTTCTAAATTTGCTGTAAAATACTCTTCGAAATATGTTTCAAAACAAGATTTATTTGCTCCTTTTCATTGTTCTTTCGTTAGTAGCGGGGTGTAAAAAAACAATAAAGGAAACTGGAAATATTTCCGGAATTTCCAATGAAATTCAATATGCCAAAGGGTTTGAAATGTATGATTTTGAGAATTTTAAAATACTGAAAATCACTCAGCCGTGGCAGGGAGCTACGGAAACGACGGTTTATGTACTGGCAAATGATGTAAACAATATTCCGGATTCATTGGCTCATTTAACAAAGGTTCAGATTCCCGTAAAAAGCATTGTTGTGACCTCGACAACGCATATTCCGTCGTTGGTAACTTTGAACGAAACGACTTCTCTCAAAGCTTTTCCTGGACTGGATTTTATTTCCTCAGAAGAAGTTCAAAGGCTCATTAACGAAGATAAAATCAAAGAAATCAGCGACGGAATCGGTGTTAATTTTGAATTGACCATTGATGTTAATCCCGAAGTGGTTATTGCTAACGGTGGTAACGATAGCTTTGAAAAATACCGTCAGATACAACAAGCGGGTATTCCGGTAATTTATAACGGAGATTGGGTGGAATATACACCTTTAGGAAAAGCCGAATGGATAAAGTTGTTTGGAGTTTTGTATGATAAAGAGGAGGAAGCGACAACTTTTTTTAACCAGGTGGTTGCAGAATATGAGAAAGCGAAACAAACGGTAAGCAAAACAACCAGTAAACCGACAGTTTTCAGCGGGGCGATGTATGAAGATATTTGGTATGCACCACAGGGCGACAGTTGGACAGCACAAATTATTGCAGATGCCGGAGGCGAATATGTATGGGCAAACCACAGCGGAACAGGCAGTTTGTCGATGGCGTTTGAACAAGTGCTGGACGATGCTCAGGAAGTCGAATATTGGATTGGTCCTGCTCAGTTTGTTTCCTATTCCGAAATGCAGCATGCGAATATTTACTATAAAGAATTTACCGCATTTCAGACAAAAAAAGTATATACCTACAGTGCCAGGAAGGGCGTTACGGGTGGATTGATTTTTTACGAAGAAGCAACTAATCGTCCGGATATACTTTTGAAAGATTATATCTGCGTGTTGCATCCGGAAGTGTTTCCTGAACATGAATTGTATTTTCTGGCTCCTTTGACTGACTGATGAATAACAGCAAAACATATTTGATATTTATTTTTTTGTCCATAGTGTTGGTGGCGATGTTTTTCGTCAATCTGGCGGTGGGCAGTCTGGCAATTCCGGTATCGGAAGTTTTTTCGGTTTTGTTCAAAGGAGAAGCTGGCAAACCAAGCTGGGAGTATATCGTTTTAGGATTCAGATTGCCCAAAGCGATTGTCGCCATATTAACAGGAATTTCGTTACCCATTGCCGGAATGTTGATGCAGTCTTTGTTTCGAAATCCGATGGCTGAGCCTTATGTGCTGGGATTGAGTTCCGGGGCGAGTTTGGGTGTTGCCTTCGTAGTTTTAGGAGCAGGTTTTCTGCCTTTAGGAATTCAGCAATATGCAACGTCAGCATATAGTTTGGTGCTGGCGTCGGTGGCAGGAAGTTTTTTGGTTTTATTTGCTGTTTTATTGGCAATTAACAAAGTGAAAAGTACCGCTACTTTATTAATTATCGGATTGATGTTCAGTAGTTTTGCCGGAGCTTTTGTTGGTGTTTTGTCTTACTTTTCTACGGCAGAGGATTTGAAACGGTTTACCTTCTGGGCAATGGGAAGTTTGAGTAACCACAGCTGGCATGATATTTTTATTCTATTTGTGGCTACATTTGCCGGAATTATCATTTGTCTTTTTTTGATAAAATCCTTGAATACACTAATGTTAGGTGAATCTTACGCACAAACGATGGGCGTGAATATCAGAAAAACCCGTTACCAGATTATTATTGCTACCGGAATTTTAACCGGTAGTATCACAGCTTTTGTCGGACCGATTGCTTTTATCGGTTTGGCAGTGCCACATATCAGTCGAATTGTTTTTAAAACCGGTAACCATTTTGTGCTGTTTTTTGCCAATATGATTATCGGAGCGATTGTGTTGCTGCTTAGCGATACACTGAGCCAGATTCCGGGTTCAAGCATGGTACTGCCGATTAATGCCGTTACTTCTATCATCGGAGCCCCGATAGTGATTTCGATGCTGTTGAAACATAAAAATATTTAATAATTTTCTTTCGGGTGGTTGATGTCAGGTGTTCTGGCAACTCTTTACGATTTAAAAATTAAATTTTAATCAGACACATGAAAGCACCTCGTCCAAAAATTGTAAATTTGTCTTTTTAAAACAAAACTATGTCAGCCAATATCATTCGGTTACTTCCCGACCATGTTGCTAATCAAATCGCTGCCGGCGAGGTGGTACAGCGACCTGCATCGGTAGTAAAAGAATTGCTGGAAAATGCAGTAGATGCCCAATCCACTTCTGTCAAGCTCATCATTAAAGATGCAGGGAAAACACTTATTCAGGTGGTGGATAACGGTGTGGGAATGAACGAAACCGATGCGAGACTGTGTTTTGAACGGCATGCAACTTCCAAAATTACCAAGGCAGAAGATTTGTTTAACCTGCATACCAAAGGCTTTCGTGGCGAGGCATTGGCATCTATTGCGGCGATTGCTCATGTAGAACTCAAAACCAAACCCGAAGATGCCGAATTGGGTACACACTTGGTTATCGAAGGAAGTAAAGTAGTGTCGCAGGAATTAGCAGTATTGCCCAAAGGAACGTCGATATTGGTCAAAAATCTGTTTTATAACATTCCGGCAAGGCGTAATTTCCTTAAATCTGACAAAGTAGAATTCCGCCATGTGATTGATGAATTTCAACGTGTGGCACTGGCACACCCCGGTGTGGCTTTTGAAATGATTCACAACGGCAGTGATGTTTTTCAACTACCTGCCGGCAACTTGCGAAAAAGGATTGTCGGGATAATGGGCAACAAGCTCGATGAAAAACTCGTGCCTGTTCACGAACAAACCGAAATCGCTGAAATATACGGATTTGTAACTAAACCCGAAGCTGCCAGAAAGACCCGTGGCGAACAGTTTTTGTTTGTTAATGATCGTTTTGTGAAAAGTGCTTATCTTCATCACGCTATTGTGGCGGCATACGAAGGTTTGCTGAAAGAAGGCACGCACCCGGCATATTACATCTACCTGAACTTACCGCCAAACACGATTGACATCAACATACACCCGACCAAAACCGAAATCAAGTTTGATGACGATTCGGCTTTGTATGCGATTATCCGGGCAACGGTCAAGCACAGTCTGGGACAGTTCAGCATTGCACCCGTTTTGGATTTTAACCGGAATCCGGAACTGGATACGCCCTATGAAATGCAGGGCAATGCCGGTGTGAAACCAACTGTTGAGGTCGATACCAATTATAATCCGTTTGCTGAAAAAAGCACTTCCGGCTTTAAACCTTCGCGAAGCATAGGCGGAACAGCGAAACCTGCAAACTGGGATACTTTGTACAGTAATATTCCCTCGTCTGCTGATGAAATTTTGTCATCGGGTGGACATACGGTTGAAAGTGAACTGCTGGAAGAAAACCTTTTTTCCGGACAAGTTAGTGAAGAAAAACAATCCAATCTGGTCTTTCAAATTCATAAAAAATACATTGTCAGTCCGATAAAATCAGGTATGGTAATCATTGACCAAAGACGGGCTCATCAAAAGATTTTGTTTGAGCGGTATATGAACATATTTCAAAACAAAAACAGTTCGAGCCAGCAGTTGTTGTTTCCATTGCAGTTGTATTTTTCTTCCTCAGAAATCATCATGTTGAAAGAAATGCAAACGCATTTGAGCGAGCTGGGTTTTGTTTTTGAAAAAATAGAGCAGGAAAGTATCGTTATTTCCGGAGTACCGGTCGGGATTTCCGAAAGTGAGACATCAATCGTGTTGGAAGATTTGCTGAATGACTGGCAAAACGATTTACCTGATGACACCGAGGTGTTGCAGGAATATTTAGCCAAAGCCATGGCACAAAGCCTGGCGTTGAAAAGCGGAACGGTTTTGTCTGCCGAAGAACAGCAAAACATCGTGAACTCGCTCTTTGCCTGCCCCGACCCGCAGGTGTCGCCGTTTGGCAAACCTACTTATGTAATCCAGAATATAGAAGAAATTGATAAAAAATTTATCTTATGATGCAGTTAACCAATGCAGTAAAGCAAATATTAATCGTTAATATTATTTTGTTCATCGGAGCTATGTTAGTTCCGGCACTCAATATATATCTGCCTTTGTATTATTTTGAAAACCCGATGTTTGGCTGGTGGCAGATGGTCTCTCACATGTTTATGCATGGCGGACTGATGCATATTTTCTTTAATATGTTTGCTTTGGTATCGTTTGGTGCGGTGCTAGAACATTTTTGGGGAAGTAAAAAGTTTGTTCTTTTTTATTTCTTATGTGGATTGGGAGCGGCAACCGTTAATCTGGCTGTAAATTATTTTCAGTTTCAGGGAGCTTATGATTATTTGATTAATGCCGGAATGACAAGCAATGAAGTGCAAACATTATTAATGGAGGGGACAGTAAATCCGCAGGCAGTTGTTCAGAATACGCCACAATTACAGGAAGCTATTAACCAGATATCGTCTGTTTTTAATACAAGAATGGTCGGAGCTTCCGGAGCGATTTACGGTTTGTTGATAGCATTTGTGTTTATGTATCCCAATGCTGAACTGGCGTTGATGTTTATTCCTGTGCCGATTAAGGCAAAATATTTTGTGCCGGCTATTTTATTGTATGATTTTCTTTCAGGACTTAATGGAAGTTCGATTTTTGGATTAGGAGGAGGTGTTGCCCACTTTGCCCATTTAGGTGGTGCGTTGGTAGGCTTTTTGTTGATGTGGTACTGGCGGAAAAATCAGTTTAACCAAAATCGTTGGGACAGGTATGGACACTAATTGGAAAGACAAAATAAAGTATCAGTTGAGTGTTGCCGACACGTCGCAAAAGTTGATTTATGTGATTGTGGGTTGCAGTTTGCTGTCGTTGTTAATCGGAACTTTTTTTCCGGTTAATGAATGGGTGGCTTTGAGTTCCAGTTTCAATATAAGCTTATCCAGATTCTGGACTTTTCTGACTTATACGTTTTTTCATGCGACCATATTTCATCTGCTGTTCAACCTGATAGCACTTTTTTATTTCAGCCAATTATTCAAAGTCTTTTTTACACAGCGACAACTGTTGGCGGTGTTTCTGTTTGGTTCGGTCTTTGCGGGTATCTTTTTTGCAGGAATTATTTCACTGTTTGAAAACCATAATAGTTATTTACTCGGAGCATCGGGCGGAATTATGGCGATTTTGTTTGCTACAGTCCGTTATCAACCCAATATGTCCGTTCGTTTGCCATTGATTGGCAATGTTAAAATCTGGCATATCGCAGCGGCATTTCTGCTGATTGATTTACTGATGATGCCTTATGGGAATTTTGGCGGAAGGCTGGCTCATATCGGCGGGGCGTTGTTTGGGGTGTTATATACCACATTTTTATTTCAAGGAACGGATATGTCAAAATGGATATATTGGGATAAGAAAAAACCACAAAAAAGCCGACCTGCCAGCGGACAATCAACGGCGTTTTCTGAGCGGTACAGCAAAGCAGATAACCAAAAGAAAGTCAATGAAATTCTGGATAAAATCCGAAAATCGGGTTATGAAAGTCTGACCAAAAAAGAAAAAGAATTTTTATTTAAACAAAAGTCAAAATAATGAAAAGGTTGTCGTGGTTTAACAAAGCAGTTTATGGCACCAATATTTTGGTGGCGGTGCTCACTTTGCTGGCTTATATTCTGCCTTATCTTGCCCCGAAATTATTTCCGCTTTTGTCGGTACTGACGCTTTTTCTACCTGCTTTTTTAATAATTAATGTACTTTTCGCTGTCTATTGGCTGATTCAGTTCAAAAGACAATTTTTACTTTCGACCATTGTTTTCCTGATTGGACTTACTTTTTTCAATAGTTTTTACAAATTTTCGGCAACTAATCAACCCGAAGATAAAACTGATTTTACCGTGTTGAGCTACAATGTGCGGCTGTTCAATCTTTTTGATTGGATAAAAAACCAAAATGTGGCTGAAAATATCAAGCTGTTTGTTGAAGAAAAAAAACCGGATATCATTTGTTTCCAGGAATATTCTTCCTCAGCAGGTTTTGAATTTAACGATTACAAATTTCGGCATATTGTGATGCACGGCAATAAAATCAAAACCGGACAGGCAATATTTTCCAAATTCAGGATCATTAATCAGGGCGAAATCGCTTTACCCAAATCAGACAATAATGTGGTGTATGCCGATATTGTGAAAAATAAAGACACGATAAGGGTTTACAGTATTCATTTGCAGTCGGTTAATATTAGTCCGGATATCAACGAGAGCCTTGATGAAGCCAAATCTAAAATGATTTTTAACCGAATCAGTAAGGCGTTCAGCGAACAACAGATTCAATCGGAATTGATTATGTCACACATGAATGATTTCAAGGGGCGAAAGATTATTTGCGGCGATATGAACAACTCTGCTTTTTCGTATGTTTACCGCAATATCAAAGGCGACATGAAAGATGCTTTTGTTGAGGCAGGAAAAGGTTTTGGTGCGACTTATAACTACAAATATTATCCGGCACGAATTGATTATATTCTGACAGACGACATATTCGAGGTCAAACAATTCGATACTTTTAACGATTTTAAAAATTCCGACCATTACCCGATTATGGCAAGGCTGAAAGTGAAAGAGTGATTTTCTTTTTAAATATAGAAGGTCTGAAAATAATCATAAAAGCTGTTCCAAGGCTTCGTCCACCTGATGAACGAAAACTTCATCAAACCTTTCAATATAAGGTTCTTGAATAACTTTATAATTTTCTGAAAACAGCTTTTTGGCAGTTTCCAAATGCCTTACAGCCATTGGTTTGTTCCCTTGTTCAGCATACAACAGCCCGAGATAATAATGAGCTTCAGTGAAATTTTCGTAATCGTCGATTAAACTCTGATAAGCTTCCATTGCCTTTGCCGTGTCGTTTTGTTGGGTATAAATCCTTGCGATGTAAAAACGAGCAAAGAAATTATCCTGCGGGTCAAAACCATATTCTTCTTCGATTTTTAATAACTGATGAAAACAATCCAAAGCTTCCTGATATTTTTTCAACTGATACAAAGCCTGAGCTTTCAGCAGCAAACAAGGTTCGCCGTGGCAGGTATTATATGGATTCGGGCTGTTCATTTGCTCAATCTGGTCAACGTCTTCAATGGCGGATTCATAATCTCTGTAAAAATAAAGCATCGACCACGCCTTGTATTCCAACGCATTGGTTTTTCCGTTTGCCACATCTGTGTCCACCGCTTTGTTCAGCAATTCCATTGCCCGAACGTGTTCGCCACTTTTTTTATACGAATAAGAATATCGTTGTGTATATTCAACGTGGTCAGGAACTGCCATCAGGGCACTGTCTTTGTACATTCGGTGTAATTGCCCGGTTTGAGCTCCATAATGATATTTTGTTATTGATATATTATGGTAAAATGTTGCTAGTTCTTCCCGTTCTTCTGTAGAAAGATGGGCAAAGATGTCTTCGTTTTTCGAGCTTTTACAAGCAAGAAAAAATACAGCGACAAAGATGATGTAAATATTTTTTATGGACATATATCTGTGATTTTTCCGTTTTCGATTTTAAACATATAAAAAGCATGAACATCGCGATACATTCCGCTGTCTATTTTATCGGCATTTTCCCATTCATCTAACTGAGCAATAAAATTAACCAGATATTGAATCAATTCAGCATCAAATTGTGCAGGTTGGTATTTTCTGTTCATTTGTTCCAGTCCAAAACGACCAACATTTTGGTGGCAATTAATGGTAAAATGAACCGTAATGTAGCCATTGTCACTACCACTTTCAGGGGCATTTTTCTGAATCTGATTCAACAAATATTGGGTTCCTTTTGTGTGACTTATTTCATCATGATAATATTCTCCCGGACGAGAGTCAAGGCAGGTAGAGTAGGTGCTGTAATCCGAAGTGTCTGTTTCAGATTTCGCCTGATACTTTTCAATAACAGGTAGCGTTTCTCCATAAGACAACAATTCAAAGTCATTTTCTTTTGGAATGATTTGATAAAATCTGCCAAAATCGTCCTCTCTATCTTTACTTACAAATAACCGATGATCAATTTCAAAATAGCTGATAGGTTGAGATTCTTTTTCGGCGTAAATTTTTAAGTCCTCGTAATAATATTCGTAGTGAATATGGACAGAATCTTGTTGGAAAACTACGCTTTTGACAATATCAAAATCACTATTCGGGCTACTCAGCGTTTTAGCGATTTTTGCAGAAAAAGTCTTGTTTAAAAATTTTTCTGTAAATGAAGCTTTGGATAACTCGTCAGGTTGTGCTTTAAAGTAATGATAGTCAGTGGAATGGTTGTTGTCTGTGTTTGTTTGTATGATGGAAAGCTTATTTCCATTTTTGATACAACGCTGTTGGAAATTACTACTGATTATTTCATCCGTTGAGAAACTAAATTCGATTTGCAAATCTTTATTCAGCATAAAAACAGAGTCTTTCTGCACATAAATAAAGCTTTTAAAAGGAATGTTCCGGGCTTCGTTCATATATCCACTCACGTACAATTCCTTATCTTCTGCAGTTTGTTGAGATTTGCAGGAAATCAGAGTAAACATGAATAAAATAATGTAAATAAGGTTCTTTTTCATAGGCTAATTTTTTGTTTTTCTTTATTCGATTTTTTGTCTTTTTAGATATTCCGAACTGTGTAAACCTTCATTAAACAGCAAATCCAATATGCTCAGGTTATTGATAAAACCGTACTTTTCTTCAAATACCTGCATGTAAGGCTCAAATTCGTTATGGTCTTTTTTGCCGTCAGTCAGGTAACGTAAATCAGTCACATTTTCGGGTGCAATTTTGTGGTATTCGTCAGATTGGGCAAACGGTAATTCGGTTTGCAGACAATTGCACAAAATTTCGTGTATCTGAAAATTCAAATCCATCATAAACCGGTGCTTTTTCTCAAAAACCGGTTGCCTGAATTCATCTTCAAAATATTCAAAATACGGCGACGAGCGATAGGCGGCTTCCAGCGATTTAAAGTGTTGTTTCTGCCAGTCGGTATAAGGGTCTAATTCAATATCCTTGAATTTTTGGCGTATGCCTTTGGTGTGTTTAACCGGAATGTTTAGTATTTGCTTGCCGTTCGGACTATAAATATACATTCGGTTGCGGTTGGTTTGTTTCTGGAAATTATCCTCTGTCTCAAAGCAAATTTCATCAGCCTGTATCATCGCAACAAAATGACTCACAGAAGGGAAATAAGTAGGATGAATTAATATTTTCATGTTGATAATAATATATTATCAGACCTCACAGGTTTTAAAAACCTACGAGGTCTATTTGTTAAAAAGCAAAAAATGTTATAATCTGAATCAAGGCTATTTACACTTTATATGCCGATTTTTTCTTCTTTCTTCTTTGAACAAAACCGTAAACCGCCCAACCAGCTAAGAGCAGAACCACCACAAAAAGATAAGAGCGAGGTTGCCCGCTTCCGTGTACGGTAGTGAACATTCTGTCCCAACGGAATTTATCGAAAGCTTTGCTCCAAGGCACGTTTTGGTCTAAACTCATCCAAATTAATACCGGTTTTCCCACAATGTGGTCTTGCGGTACAAAGCCCCAGTAACGGCTGTCTTCCGAGTTGTGACGGTTGTCTCCCATCATGTAATAATAATTCTGCTGAATGGTGTATTGTGTTGTCACTTTTCCGTTAATATAAATCTGACCATCTCTGACTTCAAGTGTGTTGTTTTCGTAATCTTTGATGATAGCTTTATAAAAAGGCAGGTTGTCTAAAGTCAAGTCTACCACTTCGCCTTTTGCAGGAATATGTATCGGACCAAGATTGTCGGCTGTCCATTCGTCATTATTGTGAGGGAATATTCTTGTTCCCTCATATGGTAAGGTGTATTTTACAATGGAGTCAAATAAATTTTGTGTTTTGAAAGATTCGACGTCTTGTGTCGTTAGATTAATATCCATCTTTCGAGGATTATTGATAAATTGAAGACGAATACCATGTGACCTAATGATGTCCTCAGGAATTCCATAGGTAGTAATGATGGTATTCTTATCCTGCTTCTCACTATAAATAACATATCTATTTATTGCATCAGATTGTCTGTCATTTAAGTTTGTCAAATAAGAAAGTGTATGTTCAGTATAACCTAATTTCCTAAAGAAGTTATAATCAATTCCTTTGTTTGAATAAATAGTATATCTATATTGAATTTTAGCTCTGTCGCCCAAATCCAAAACTTCGTTGTTGATATAGACCACACCGTCTTTCACAGACAAGTCATCTCCTGGCAAGCCCACTAATCTTTTCACATAGTTGGATTTTTTATCCACCGGTTTGTCATAACGAAGAGGCCCGCTGTATCTGAAATATGGAACAGTGTCTGTTGGCCAGTTAAACACCACAATATCATTGTGCTTAGGAGTCTGAAAACCTGGTAATCTGAATGATGGTAATTGTGGGAATTTTGTATATGATTTTATGCCGGCTAAAGGGATTGTGTCGTGAACCATCGGGAACGCTACGGCTGTTTTTGGTGTTCTTGCTCCGTAGTTCATTTTGCTAACAAATAGCCAGTCGCCCACCAATAACGTTTTTTCGAGTGATGAAGTCGGAATAGTAAACGGCTGAATGAAATACGAGTGAATAATCGTTGCCACTACAATAGCAAACAGAATAGAACTAACCGTTTCGCCAGATTCAGTTTTTGGTTTGGTACTTCGGTCGGGAATATGCGTTACATTTTGTGTGTAATTGATGTAATAGATATAAAACCCTAAGGTAACCACACCCAAAATAGTGTCGGCAGGTTTGTTTTTGCCAAAACTTCTCAATATTTCCACCCAAACAACCGGAAACATAATCAGATTGACAACAGGAATGAAAAGCAGAATAACCCACCATACCGGGCGATTGATGATTTTCATCAGAACTACTGCGTTATAAACTGGTACGGCAGCTTCCCAGGCTTTGCGTCCGGCTTTGATGTATAATTTCCAGGTTCCGGCAAAATGAATCAGCTGTACTACCAGAAAAAATATAAGCCATTGTGTTAGTGTCATAATTTTAATATTTTAATTAAAAGTAATAGTTTCTTTTTTAATTGCCTAAACCTAAAACGTCTTTCATAGAAAAAACACCTTTTTTTCCGATAAGCCACTCTGCAGCAATCACAGCACCAAGAGCAAATCCTTGACGAGAAAATGCTTCGTGCTCAATACTGATTTTATCCACTTCGGAGGTGTATGTAATGCTATGTGTTCCGGGAGCTTTTTCAATGCGTTTCGCAGTAATCGGAATGTCGTTTTCGGCCACTTCGTCGGGCATCAGCACCCAGCTGTTGTAATGAGTATTGGCGATGATATCCTGCGTCAGCGTGATGGCTGTTCCGCTTGGAGCATCAAGTTTTTGTGTGTGATGAATTTCTTCGACTTCCACCCGGTAACCGTCTGTCTGGTTAATGAGTTGAGCCAGTTTTTTGTTGAGTTCAAAAAAGATATTTACACCCAGACTGAAATTGGACGCATAAAGAAAAGCTCCATTTTTGTTTTGACATAATTCTGTTATCGCATCGTAATCATCTAACCAGCCGGTAGTACCGGAAACCACTGGAACATTGTCGTTGATAGCGGTAGAGATATTTGTTATGGCAGCTGTCGGAACGCTGAAATCTATTGCAACGTCTGCATTTTTCATTCCGTCGAAATTATTGTTTTCTGTTTTCCGTAATATAACTTCATGACCGCGGGCAGTGGCAATTTTTTCAATTTCCTGCCCCATTTTGCCATATCCTAATAATGCTATTTTCATTTTAAAAATTATATTTAAAACTCATTCCAAACTGATAAGAATAGTTTGCCTGATTGAAATTAAAGCTGGGTTCAACCGTTAAATCTTCACTGATATCAAACTGCTTCAGATGTGCATCGACATTGGCATCGACAATATTCAGAATATAAATCCCGACCGTAATGGCGAGAGATAAGTCCCGCTGTCGCTGGGCAATCCGCATAGAACGTCTGATTCGGTCATCGTCCACATAATAATATTTGTCATCGCGGTGTCCGCTCAATCTTCGTTTATATATATCCCGAAATTCCTGATAAGCACTTTGATTGTCGAAATAAAAATACAAACCAACACCAATTCCGCCATAAACCAACGGAAGTTTCCAGTAACTTTTGTTGTAAATCTGTCCCAAGCCGGGCAAAACCGCTGAATAAAAGGCTGCTCTGGACGGCGACAAAGGGTCTGATGCTCGGTCAAAGGAGGTTTTTTGCATGATGGGTTCAGACCAGGTCAGACTATCGTTCTGTCCGTAAAAATTACAGACAGAAAAACAGCATAATATCAATAACAGACCGGTTCTCACTTAATTTTCCAATAACTTAATAATACGCTCTAAATCTTCGGACGAATGAAACGGAATGTTGATTTTTCCTTTTCCGTTTGCGGCTACTTTCACATCAACTTTAGAGCCGAAAAACTGACTGATTACTTTTTTCTGTCTGTCCGAAATGGTATAGGTTACTTTTTTGGCAGCCGCTGTTTGTTTTTTCGGATTTTGCAGTTGTTTAACCAGATTTTCTGTTTCTCTTACCGACAGATTTTCACTAACGATTTTATGGTATAAATCCACCTGAATATCTTGGTTTTCCACACCGAGCAAAGCCCTGCCGTGCCCCATGGAAATAAAATTGTCCCGTATGCCGGTTTGGATAATCGGGTCGAGTTTTAGCAATCGCAGATAATTGGTAATCGTTGAACGCTTTTTCCCAACACGCTCGCTCATTTGTTCCTGCGTCAGTTCGATTTCGTCAATCAACCTTTGGTAGGACAAAGCGATTTCGATAGGGTCTAAATCGTGGCGTTGGATATTTTCTACCAATGCCATCATCAGAGAGTCGTTGTCATTTGCCAAACGAATATATGCCGGAATGGTAGCTAATCCTGCCAATTTGGACGCTCTCAAACGGCGTTCACCTGAAATAAGCTGATATTTGTTAAAACCTGTTTTACGGACGGTAATCGGTTGAATAACACCTAATTGTTTTATTGAAGACGACAATTCCTGTAAAGCCTCTTCATTAAAATGTGTTCTCGGCTGGAAGGGGTTGATTTCGATAGCATCAACGTCCAGTTCTATGATATTTCCAACGACCTTGTCGGCGTTGGCATCTTCTGCTGTTTTTATATCGTTTTCAGGGTCTTTCAACAAGGAAGATAATCCTCGTCCCATAGCCCTTTTTTTTGTTGCTTTAGCCATTACTTCGCATTTTTGTTAATGATTTCTTCTGCCAAGCTCAGATAGTTGGTAGCACCGCGACTGGTAGCATCGTAGTTAATAATGCTCTCGCCAAAGCTTGGTGCTTCACTCAATTTGACATTTCGCTGAATGATGGTTTCAAAAACCATATTGTTGAAATGTTTCTGCACTTCTTCTACCACCTGATTAGACAATCGCAGGCGGGAATCGTACATCGTAAGCAACAACCCTTCGATATCTAAATTCGGGTTGTGTACTTTCTGTACACTTTTGATTGTATTGAGCAATTTGCCTAAACCTTCGAGGGCAAAATATTCACATTGTATCGGGATAATCACAGCGTCGGAAGCGGTCAGAGCATTCAGTGTCAGCAATCCCAAAGAAGGGGCACAATCGATGATGATGTAATCGTAATTGTCTTTAATCGGTTGAAGTGCTTCTTTGAGCATATATTCCCGTCTTTCGATATCGACCAGCTCAATCTCAATAGCTACCAAATCAATATGAGCAGGAATTACGCTTACATTCGGGGCATTGCACGCCAAAATGGTTTCCTGTGCGGTGGCGGTATGTTCCAAAAGCTGGTAAGTTCCCAGCTCTACACTGTCCACATCTATTCCTAAACCGGAAGTCGCATTTGCCTGCGGGTCGGCATCAATCAATAAAACTTTCTTTTCCAAAACGCCGAGCGACGCAGCCAGATTAACTGATGTCGTTGTTTTTCCGACTCCACCTTTCTGATTAGCTATAGCAATGATTTTACCCATTTGATTTCATTAGATTTTTAAACGGTAAAATTACAATAATTTGTGGTTTTTGAAAATCTTATTTATTAACAATTTGCTAAACTTGGAAGATACATAGAGAAAAGAGGCAAGACAGGGGCACAGTTGCGGTTTTCAGTTGTACTACTGCAAACCGCGACTTATCGGACGTGAAAATTTCTCCGAACTTTTGTTTGTAAGATTGTTGTAATGAATATTTTTTACTGCTTATTGCCTAATGCCTATTGCTTACAGCCAAACTAAACTCACTTATTCCCTTTGGATTTAATCATTGCTTCAAGCATATCCCACATTTCGGTTGGAATCTTTTCTAACATATTAAATTGTCCTGCACCTTGCAACCACTCGCCGCCGTCCATAGTAACCACTTCGCCGTTGATATATGCCGAGAAATCCGAAACCAGATAAGCTACAAGATTTGCAAGTTCCTGATGTTCGCCCACGCGTTTTAGCGGTACTTTTTTACTAAAGTCAAATTTTTCTTGTAAATCTCCTGGTAGTAATCTGTCCCACGCACCTTTGGTCGGGAAAGGTCCTGGAGCAACAGCGTTCATGCGAATACCATATTTTGCCCATTCCACTGCCAGACTGCGGGTCATTGCGAGCACACCAGCTTTTGCCATTGCACTTGGAACTACGTAGCCCGAACCTGTCCACGCATAAGTGGTTACGATGTTTAGAACTGTTTTATTTTTTTCGCCCTTATCAATCCAGTGTTTTCCTAATGCCAGTGTACAGTTTTTAGAACCTTTTAGCACAATATCAATAATCGTGTCAAAAGCATTTGCCGACAAACGCTCGGTAGGCGAAATGAAATTTCCGGCTGCATTATTGACTAAAATATCCACTTTCCCAAACTGATTCAGCACTTCGTTCAGCATGTTTTCTACCTGGTCGTAATGACGTACATCGCAAGCGATAGGTAAACACGTTCCGCTGGTTTGTGTGGTCAGTTCGTCAGCGGTGTTTTTCAGCTTTTCCAAATCACGTGAGGTAATAGCCACTTTTGCACCTAATTCCAGAAAATAGGTTGTCATTGCTTTTCCTAATCCGCTTCCGCCACCTGTTACGATGATGACTTTATCTTCCAATGCGTTGTCACGCAACATTTTGTTTGTATAATTCATTGGTATATTTTTTGGTAAATGAAAATTTCTATCCCCATTTAAGCAGGCTCTTAATGAGCTATCTTTTTACGCTTTACCAAATATAATGAAAATCTATGAACCTTATGATAACTTTTTCAATACGAGAGTATAAAATAATCGATGAACCATTTCGCCCGATTTACTTTTTACATGATCTTTCGCCTGTTGCGTTTCAACTATTGAGAACCCGGCATCTATGCACCATTTTTTGATTATGTCGAGATCGTAAAGCTGAAATCCAAAATCGGTAAAAGGCAATGTTTTCATAAAATCTGCATCGGCAAAAGTCAGGCAAAAATGTCCATTCGGAGAACAAACCCGATAGATTTCTTGTAGAAATGCCTGAGGGTCTTCCCAAAAATATACTGTATTTACAGAGAAAATTCCGTCAAAAAGATTTTTAGGATAGGGGAGTTCCAAACCGTCATACAGCTGAAAATCAGCTCTGTTATTTTGTATATATGTTTGATTGGCAGTAACGGCTTCTTTGTACATAAGTGCAGAAATGTCAATGCCAAAATATTGAATTTCAGTATGTGTTTTCAATATTTCAGTGACGTGGTGTGCGTTGCCATGACCGATTTCGAGTATTTTTTGCTTACCTTTAATTTGAAGTAACTCAACAGCGTGATTCGTCATGGAAATATTCCCTTCGTGCATGTTTTTAGCGACAATTTTACCGAATTCCCCGGAAGGATTTCCTAATTGTTTTGCCAGTTCCTGCAATTCGTTTTCAGTCATGGTTATAGCGTGATAATCGTGAATTTTTGGTCTAACGGATTAAGATTTTCATACAATCTGCTTAACAAATTATTACCGGCAATTTTGTAAAACTCAGCAAAATTAACCTGTCTTTCCTGCAAACTTCCGTTCGGGAATAATGATTCCTGTAATTCCGATATTCGTTCCAGTTGCTCCCGATGTAGTTTTTTTTCCGCTTTCTGCAAGCGTTTTTCGAGGTTTTGCAAACCTTTGATTTGCTTTTTTTCCTGAGCTTCTACGGCACCGATAAACGATTTGTCTGTTTGTTGAGCAATCAATCTCAGCGATTCAAATTGTTTTTGCAAAAACTGTTTTTGCTGTTCAAAATCAAATGTATTTGTAGATAATTCGCTGGTTTTGGCAGTAATGAGTTTTTCTTTTTTTAGGAATAAATCCTGCCAAGTTATCCCTAATTTGTCTGTTTTGTTGCTTTGCTTTTCGGTGGATAATAAGACCGAATTTCGTAGTAAAAGCATGGGAAATGTAACGTTATGATTGTCAAAGACAGCCTTTAATTCCAACCAATAAGCCAGTTCTCCGCCTCCGCCAATATAACATAAATTCGGCAAAATAACCTCTTGGTACAACGGACGTAAAATTACGTTTGGACTAAATTTTTCGGGATTATCATGCAATAATTCTGTGATTTCCTCTTCGGAAAAAGCAAGTGAAGTGTTTAATACTTTGTATTGATTGTCTTCAAAAACAATTCGCTCACGTATGTTATTTTCGATATAAAACAGATTGATTTCCCGAGGATTAACCTGAATATTGTAATCAGACAAAATCGTAAAACTTTCTTCTGTCCACGATTTAGATTGTCTTTCAGTCAGTTCACGCTGAATGTAGGGGGCAAACATTTGCTTCAGTTCGGTATCGTCGCCGTCGATGATAACCAGTCCGTCGTTTCCGAAAAGTTCGTTGGCGAGATATCGCGTTGCGTCTGCCAGATTTTCGTGTTGCAGATAAGCATCGATAAACCATTTTTTGATTTGTTCTGCATTTTTTCCGATACCCAGATGTGTGGAAAAAGCTTCGTAAATTTCTTTCAAACCGTCAGTGTCCAATCTGCCTACTGGTCCCGAAGCATTTTTGTTCCATTTGAATTTGATATTTTCAAAATTGAAGAAACAAATTTCGTCAAAATCGTGGTCTTCCGTTGCCATCCAATATACCGGAACGAAGTTATAATCAGGGTATTGCTTTTTCAGTTCTTTACACAGATTGATGGTCGAAATGATTTTGTACAGGAAATACAACGGTCCTGTGAATAAATTGAGCTGATGCCCCGTCGTTACTGTAAAGGTGTTGTTTCTTTGTAGTGCGTCAATGTGATTTTGTGTGGACAGAGAAACAGTAAAACCTTGATATTGCCGGTTCAGGACACGGTGCAGTATCGCCCGATGGTTCGGATTGAAATTAGTGCTTTTTTCCTGAATTTGCGGAAGAAAATTTTCCTTGTTCGGAAAACGGTTATAAAGCGGTTGTAGTTCACTTTTCTGGTTGAGGTAGTCCGTAATTAACGCTGAAAACCACCCCGAATTCTGATAGCTCACACAGTCTGAAGGCATAAAATCATTTTTGGGCTAATTTACGAAATTATTTTGCTATTTAAGACTTTCTTTGAATGGCTTTTGATATGTAAAATGAAAGCATTAATTTTGTTAAGATGGTTACTTTAAAAACGTTTGATAACCTTGTTGATGCTCATTTGTTAAAAACAAAACCGTTCAATAGTTCTTTCTTCTATCCGAGTTTTTTCTCAATAATCCGATAAAAATAATCTTGCAGAAACGCTTTACAAGCCGTTTCGATAGCCAGCATTTCGTTGTTTTTGTTTCCGATAAGATTATTCTTCAGATGTGTGTCGTCTTTGTCATAAAATCCGGTGGCATTTTTACCGTCGAAAGTGCAGATATAATCGCCCTGAGCAAACACATATTGATTGTTCAGATAACCGACGAAAAATGGTGTTTCTTTTTCGCTGATTAAACTTCGTCCCCAGCTTCTGAACGGTTTGTTATAACCGATGTAGTCAATCAACGTAGGGTAAATGTCAATTTGCTGAGCCAAATCGGTGCGTTTGCCCACCAGTTTTTTGTTTGGCGTGTAGAACAAAATCGGAACGGCAGACAGTTGCGTGCCATGCAGATAGAAATCATACAATTTTTGGTTAGTGTGGTCGGCAGTAATCACAAAAATGGTGTTGTCAAACCAAGGTTGTTTTTGAGCTTCTTCAAAAAAACGTCGGAAAGCGTAATCTGTGTAGCCTACGCATTGGTGCATCGGCAATTGCCCTTTCGGAAATTTACCTTCATATTCAGCCGGAATCTGAAAAGGTTCGTGCGAAGTACAACTGAACATCGTTGCCATAAAAGGTTTGTTTTTCTGGTCTAAAGTTTCTTTCATAAACTGAAAAAACGGCTCGTCCCAAATCCCCCAAACCCCATCAAAATCGTCGTCATTATTGTATTCGGTTTTGCCGTAATAATGGTCAAATCCGAGTATTTTACTAAAGCCTAAAAATCCCATTGAGCCGTTTGGTGCTCCGTGAAAAAACGAGGTATCATAATTCATTTCATTTAAGATAGAAACCAGCGATTCGATATTTTGATTAGGAAAAGGCGAAGATGTGAAAGCATCTTTAAACGACGGAATTCCAGACAAAACCGACGACATACCGTGAATGGATTTACTTCCGTTGGCAAAAGCGTTGGTAAAATACAGACTTTCTTGTGCCAATGAATCTAAAAATGGTGTATAGCTCTGATAGTTTTCTATCGGATAATCTTCGTTGAACGCACCTACATATTCTCGTCCAAAGCTTTCGGTAATAAAGATAACGATATTAGGTTTGTCCGGATTGGTTCTGTCGTATTTTTTTATAGGATTTGCTTGATTTTCGGCTTGGTTAACGGGCATATAATCAGGAATGACAAAACTCGTTTTTCCTACAGTACGCAGGATAGTAAACGGTGTGTTGAGAATCACGTCGGCGTGTGCCAGTTGCGTTACATGGCGGCTGGCATCAACGATGTTGAGTGGTCGGGTAGATTTTTTCAAATCGCCACGGATTCCGCCAAGCACAATCAAGGCAGTCAGTAGCAGATAAAGAAAAGAGAAAGAAAAATAAACTTTTTTATTCGTGATGATTTGAGGCTGGATTTTTACCTTTCTATATAACCAAATCCAGATTGCTGCTGAAACAAAAAACAATAAAAAAATGTACCAATATCGGGTTAGAAAACCAAAAAAAAGTGTCGAAAGATTGGATTCGTTTTCTAAAGTATCGAATACGTTGATGGTTGTTCGGGCTAAGGTAAATTTATAGTAAATGAAGTCAATAAAATTAGCGGAATACGGAATCAGGTTGCATACAAAATAAACGTAAAACAACATTTTCTGATAACTTTTCGACGTGTTTATCCACAGCGGAAGTACCGAAAGAAGAATAAATAAAGCGTTGGTATAGAAAATACTGATAGTATCAAATGTGAGCCCGAATCCCTGTAAACGGAAAAACGTTTCGACACTGTCCACATGCACTAAATTATCATTGAAAATCACAAAAAACAAACGGGCTAAACCATAAAAAAGAAAAGCCAGCAATAGTCTGTATAACAACAAAAGTGCTTCCTGAAAACGCAAATTATTTTTTAACATATCCGTAACCTAAAATTTACACAAAGGTAAATCATTCGAACGAATTGATGTTTTTTCCTTAATCCTTTCTCAGGTAACTAATGATTTTATCTGTGGCACCTCGTTGTTTTTCGACATAACCGGAATTATTTTGCCCTGATTTTCGTCGCAGCTCCTCGTTGTTAATCAACTGATTCATCGTTTGGTCAAACGTGGCTTGGTTGGTCACAAACATACAGGATTTTTGACTGACCAAATCTCTCGCCTCTTTGAATTTGTCATACTCCGGACCAATAATAACAGGTAAGCCATACGTTGCTGGTTCCAAAATATTGTGAATACCTGCTCCAAAACCGCCGCCTACATAAGCTATGTCGGCATAACGGTAAATCCGGGTCAGCAAGCCAATGGTGTCGATGATGAAAACCTCGCTGTTTCTTATTTCTGTGGTGGTGCTTTTGGTGTATCTGACCGATTTTTTCTTCAGTGAACTTTCGAGCCGGGCAATGTTTTTTTCTTTAATGTCGTGCGGAACGATGATGTATCTGATATCTTGCTTATTCTGGTTGATGAAAGAAGAAATCAGTTCTTCGTCTTTTGCCCACGTACTGCCGAAAATGACACATAATTTATTGTCAATAAAAGTTTCTATGTCGGGCAAATTAGTTTGTTGGAGCGTGATTTCATATACCCGGTCAAAGCGAGTGTCGCCGGCAATAGTTACGTTGCTATAACCGATAGATTGCAACAGCTTTTGCGAATTGTCGTCCTGCACAAAAAAATGTTCAAAAGCCTGTAACGATTTGCGGTAGAACTTTCCTGATTTTTTAAAAAAAAGTTGTTTTTTCCGAAAGATTCCCGAAACCAAAAATGTGCGTATGTTTTTGTTTTTCAGTTGTTTTAAATAATTTGGCCAGAAATCATATTTAACAAAAAAAGCCAGTTTGGGCTGAACTAAATCAATAAATTTCTTAGCATTTTTTGGTGTATCTAAAGGCAGGTAAATCGTAATATCAGCCACAGGATTATTTTTACGGATTTCATATCCCGATGGAGAAAAAAAGCTCAACAGGATTTTATATTCCGGGAAATTTTTCCGCATTTCCTGTATAATCGGCAAGCCTTGCTCGTACTCACCCAACGAAGAAACATGAAACCAAATATATTGTTCCTGCGGATTAATTTCTTTGTTCAGATAATCCCAGACATATTTTCGTCCGTGGATAAAGCTTTTCATTTTACTGCTGAAAATTCCGGTAACAGGCAGGAAAAATGCAGTTAGACGAATAAGCAGATTGTATAATTTTTGCATAAGCGGATTTTTTAAGGTCTGTCCCAAAACGGTGCTGGTTCAATGTTTAAAGCCCGCAAATATACATATCCTTGTCCGCGATGATGAATTTCATTGTCAATAAAATATAGAATGTTGCTGTAAATAGGAAAATTAAACATTCCGAAAAGATTAAATGTTTCCTGAAAACGTTCTTCCGGAATCAGATTATACAAGCGGTTAATTTCCGGTGTAGCTTCGTCCCACGCTTGCAGAAGTGCTGCCTTGGTATGGTATGGTAAATCGTGACTGAAAGGCTCGTCTTTATGATTAACCATCGCATCTAATCCAGGAACGGCAATAGAGATTAATTCTTTTACCATTTCGGAAAACGGACGCATTCCGCCGATGCTGAACTCAAATAATTCTTTTTCAGGAAATTGCTCGATTATTTTTCTTGTCAGCGCCCGATGTCCTTGCCAAGTGGTTAATAATTGCTCTTTGTTGATGATTGTTGCTGTCATTGTGTAAGGGTTTCGTTATTTATCTATACAAAAGTAAAAAAATAAGTGATGTTATCAGAATGATTATTTGTATTTTTGAACATCAAAATTCAACGAGATGAAAAATATACAAATGGTTGACTTACAGGGTCAATATCAAAAAATAAAAAATGAAGTTAATGATGCTATTCAACAAGTTTTAGATACTTCGACTTATATTAATGGTCCTTTGGTGCATGAGTTTCAGCAAAATCTGGAAAGATATATGGGAGTCAAACACGTGATCCCTTGTGCTAACGGTACAGATGCACTTCAGATAGCGATGATGGCGTTAGGATTACAACCCGGCGATGAGGTTATTACGGCAGATTTCACTTTCGCTGCAACCGTTGAAGTGGTCGGATTACTTGGTTTAACGCCCGTTTTGGTTGATGTGGAAGAGGATACCATGAACATTTCGGTGGAAGCTATCCGCAAAGCAATTACACCAAAAACCAAAGCGATTGTTCCGGTACATTTGTTTGGTCGTGCGGCTAATATGGACGAAATCATGGCAATTGCTAAAGAGCATCAGCTGTTTGTGATTGAAGATAATGCACAGGCAATCGGTGCGAATTATACTTTTGCAGATGGCAGAAAGCAAAAAGCAGGAACGATTGGCGATGTCGGAACGACTTCTTTTTTTCCGTCTAAAAATTTGGGGTGCTATGGCGACGGCGGTGCGATTTTTACCAACGATGATGATTTGGCACATACCATCAGAGGAATCGTAAACCACGGTATGTACAAAAGATATTACCACGATGTAGTGGGCGTGAATTCCCGATTAGATTCTGTGCAGGCAGGAGTGTTGAATGTGAAACTGTCATATTTGGATGCTTATAATACAGCTCGTCGAAAAGCTGCCGATGCTTATAATCAGGCTTTTTCGGCTTGTTCACACATTATTACGCCGCAATTCGATATGCAGGGTGATGACCATGTTTTTCATCAGTATGTTCTTCGAATTACAAACGGAAAACGCGATGAATTATTAACACACCTACAATCTCAAAATATTGCTTGTGCGATTTATTATCCGATTCCGCTGCATTTGCAAAAGGCGTATGCTGACGCACGTTATCGGGAAGAAGATTTTACCGTGACCAATCGCTTGTGCGAGGAGGTTCTTGCCCTGCCGATGCATACAGAACTTGATGATGAAACTATTAGTTATATCACGAAAACGATTTTGGAATTTTTGGGATAATTACTCATTTCTATACAGTAAAGAAAGCAACCTTGAATATTTTAGGTTGCTTTTTAGTTATAATAAATGTAAAGTTTTATTTTAATAAAGTAAAATAAACTTGTCTTTTTGAAAAATTAACTTATCTTTGTTCCAATAAAAAATACAGAACATGAAAGCAAAAAAATCACTGATTCCAAAAAGTAAATTATGGATAAGTTTGACGACTATTTTTCTACCGGTTTTATTATTCTTTATTTTTATACAGTTTGAGGTTTTTGAAACATCGAATGAATTATTGAAAGTATCAAGAATCATCGGAAGTGTTTCCCTTTTTGGTATGTTTCTTTTATTTATGACGCAATGGACCAAAGACGATGGCGACGAGATGTATTTGCAGCTTAGGTTAAGAGCTGTTCTTTACGGAGTTGTGGCGGGTATTACAACTTTGTTAGGGGGCTCTGTTCTCAGTTTGTTGGCTTGGTTTGATATTGATTATGCTCAATACAACGGTTTCGGGCTGATGTTTTTTATTCTATTTATGATACTATCGAATTTTGGATTGCAAATTCGTGCTTTGTCCAAACAACAAGAAGAATAAATGAAAAATAGTATCAAAGTAGAACGGGCAAGACACAATCTGACACAAGGCGATTTGGCTGAAAAAGTGGGTGTTTCCAGGCAAACCATTAATTCTATCGAAACAAAAAAGTATGTTCCGTCAACAGTGCTGGCGTTAAAAATTGCTCATGTTTTTCAAATTCCGCTTGAAGAATTATTTCAGCTCGAAGAAGATGATTAATTATTCTCTAACCCTCGTATATGTTGCACTGATGTAATCAATCGTTTCTTTCATCAGGTCTTTAAGGACGGGTTCGTCAATGTCTGCGAGTTTTTTGATGTAGATACAAGCTTTTCCTTTTGTGAACTTTCCCAATCCTTCCAACAAGTGTTCGTGTTCTGCCAAACCGGTAAAAGCATACAATGAAATGGCTGATTTCCTTGGCGAAAATCCCAGAATCGGGGCGCTGCCTTCGTGTCCGCTTGCGTATTTGTAATGATAATTTCCGAAACCGATAATGCTTGGTCCCCACATTCGTGCTGGTTCGCCTGAAATATCTTCCATTAGCTGAATCAATGCGTAACTGTCTTTTCGTTTTTGTTCGTTTTCTACGTTTTCGATAAAATCAGTAACACTTTCGTTGGTAAAATCTGTTTTGTTTTTTGCCATAATTAAAAAAATTATTGGTCATTCGAGGTACGAGGAATCTGTGAAATGAAATAAGATACCTCTTTCGGAATAACCGTTTTCATCGTTTGTTTTTCATTGCCGGTTTTTTATTAACAGACTGATTTTGTATCAGATTCTGATATTCGTCTGATGCGGAATCAATGAGTTTTATTTTGCCTTTGTCATCAAAATAAATACCCCAGCCATAGGTTTTTGCTAAGGGCGAAGTTCTCAAACAAGGCTGACCTTTTGAAAAGAATTTTATTTTTTCATCGTTCAGTTTAGAAGCAGAAATATCATTTCTCAGACTAAAAACTGTGAATAAAACTTCGTCTGAAGTATATTTCAAAGGTTTTTTTGTCAATAAATCAAACTGATAATTGGCAATCGTTTTTTTGTCTTTTTCGGGTGGTGTTGTACCACAATCGACCTTACAATCTTCAGCAACTGTAATCAATGTATTGAAATAATTGGTGGTATGTGTTTTCATCATTCGTATTTTTTATTCCGGCAATGCCCGCCATTTCTTTATGACTGATGTATATATCAACAGAAATATAAATCCGGTTGTTAATAAAATCCAGCTTGTGGTTGTGCTATCTAACCATTGCAGTAAAATAAAGCAATCCGAATAATTATAAACTTCACGACAAGCATCTTTTTGGTGCATAGTGATGATGCCCAAAATCAAAAAAACGTAAGGTACAAAACCGAGAATACTCATATTAATTAGAATCCCCCGGAACAATTTTGAACCTGATTTAGGCATAAAAACGGGAATACTTAGAATGATAAAACCTAATGCTAAAATGAAATATGAAGTAAAATATTCCACATTGTAGGAAGAAACGCTGAGTGAATACATCAAAGATATCAATCCCACCAATAGGCTTAAAACGCCTGTGGTAATTCCTGTAAAAATAACCGTTCGCAGATTGGTTACCCTGAAACTGAAAATAAGTGCAGAAAGGATAAACGACAGCCAGAGATAAATATGAATATTTTGTGATATAAAATCATAGTTTTTCATAGAATCAATATTTACCAAAGTGTTTTTCAGTGTACCCGTTTCATAGAAATAATTGGTGTGATTGTTCTTGAAAAAATAATAAGTGCTGTTTCTCGACACGGCTTCTTCCGCAATCACAGCCTCCGAAGCATTTGCGGTAGCTGCTTCTACGACAGCTTCTGCATCGTAAGAGTTTAAATCAAAATTAAAGTTGTTGTAAATGAACTGCTTCACTTCAAAATTATCGGGGTGATAAACAATTTTGAACCAGTCGTTTGTGTTGAGATTAGTTTTGATTTTCAGCTGTTTGGATATATGTAGGAAATCATCTAAAATCTGCTTGATTTCCTCAGGATTGCTCCGGTCCAAAAGCTTGATAATCTGTTGATTGAGCTGAGCATCATTTTGCGGAAGCGGATAATAAGGATCGTTATAATCATCATACCGGTTTGAAGATGTTCCTGAGGACAACGTATAAAACGGACGTGAAAAATTATAATAAGACAATTCCGCATTTTTTACATATTCCGAAACATCAACAACCTCTTTGCGGTAGAAATAAAAACATGTATCATTTCTTACCTGATAACTCACAAAATCAATATTTTTCTTTTGTTCTTCTTCAGGGTACAGAAATTCGTTGTACTCATTTTTCTGTGTAACTGCTTTTTGATACAACGAATAAAACTGATACACTTCGTTGCGTATCGCATAATGATTTTTGGAATAATCGATATAATCTGAGTTGGTTTCGCAATGCAATTCTTCAAAAATCTGCGGGTATTTACGTTGTGATAATTGATAGGATTGATAATCAGTGCTTAAAAAAGCATTGGCTTTGTTGATAACCGCTACATTTTTAATCATTAAATCATCGGGATATTTGTTTGAAATAAACATTTTAAGTCCAGCTATATAAGGAAAATAAAAGCTGACCGAACAGAAAATAATGATGAAATAACACAAAAACTGTCCAAAAAGCTGTGTACGGCTTACTGGATAAAAATTCTTAAAAGCATTGTTTTTAAACATGGCAACCAACCAGCCCGTAATCATCAACAGCGAAATGATGATGTGCACCAAAATCATTCCCGATTTGAAATAATCGCCCACAATATATCCATAATGAAGTGTTTGCGGATTGGTGTGCGAAACATACCCAATCAAAAAGAAAATGATGTGGACAAGTAAGCTGATTAAAAGTATCCAAACAATTTTGGTATTCCAAATGGTCGGAAACCGTTCGATAAGATATTTGTTTATTTTATTGATAAAGTTCATAAAAGTAGTTTTTAGTTTACAAAAAATCTGCGGGTAGAGGCGGAAATGTCACGAATGTAAATCATCGGAATTTTATTTTGCCCCAAAGCGAGAATTACATCAGAAAATGTGGTTTCACCAGAAAAATACAGCATATAAATTCCGCCGTTGAACGTGATTTTTTCTATTGCAAGTTCCGAAAATACATTGGTCAGTTCCTCTCGTGTGCTATTGCTGTCCAGTTCCAAAATTAGTGTTGGTTTTTCAGTCTCGGTTTCCGGTTTTGGTTCGTTGTATTTACCGTTTTTAAGGAAAATAACTTTGTCAGAGATTTTCTCCACTTCATAAAGCTGTTGCGAACTCAATATCAAAGCAATCGGATTATTGACCGAATTGGCAATGGATTTCAAATCTTCCAGAATGATTTGCTGTGCCAAAACGTCCAGATTTGCCAAAGGTTCATCAAGCAATAATATTTCGGGTTTACGCAAAAGCGTTCTTGCCAGCTCAAAACGCATTTTGTAACCGGAAGATAATTCACTCCATTTCAAATGTTTGTAGTTCCATAAGCCTAAACGAGCGACCATCATCAACACGCGAAGCTCTATTTCTTCCGGTTTTTCACCGTAATTGGAAAGTACAAAACGCAGGTTGTCCATCAGACTTCCGTACCATTTTTCGGTGCGTTGCGGAATATAAACGAGTTTGGTTCTCAATTCGTAATCCGTCGGATTTTTTACAGCAAATGAATAATCCAGCGTTCCCGACGAATGAGCAAGTTCTTTTGCTAGAATTCTCAACAGCGTAGTTTTTCCGTTACCATTTTCGCCTACCAATCCAAAAACTTCGCCTTTTTTCAGCGTTAGTGATACCGGACCTAAAGTGAATTTGTGGTTTCCGTAGCTTTTGGTAATTTCTGTAGCTTTCAGCACATACTCGTTGGTATGATGTTCTTTGACCTCAATATTTCCGATTTTTTCCAGTAAAGCAATGGTTCGATGAATAAGTGTTTCTTCTTCGTTCGGGTGTTTCTCTTTCCAGTCGGTCAGTTCCACCGCTTCTCTGTAGATGTCCATATTTTGTGTGTCCATAGCACAGTCCAACAGTTTCCGGAATCCTAAAAACACGTCTTTATTTTCGAAAAAAGTGATGACTTCTTGTACACGTTGCTGGTGTCTGCTCATAATTGAGTGATATTTTTTATAAAGATAAATATAGGGAATAAAAATATAAATGTTTGTGTTCCATTAAAAAAAACATCTAAACTAAATATATATTGAATTTATTTTTTTTAACTTATATTTGGCAAAAACAAATATTAATCAAAACTATTTTTAGATGAAAATCTCAAAACTTTTCTTTTTATTAGCCCTAATTCCAGCGGTATCTTTTGCTCAAGAACATTGGTGTGGAACTGATGAGGTACACGAAAAAATGTTATTAGAAGACAAAAACTATGCACGTTTGATTGAGCATCAAAACAAAGAATGGTCAGAGTATGCCAAAAATAATCAGAGAACTATTACTTCTACCACCACATCAGAAGATGAAATTTATGAAATTCCGGTGGTATTTCACATCGTTCATACTGGTCAGCCAGTTGGCGAGCCAGAAAACCCAAGTGAGCAAGTAATTGTTGATTTTGTTGAAGAACTCAATCAAAAATTTTCGGCAACATGGCTAGCATTCCCTGGAGAAACAGAAGGTGGAGTAAATATTCCTATCCAATTTAAATTGGCACAACGCGATCCTGACTGCCAACCTACCAATGGCATTAATAGGATAGACGGGAGTTTCTTGCCAAGTTATTCAGAATATGGCGTAGCTCGTCCAGGTAATCCAGGTACGCAAGACGTTATACTAAAAGATGTGAGCAGATGGCCGAATACGGAATATATGAATGTGTGGATTGTGACAAAAATTACTGGCTCAACAACAAGTGGGGGAGGTGTTTCAGGTTATGCAACTTATCCAGGTACATCTTATACTACAGATGGGATTGTATTGAGATATAATGCTATAAGTTGGTCTCTAACACATGAAACGGGTCATTTCTTAGGGTTACGACATACTTTCCAAGGAGGTTCAGATACTGAATGTCCTCAAAATGATGATTGTACCATTGATGGTGATATGGTTTGCGATACTGCCCCCCATATGCTGTGGTCTGGTTGTTATACAGATATTAATACTTGTACGGGGAATTCATCTATACCAGTTAATTACAATATAATGAATTATGGGACTTGTAGGGATAGATTTACAGATGGTCAAAGAGAAAGAATGCTGTATATGTTGTTAAACGAGAGGTCTGATTTATTACTTTCTTATGGAGCAGTTCCAGCAGAAGATGAGATAGAGCAAATTGATTCACCTATTCCTGCTGTATGCACGCCATTAGGCATAGTGCATGAGTCGAATGACTATAATATTGGAATAATTAATGTTGAGTTAGAAGATTTGAGTTTTTCTTCAGGCGGATATACAGATGAAGGAGCATATTATATTGATAATACTATAGGGAATTGTTTGAGTAAAGTGCAGCATGCTAATTTGACCACAAATGAAGTCTATGAAATTTCGGTTAAAACGAGTTATAATAAGGAAAACGTAAGAGCATGGATTGATTATAATAATGATGGCTTTTTTGATAGTAATGAATTAATAATGAGCAGTAATGGAACAGAATCTTATGAAACACACACAGCAACATTTCTTGTTCCCGAAACAGCTTCAACAGTTACAATAGACACTCCTTTACGCATGCGTGTCGCTTCAGATTTCTATTCTTCAAATGTTCCTGAGCCTTGCGGAATGTTAACCTACGGACAAGTGGAGGATTTTACCGTATTCGTGACAGGAACACTTAGTACGGAAGATATTGAACAATCAACGCTAAAGGTTTACCCAAATCCAACAAGCGATATGTTGAACTTATCTGAAAAGGTAAATAACATTGAAATATATGCTACTGATGGGAGAAAAGTAATGTCATTTGAATCTGCAGAACAAATTAACGTAAGTAGCCTGTCATCAGGAACTTATATAATCAAAGCAATAAATTCAGCTAATAAAAAAGCTCAGGGTACTTTTATCAAGAAATAATAAGAGCCTGTTTAATTTGTATTGTAAAAATGTTTATAGGTTATTTTTGAGGCAGAACAAGGCAAATTTTCAAAGGATAGCAGGTCTATCGTTTTAAAATTTAACGCGGTTATGACCAAAAAGAAGCATAAACAAATTATTAGATAAATTTTAAACAGGCTCTAAACATATCATAATTGATAACAAAACGGCTGTCCAAAACATTGAACAGCCGTTTTTGATTAAGTTAAAGTCAATTTAATTGCCTTTTAAATATTTATCCAAAAATTGTTCTTGCTCCCAAAGTAAATGCAGTATGTTTTCTTTAGCAACATAACCATGACTTTCTTTTGGTAAAATAACCATTCGAACTGGTGCGCCCAATCCTTTTAATGCCTGGAAGTAACGTTCCGTTTGTAGAGTAAAAGTTCCCGGATTGTTATCGGCTTCTCCGTGAACCAGTAACATAGGTTTTTTCATTTTCTCGGCATTCATGAATGGTGACATCGTGTTGTACACATCAGATGCTTCCCAGTAATTTCGTTGTTCACGTTGAAAACCGAACGGAGTTAAAGTTCTGTTGTAAGCTCCGCTTCGTGCAATTCCGCAAGCAAACAAATCAGAATGAGTAAGTAGGTTTGCTGTCATAAACGCTCCATAGCTGTGACCTCCCACACCGACTTTGGTTCTGTCGATATATCCCTTTTCGTCCAAAGCATCAATAGCGGCTTCAGCATTCCAAATCAACTGTTCAATAAAAGTATCGTTGGGTTCTGTTTCTCCTTCTCCAATAATTGGAAAAGCAGCGTCGTCCAGCACAGCATATCCTTTGGCTACCCAGTACACGAATGAACCATAATACGGAAAAGTGAATTCATTCGGATTGGCAGTGCTTTGCCCCGCACTGTTTTTGTCTTTATATTCAGTTGGATATGCCCAGATTAGTAAAGGTAATTTTTCTTTGTTTTCCCTTTCCATATAACCTTTTGGCAGATATAATGTTCCGGATAACTCAACACCATCTTTTCTCTGGTATTTAATGACCTCTTTGTGAACATCATTCAGACTTTCAAATGGATTTTGGTTGTCGGTAACTTTGGTTAAGCTATCGTCATCGTGGGTGGCAAAAATATTTCGGAAATAATAATTCGGGTAATCAGTTTTGGATTGAATATTTACCAGAATTTTACCGCTGTCAATATCAATAATCGAGCTGATATCTTCCAGCTTACCCGTTAAAGTAGATTGATATATGCGGGAGGATTGGTCGGTTGTCATATCATATTCGTCAATAAACGGAAATTTGCCGTTGGCAGAATATCCGTCACCAATCAGATACATTTTATGGTTGTTGATAAGCAAAGTTTGTTGTCCGAATTCATTTCTTTCTGTCTGGAAATCTCCCGGGTCAGCATATACATCTTGGTAATTTCGGTCATTAATCACTTTCATATTTTTGGTAGAAGGATTAAGCAGATATGTTTTGATGTTTCTCGTGTCGTACCATTGGTCATATACAATGGCTGTTTGGTTATTCCCAAAAATAATTCCACCATAACGTTGTGAGGTTTTTGCCAGACTTTCCGGATTTTTATTGAACGGAGCGTCCCACGAAAATAATTCGTCCCGGAATTCTACTTCGTTGGCTTGGTCGCCTTCGTCCAATGCTTGTACATAAAATAGTGAAGAAGGGTTGTCTGAACGCCACCTGAGGCTTCTTTTCCCTTGCCGGACAGACATGAATCCTTTAGGCATCACTTCGTTTAACGGAAGTTCATTAACTACTTTTACACGATCGCCGTTTGCGGTATAAACAGTGGTTTTCATCGGAAAACGCTGAAAAGGAACGATATAAGAAAACGGTTTTTGTAAAGTAGTAATCATCAGGTATTTTCCGTCAGGTGAAAATGATTCCGAAATAAACATATCAGCCGATTTAAACAATTTTTTGTTTCCGCTGAGGTCGATTCGGTATAAATCAGTTGTGATGAGTTTTTCAAAATTTTCTTCGTCTATTTTGTCTTTCAGCAAATCCTGATAAGTTCTGTTTTGAGATTCGACACCACCTTCAGACGCTGAAACAATCGGTCCGTTCGGGATAGCATTTGTTTTGTCTGTCAAATCATCGTAGCGATGGCGTTGTATTTTCACGAGTAATTGCTGACTGTCTTTGAACCAGGTTATAGGATTTCCTGTGTTGGCATTCAGTTCAGCCTGAGTTAATTGATGTGCTTGGGCATTATCCAAATCAATATACCACAATTCATTACCTTGATTGGAATTGTTGATGAAAGCTATTTTTTTCTCATCGGGCGACCACGTAAGATAAGTGATTTTTGCCGATTGAGGTAGGTTTTTTACCTCTGTTTCCATTTGAGTAAGCAGATTTTTGACTTTGATTTTGGTATAAAAAGTCATCGTACTCGAAATAGATGTTTTCGGATTAATCCGAAGTCCACCCAAACGCATTTCTTCCTGATTGAGGTCGTCCAGTGTTTTATAAGTATTTCGGTAAACCAAAATAGCCTGGTCTTTGGTGCTGTTCATCGAAATAGCAGGAGCCATTTCAAAATCGGCCAAAGTTAATATTTCTTCAGAAGGTTTTTGATAAGTAATGTTTTCCTGTGCATACATAGACATCGAGAATGTAATTAAAGCAGTAAATGATAGGATTTTTTTAAGCATATCCGTAGGATTTAAAAGTAATATTTCTCAAAAATAGCTATAATTTTTGATTTTTGGATAAATAAATATGGAGCAGAGTTTATTAAGGTTAAGAATTGTTAATTGTTTTTTTGAACAAAACAAATGAATTAAATTAGTCCTTTAATACATATATTTATAATGAAGAAAAAAACAGCATGGATAACCGGCGGAAGTCGCGGAATCGGTTTTGGCGTGGCAGAAAGTTTGCTGGCAGAAGGTTACAATGTGGTAATCAGCGGTCGAAATCCCGAGCATTTGCATGATGCACTTGCCGACTTACGAAACAGATTTGATGCAGATGCCATTTTAGGTGTGGTGTCAGATGTAAGAGATTTTGGTTCTCAGCAAAAAGTCGTTGAACAAACACTTGAAAAATTTGGTTCATTAGATATTTTGGTTGCCAATGCAGGTATTGGGCATTTTGCCAATATTGAAGAACTGACCGTTGAACAGTGGCATCAAACCATTGATGTTAATCTGACAGGAGTTTTTTACAGTGTAAAAGTCGCTTTAGATGAATTAAAAAAGAATAAAGGTTACATTATTACCATATCCAGTTTGGCAGGAACCAATTTTTTTGAAAAAGGCACGGCATACAACGCAAGTAAATTCGGACTGACGGGTTTCACACAAGCTTTGATGCTGGATATTCGTCAGCATGATGTCAAAACAACAACGATTATGCCTGGGTCGGTCGCAACTTATTTTAATGATAATATACCGGACGAAAGTGATAGTTGGAAAATCCAAAAAGAAGATATCGGGCAAATGGTAGCAGATTTATTGAAGATGCACCCAAGAGTTTTACCGAGTAAAATAGAAGTAAGACCGAGCAAAACCAATTCTGTGAAATAAATTTTAAGCTGCAAAATATTGTTGGTTAAGAGGTTAGTTTTTGTGAGGTGTTAAAAAATAAAAAATCTTCTCATTTCACTTGCGTTATGTAAAAAAAGAGTTTTATATTTGCGTCCTCGTTTGGGATAGGGGATGGGGATTTTAAGTACATTATAGTTTTTTGGATAGGAAATAAGACTTTTAATTTTTTTCAAAAAAAAGCGTAAAAAAGTTTTGTTGAATGAAAAAAGGTAATTACTTTTGCACCCGCTTTGATAACGAAAAGCGACTATGAAGTTTTAGCTTTGTAGAGATTAAAGAGAATACGACGTACATACACATATTGGATTGACAGCAAAAAGAAGAAGCTAAGTAAGATTTTGAGTTTAT
>Ga0180217_1000137_pt1 | contig 151222 bp, 72 predicted proteins | sample eDN3rd37CBELigOP_FD_128521 | JGI IMG/M metagenome (GOLD analysis project Ga0180217, IMG submission 128521) | Enriched Organic Plus compost microbial communities from Emeryville, California, USA - eDNA 3rd pass 37_C BE-Lig OP (version 2) (version 2) ... | reverse complement strand
GCACCCCACTACGAATTCTAGTGTCTGTGGCAAACAGTGCATTGTAACCCAGACCCGCTGCCTTCGTTGACCTAAATGGTCCGCAAACTATGCGTTTGTTTGCGGTAACGTCTGGTCGACTGAAATTGGCACACGGTGGGCTAATAGAACAAAGTCGCTCCCACCCTCTCGCTCCACTGAGCCAAAGTGAAGGATGCGTACCTTGAATAGCACCTCGTGGACCCGCTAACTGTGTGAGGCGGCGGAGGGCTGAGCGCAGAATCTTGATATGAGTAAACGTCTAGAGGAATAATGTCGCGAATAGGGAGAGGGTCAAGATTAGGCGACTACTTTGACACGCATCCTCCACTCGAACGACGCTTTGACTATGTTCCAAGAGCCCAGGTACCCGAGAATATTCGCCACCAAATGTTTCAAGTAGCAGGGTGGCTGTTCCTGTTGTCTCGTGGTGGTTCTACTATTCGTCCATGAGAAGATTCCAAATAGGTTCCAAATTTGGCTGACAAGTTCCAAATTTGGCAGTTAAGCCCTTAACTTGGTTTACGGACTTTTGAAATGTTGCGAACTCCCGTTCTAATTGGAATGATTTATGGGCGAAAGCGTGTACAATGTGTGTAATCCGGCAGCGAAGTCGCGCTATTACGTGAGTTACGCACCGATGAGGCTCGATTGCTACACTAAGTCCGGTATGCTCGAGTCGTGAAGAATAAGCAAGAATCTCTGAGGGCTCCTATCATAGCCAAAATCGCTGTTCAGCCAGCCTATTCGCATCTATCTAGCACATAGAAATGCTTGATACCCCCAGCTACGAATCACACCCTGCATGCTGCGATCACTACCCATCAATGCATATCTCTTCAAGCGGTGAGCATTATCGGAGGTGGATAAGATTAACGCAATTTGCCGCGAAATCGCGGTTCTGCAATAAAAGCGAGATCGGGGACAGTGTGGCTATGCATGTGAGGTAACATGAAGACGGTTATTTATGAACTGAGCTCCCGTATATACAGTGCGCTTGTTGATCAATCCATGTTTTATACCAAAACAGTCTGCACATGCTGAGCAACCCGGGATGCGTGCAGAAACATGCGTCTAACCGAGTCTCCTCAGGTTGAGCCTTCCCGCAATGTCTCCCCTACAGCTGTGTCATCGTCTGTGTTGCTCTTTGAAAGTAACTGAAGTGGCTTTTGACGCAATCGCTGACACGGCACTAAGCCTTTCCATTGCCTTGCGCAGCACTGTTGCAAAATCACTTAAACGCCTCTCTTCATTATCTTGCCCCACTCCCAGGCCAGGGTAATCGCACTCACCAACACCGTGTTGACTGTCACTCTCGTTTTGTGAGGCCTAACTATCTAACCAACTAACTAACTACTCCAGTGATCTGTCAAACGTCAAGCTTGTGCATTCACTCGTCTCCAGTGTGTCTCTTTGAAAAATAGTGGCTTGCTTGGTGCCCCAAGCTGATCGCGAGCCCAGCATCAACTATCGCCCAACAGCCGGCGGTGTGAACTATCTCCAAATCGTATTTGACACCCACCATATCCAATTCAACCAAGTACTCACCGAGGCGATATTGAGCCCTCGCATCGGCTTGCTCAGCGCTCTTGCAATGCCATTGAAAGGCCTCTACAGCACTATGTTCCACTCCTATGCCGTCGCGTTAGCAATCACCAAGACGGATTTGGGCCGTCACGTGACTTTGTGAGGCACTCTTGGTGAACCATTCATTGAAAGGCCTCGCTGTAAATGTAATCAAATCCGAGACCATGGTAGTAGAAAGACCCTAAGCAATAGTGACTGTCTACGTTGCCTTGCGTATCGCTCTCGCCAACCCACTCAAAGGCCTTTGCTCCGCTCAACACTTCACCATCTTGGAGGGTGCTCTGAAGCTTCACAAGGCTGATCATGACGGATCCTTTGATCGAGCATAGTCTTGAACTCGTCATTGGCAAGGGCCAGTGGCGCATCCTCAGGGGTCTTTGCCTCCATTGACTATATCTCGAAATAGGGTGCAACCATATCAGCACTGCTGCTGTAAGCAGAATCGCTGGACAGCATTCGTTCTGGTCAGAAGAATACGCTTTGTGAACAAGTGCATCGTATTCGCGATAGAGGTGGGGTCATTCCCTCTGCACACAAGCATGACACTAATGATAGACCTGACGAGAGACGCAACTTCCCTGCCGCCTCGATGCTCGTATACAAAACGCACACCCAAAACAGTGGTCGCTTGACGTTGCGTCGATCGAGTTTTACGGTCCATGTATCCGATAAACTCCCGGAGACTGGCTCGACCGGTGCTGGTAGGGTTGAGAGATACCGATTCTAGGTGTGTGTGGAGGTTGTTTCTAGGTGCCAAAAAGGGAGTAATCTCCATACCTCTTAGTCTGGGTGTCGGATGCTGACCCTCCTGGGTCCTCTGTCTGGTAGCTTTTAGCCGGATGCGGTCATACTCCCAAAGCTCAAGCGATTGCATTATTTAGCCTGATCCGGCCATGGTGACACGAGTCACGACTGAGAGTTCGAGCGGTGGGTGGATATACAGTGCGGCGCACGCACGCAACAATTCGACCCTGGTATTGATTGATCGCCTCGGTCACACAACGAATCAGACAGGGCTGGTGAGCCAACCAGACAGAGGAACAGACGGATAGACAGGAGGACACGAGGTACTGAACATGAGAACCTCACTCGCGCGCAAGCAACCATGAACGGCGACAAGGGCGATCGAGAGGATGGCGCTACAGCCTACAGTAGTGGCTTGGAGGTTGACGACGCCGCGGGGAGCGCTCGAGAGCTCGCCGAAAAGCTTGGACACACACTCTTTACACAAGACCAGGGGCTGCTCTTGGAGCATGCACTGGAAATTGCCGCGTCTCCAAACCCCGGGGCAGTCATTCAGGACTACGTTCAGCTTGTTCTCAGCACGCGCAAGCCCATTGAAGGGGACACCGACCTGGATGCAAAGTTTGTGATTGCGGCAAGCAACGCGATCAGCATCCTGAACTATGGTGCAGCTTGCCAAGTACTCGATTGGAACTTTGGCTCAGTTCGTGACTGGAGTCACTGCAGGATTCCGTATGCCAATCTCAATCTGGCCTCGCTCTCGGGGTGCAGCTTTGAGCATGCGGATCTGTCTGGTACGACCCTGTTTGCGATCAACACGAACTTTGCCTCCTTCCGAAATGCAAACTTGCGAGGTGCTGTAACCTATGTAAGCGCCCGGATCCAAATCGAGTTGTCACGAGGGGTACAGAGTGTCACATTCAACCCGGCGTCAGACCTCCTCGCGGTGTGTAGCGTCACAGGAGGGGTCGGCATCTACTCCGTGCCTACAGGAAAGCACATGCGCACCCTCGAGACTCATCATCAAGCCGCCATCGCTGCCTTCTCACCTGACGGCCAGCGACTCATTACAGGAGGCTGGGATGCCACCATCAAAGTGTGGGATGCTCAGACCGGTGCGTGCGTGAGAGAGCTTCGAAACCACCCAGACTATATCGTTTGCCTCGCAATAAGTCCGGATGGAACACAAGTGGCGACGGGGGCACGAGATGGTGTCATACGAATCTGGGATCTTGAAGCCTACCACGTTATTTATACTCTCGAAAGACACGGCTCTTGGGTGTGTTGTCTCGCGTACTCCCCCGATGGCACTAGACTTGCCTCAGGAAGTCTTGACAAGACGGTCCGAGTGTGGGACTTGAGCTGCGGTCGAAGACTTTTCTCGCTACCGACCAAGTCGTCCAGTCCACCCTCGCGAGTTACGTTTTCAGCTGACGGGGTGTACCTTGCTACGATGTTACAACAACAGATTCGGCAGAGTTCTATCGACTTCCTAGTATGGGATGTCGACACCGGGAGTCAACAGGCAAGGAATTCCGGATCGCTTTTTGGGCCTGATCCAGACATTAGACATGTGCTAGAGAACTTTCGAGTGAATGTCTGGGAACTGGCGGCCAATGTCTGTGTATCATCAGACTTCCGAATCACGGCTACTGCATTTTGTCGCACAGGTTGCCACTTTGTGTCACACTCCTCGTATCCCGATGATCAGTCAGGCTTGCAAGTGTGGGACGCGAGCATTGCGTCGTGGCTTACTACATACTACCAGCATGTCGCTACCGTGGCAGAAACAGCTGAGTTTAAGACCGAAGCAGTGTTCATTCGAGACCATGATGGAAAGGTCTGTGCGTGTGCACTCTCTTCTGATGGGCGCACACTTGTCACAACAATCGAAGGCCGAGGTTCAAGAGCGATGCTTTATCTGTGGGATGCCGAGACAGGCAAATGCCACGGTCGATTTGAAGCGACTCCACATGGTCCCCACAGCATCTCCTTCTCGAGGGACGGGAACAACGTGATCGTTGCATGTCAGGAGGGTGTCCAACTGTGGGATCGTCACACTCGTTCGTGTCGAGCCAGTTTTGGGGAGCTCAGGCAACGGAATCAGAGACTCACAAGTCTAAGCAATTGTATCGCCGCATCAATGTCCCCTGATGGCAACGAAATAGCTGCAGTTTGTCATCAGAATGCTGTCTACAAGGTGTATATTTTCAACGTAGACACGGCCCTTATGCGTACACAACTGGCCTTATCATGTAGTCCAGACGACGACTTTATTGAACCCATCGACATTGAGTTCTCCCCGGATGGGAGGTATATTGCCGTAGCTGACGCGCGGCCTCTTGTTACAGTTTGGGATGTTCAACGAAGCGAACTGATCGAAGCCATTCGCCGCGGCCAAACCAAGTCGGGACATATTGTAGAGGGCAAGCTTGGACCGCGCATTGCGTACAACCCGCAAGGTACCTATTTGTTGATTGCGGGATCTGACGGAACTATTCGAGTCTGGGACATGGTGTTGAGAAAGGAGAAGTCCATCCTTCGCGGTCATGTTCGGCCCGTGGCAAGCGCTGTATTCCTATACGATGGGTCCTATGTCATATCAGCAAGCCAAGACGGATCATTGAGGTTGTGGGACACAGTCACGGGCGAATGCAAATCTGTCTTTCGAAGTATCGATCCGATTGACTACATGGCACTATCCGACGACAACCACACATTGGTGACGGTCAATAGCCATTGCAGCTTGTTGCGTATTTGGAGCGTGGACGTGAATGCGCTCAAAGATTCTCATCAGCTAACACTTTCGCTACTACGGGCCATTGGGACAAACAAGTGGGTGGATCTACGCGGTGGCGACTTCACTGGAGCGTTGATGGATGAAGGACTGTCTATGCAAGTCGATGCAGCCGCCTGTAAGAGTCTTCCGGATCATCATGGAGATGCAGCGGGGGCCGGCTCAGGACGTTTTCACGAGCTTTGCGCGGATCACGATGGTATTGATTATGACGACGAAGAGGTATATGAAGACGACGAGGATGAAGATGAAGACAGACAAGAAGATGAAGATGAATTTGTCTTCTATGATGTGCCGGAGGATGAACTCAAAAGAGAGCTCCAGGAGGAAGATGAAGATGAGGATTATGTCGAAGAAGATTTTATCTTTGAAGAGGACGATGATGAGGACCTTGAGAGTAGCTTGGATGAGGACGAAGAAGTGGCTCCCAACTCCATAGCCATGAGGGAAAATGGCAAACATGAGTCTTGAGCAATGGCATGAGGCTCTTACCGCTCACCATCGAGCTCCATGTGGACGGTCTGCCAACAGAACGTCTGACGCGGCGGAGCGATCGTGCTGAGGACAAAGACAGGAACCTCATACGTTAACGTCGTAGTAGCGGGGCGAGTCCAATCGAACCAAGCTCCCTTCGGGACATCGAATGAATCATCCTGCGTTCCCGTGTCATTTTGACCATAGGATGGCGAGACCGACTTCACCGCGGGCAGGTTCTCTCCTCGGCGAATAAACTGGCGTAAGTATTGAGTCACATCGAGCCGCCGCGCGTTTGAAAGAGGAACAGGTTCGCGGTATCGAAGATTATGAGCACCATTCTCGGGCAGTGTCCTGGCCAATCGCTGGCGTAGCTGTGCCAGCTGCAAGGCATACTGCCACAAGAGCGGCTTTAGTTCCGTAGATGCCAGTGTACCGCGAAGCACGGCTGTCGCTGCTAAACGAAGGCCCAGTGACTCCAGGAAAGAGGTTTCCAAGGGAGGTTTGGAGAGGGGGCCAGGACCGCTCGATGGTGAATCCTTCTGCTGGGGAGTTTCCTGTGTCGCACTCGGTGAGATCAATGGTGACGCTGCCGTCAGCGATGTTACAGCATGCATAACATGCGAAAGCCACGTGGGAAGGGAAGTATGGACTGGAGATTCTTGAGTCGTTTGCTGGCCTTGTGAAGACGGTCGTGCGTGTGTCACCATGATATCTGCCGAACCAGCATCCGTCTCCATGTTCCTTGCGCGATCACGACCTGCGTTGTTTGACGTATACGCAGCAAGGATAGCGATGTACTCGTAGGGAGAGATGAACGGCAGCGCCAAGGCTTCAGCTATTTCTTGTCGTGAGGTGGTGCGAAGCGAGAGCCGACACGAAAGATGATGGCATGGGCAAAGATCCAAACTTCGCAATGAAGGGGTAGTCGGAGCTGATGTCAGCTCTGTATCGCTACAGCTGCTACTGCCGCTCTCACTCAGATGCGCAGAGAGAGAAAGCGTGCTGTGCGGTGTAACTGCAGCATGTAGATCTCGAAACCCTACCGACCCACTGCGATCTTGGGTGAAGGGGATCATCGTTCCTCGCATGGCTGCAGCGGTGGCGGTTAATAACTCGCGAGGCGGCCTTGCACTGGGATCAGCTGAGCCCGGGGCAACTGCCTCCCTGAGAACACCATTCTCCACCAACGCCAATGCTGTAGCGGCTGTCAGCGTGGCCAGCTGTCTCCGCTGGCTCGAGTCAAAATGGGTTCGGGTTTCAATGCCAAGTGCATGCGAAAGCGACGTATTCGGAGCTCTAACTGGGTGTCCAGGCTCGGAATCCGTCGAGGAACTACAGCTGCTACCACCATCATCATCAATGCGCAGTTTAGGTGCAGGTTTTGACATTGCACCATTTCCAAGAGGCTTCGGATATATGGGGTAGTCGAGACGGGTTGAGATATGGAACGACATTTTGAGAGTATAGCTGAACTGACACAAGTGCCAAGAAAAGGAAAATGGAGTCCGGCAGTGGTCTGGTTGAAGGGGCGGGAGCTCGAATTCAAAGGGTATGGCGAGAGCTGATAAGGCATCAATATGAATCTCCCGTTGGATCGTCTGCTTGCGGAATTTGTCAAGCACCCACTTTGTATCATGGACTGAATTTCCATCTCCCCCACCAAGAGGAGTTGGAGGCGCCGGCAAGCCAGGTGGCAGGAGAATAGCGGTTTTAGGGATTCTCTCCTCGGACACTAGTTGGACCTTGATTCGAAAGCATGGAAGGGTGGCCATGGTAAAATCAAATACACCGCTTATCTTTGGAGGGCCTGTGAGCTCAGTTTGCTGCTTAAGCATTAAGGACGTAACAAGCAGCCCATCCTCAACGCCGGTCCACGGTGCATTCAAGTCAAGTGAAGTCGAGACGGACGATGGAATCGTCGAATCTGGTGTGTAGTGGGGAACAACATCGGCTGGGTCGACTCGCATGGCCTGGCAGCCCAATTCCTGGTGGATCCAGCTCCCAGAACGCAAGCGAAAGGAGCTGTTGCCATTAGCTGCGGAATCTCGGATGCATTCGATAGCTCGATGGCGCTGATAAGCTTTCAAATCACCGATCAACCGGATTCTACTCGGACCATCGTTCCACACATCATGCAGGCCCGCCAGCTCTTCTGCTAAGCTACGCATCTTGGCGGAGCTCTGGTCAGGGATATCACCGTGAAACCAAAACTTCAGCTTGTCTTGAAAATACAGCAAATCTAACACTGGAGGAAGCGGAGCGAAGGGATCCTTCAAGTAGAGATGATTAGTCTCTACTCTTCCTCCCCCTTCTTCGTCTTTAGATCCGCTAGGGAGAAGACTTTGTCTAAGTGGAGGTGGCAGCTGTGCACACGAGAGCTTACGATAATGTTTGCAGGGCACAAAGAGTGGTGGAAGAGGGCAATTAAGTACTGGTTGTCCCGAAACGCAGAAAGGGATTTTTGTTTGTGGTAAAACCTGCCCTTCAACCACGGGTCTAACCCATAAATAATAGTGAATCTTGAGGAACGTGCCATTGAAGCTTTGGGGACAGTCTGGAGGAACTGAAGCACAGAAGGCGGACAAAAAAGAAAGAACTGAATCTTGATCGTGTGGACTTCGAATGGAAGATTTGTCTGACGCATGATATGGCTCAACAAGTAAGGGGTGGGTGGAGAAGAGGTAAAAGTCACGAGGTGCTTGACGAGTAGGACCAGGAGTTGAGCCTACACGACCCTCTTGCCGCGAATCGGGTGTCTTTACATTGAACTCCGATCCAGGTGTTATCATGGCCGCTGCCACTGCTCCGTGCGCCTCAGCACCAGCAAGACTACAGTTGAGGAAACCGGGTGTTGAGCCTGGGATCGCAGCCGCTGTATCGGCTCTCTGACGCATCGGAGTTGTTGAGCCACTTGTGGGTCCTCCCAAGCTACCACCTGGAGTTTGACCAGTGGGTTGTCGTTGCGATGAGCTGACGAGTGCTTGCCAGTACTCTGATGGTAGCTCATACTCTCCGTCCTTGTTTCTGACTAGAGGTTTGGCTTGCTGTAAGTGATTGGGAAGACGAGGTGAGGACCGGCTATGATCAATTTCTTCATTGATAAACATCAGAGAATCGAAGGAGACCCGGCGGGCGTACTGCGTTCGCAAGGATTCGAGTAGTGTGGGCTGGTATTTTCTACGATCGTAGACGCACCTGCCTACGACCCCGATGAGCAGCTTCACATCCTGTGGTTGAATGCCTTCTCCTAACTCCATGACATGGTGCTGCTGCTGTTGTTGTTGTTGTTGTTGTTGTTGTTGTTGTTGTTGTTGTTGTTGTTGTTGTTGTTGTTGCTGCTGCTGCTGCTGCTGGTAAGGTTTCAAAGACGCCGCCGTTGAATAGATCTCTTGCAGCAATCGGGTCGGTTTAGGCTGTTGTTGCCGCCTTTGCATGTCAGCAGGAGTGTGCCCAGTCTCCTGTTCCAACGTAGTGGAGTTCGACGGTTGATTGGTTGGGAATGACTGCACCTCCAGTCGTATTAGGCCTGACAGCCTCCCTCCAGGAGGTACGAGATTCGGCATGGTCACGTAGATAGACACCATCTGGAAGGATACTCGACGGACTGGATGTCCAGAGAGACCGATGTGGTGTGGGGAAGGGAATCACGCTCGAGAAGCAACCAACTCGGGACTGAACTGCAATTAAGTTGGAGCTGGAGTGGAGCTGGACTGAGCTCAATTCAAGTTCGCGTGAGCAGCACTTGAAGCTAGAGTTAATGCTACGCTGGCTGAGCTTGGAGTAAGCCTCTGCCCTACAGCCTCCTGGATGGGATGCGAGGAACGTAGTGTGATCTGATGACAGGGTGTAGCCTGGTGTTCTGTCCCGAACCAGCACGAGTGTTGCCTTGCTTCCTGCCGTCCCCCCTATTCTCCTGCACCTGCGCGGTATAATTGACGTTCAATCAAGTTCGGCGGTGTGGGAAGAGGAGTAGGAGGGTCTGGAGGGTAGGATAGTAAAGTAGACTGCTAAACAAAGCAAGTCTGACTTACGAGCACGCCGATGAAATGACTGGCTGACGAGCTGGCTGGCTAACTGGCTGACTGACTGACTGACTGACTGACTGACTGACCGACTGACCGACCACGGCAGCTGATGATACAACGAGTCAGGTCAGATCAGGTCAGGTCAGGCCAGGTCAGTCCGCTTCACAGTCTGCTCCTATCACTGCAGCTGGTCTTGTGTGTGTGTGTGTGTGTGTAAGTCTAGTCCGCAGTGTGTGAAGTGGTGAGTGTGCCGATTGTATCGAGTGGGTGATATCGGTAGATCGGATCAAACTGAGTGGAATAGCAGTGGTAGATGCAGTGATCACTCCTAGATCCCCGCTCTACACATGCATTACTAATTCCATCACCATCTCTCATCCAGCAGCAAATCATCAGTTTTAGCCGGATGCGGTTATAAAAATCATCAGTTCGATGGGGGGTGCCGGGTGTGGAGCCATCCACCCTGCAAAAGTTTTTTTGCCCTCTTTGCTCAGCTCACATCAGAGTCGGAGCTGACTTCGTGGTTATTGTAACCGCATACGGCTAAAACCCTCCAACGTTCGCATTGACCGACCGAGTGAGCATCCTGTTGTATGCAGTGAAGGTGCAACTGGACAAGTGTGTCGAGCTCAAGCACGAAAAGTACTCGAGTGTGGATGCTGTAATTTGCATTGATTAACCCAACAACTGTGCATGCAGGCTGTGTATTCCTTCGCACTTGGATTCATTCACCCCATGCTGATCTCAGTTGGTGGGGTCTTGCGCCTTGGATTGCGTCACGCGGTCGGTCCACCAGCGTGTGACTCGCGTGATGAAGCCTTCTTAGCCTCGTGCATCGATCCACCACCCACTCGTCCATTCTCTTGTCTATGCCCGTCGCTCACCCCACCCACTCACCTCACCCACCCGAACTCAAGACCGAGAGACTTGGGCTTCTTGGTTGATTGGTTGACTGGTTGATTGGTTTATTGGCTGATCGCTTGATTGGTCGGTCCGTTGGCTTTGTTCTACCCACTTCCTCCATCCTACCATGTCGCAACAGCTGCGGGACACGATCCGGAATCTCGTGCAGGTCTATGACAAGACCGTGCAGGCGGTTGAGGCCAAGCGTGAGGAGATTGATGCGGCTAAACAGAAGCTCCAGGCATACACCCAGCCCGCCGTTGACGCTTACAAGCGCACCTCAAACGTCGCACATAACGTCTTCTTCAACCTCCGTCGACGCTACGTCTGGGAGACCATCACTGCCACCACTGCTGTCGCTGCCATCGGGGGTATTCCATGTACGTAGTTGTAGTAGTTGTAGTAGTAGTGGTCGTATTAGGATTTCCTTCGGCACGATTCTGCTTGTCCACCTTTCCCTCGACGATTTTTGCAATACGAGTTTGTATTGTACTGCATTGCATTGCATCACGCCACGTGTGGATGGGAGTGACGTAGCTTAGCGCTTTCTTGGCACGCTTACTCCCCGCTTACACTCATTGCCATCCTCTCAATCTTTCACTTCCTTCTCCCGTGGTATATCGACTCCACTGTAGTCGGCCGCTTTGCAGTGCTGAGGAACGCACTCGTTGCGGGCGTGGTCTCAACTTGCATCCTCAACCCCGAGTATGTCGTCAGCACGTTCGCCAAGAAGGAGGACAGGTAACGGGGCGATTGTTGAGTGCGCACAATTACTAAATGCCATCGCAACTGTAGGCAACGAGGGAGCTCACATGTAACGGTATACCAAGCACAACGAGTACAACACTGGCTCCGCTATTGTATTGGGAATACTATAACCCGCGGCGGCGTTTGTTCATCCCATCAGTCAACGGTAACGGCTTTGGCAAGGTTCCGCGGCCGATCTGGATTCAATCCACGAGCGATGGATAACTCGTAGGCAAGCAGCTGAAGGGGAATTACAAACGTTAGTGCGGTGAGCGGTCCATTGGATGGCGCAGTAATGATTGCATCCGCGATTGTCTACATTGTCAAGGGTGAGGAGAAGGGTTTGTCCAAATGTTACGTAAGGACCTCATTCACGGATAAAGTTGGAAATTGAACACGTAACAGTACAATTGACAACGACCACGTATAATAATACACAATCAGTAAAGATACCTCAACTTACCTCGGGGATTTCGTTGGGGACGTCTGTAATGATAATGGTGAGTGCACCGCGTGCCTTCACTTCCTGCGCAGTTACGATCATCAACTCAAAGTTGATGTCTCTTGGGACGAGTAGCACAACAGGTGTGCCTGGAGAGAGCAATGCGAAGGGTCCGTGTTTTAATGAACCTCCTGAACAGCCTTCGGCGTGGATATATGTAATCTCCTTGATCTTCAGCGCCCCCTCTCTTGCGATCGCTTCGCACATGCCTCTTCCTAGAACAAACATATGCTCACTTCGCTTCAACTTAGCCGCAAGCGTCTTGAGAGCATCGTGCTCTTGCAGTGCGGACTGAGCCGCATTAGGAAGCGCCTTGATAGCTCCTAAGAGCTCGAGGCGATCCAAGGCAGAACGCCGAGAAGGTGTACCCTCAGTCGCCTCCTGTTGCTGCAAGAACCAGACGGCCAACATTGCAAACACGGCGCACTGGGTGGTGAATGCTTTAGTCGATGCAACGGCCCATTCCTTACCAGCCTCTGTGTATAGCACTCGATTGTCTCCACAGAGTCGGGCGATGAGCGACCCCCTTTGATTCACCACCCCAAGTAAAGTCACATCGTCCCTTGTTTTGGCAAGGACTGCTGCACGGTGAGTATCCTTTGTCTCTCCCGACTGTGACACTACACACACCAGAGTCCTTTCTCCCGACACGGGATTCCCATCCCATCCCTGGCCTGGTAAGATTTCTGTTGTGAACTCTGCAGCGTCCACCACTTGAACAGTTCGAAAGACTCTAGCCTTTCTCAGCAAATGAGCGCTAAATTCACAGGCATAAAGTGAGGTTCCGCAAGCCGTGAGTACTATGTGTTGGTGATACGGGTACAAACTAGCTCCACTTTCATCTAGGAGGTCCAACCGAACAGTCGTTGCTGATGCGAGTTCTTTGCACGGAATTCGGTCTTCGGCAGTAATGGCACGAAGTAGCGCCTCAGGTTGTTCAGAGATTTCCCGAATTGTCCAGTGTGGATATGGGGTCGGCGATGTGAGGCTTGAAATTGTGGGGGAGGCACTCGGCTGATGCGAAACATTGAGTCCAGGCAAACCCTGGGGATGCTGAGCGAGGGGCGACTTATTGCTTGCTGTTGAGAAGCCCATATCCATTGCAAGTTGCATTGCTAGCGGTACTAAATCTGGACCTCGTAGACTTACGTCGATTTGAGTTGCTAGGGAGCGCGACGCATCCAGCACCACCACAGCGCCATCTACGAGCTGGAAACATTCAGCAGGCTCTTGCTGCCCAGGCCTGCTCGCATATGCCGCGACGTGACAAGCGAATGCTGAGGGCTCGCTCGCGACAAACACACCTACATTTGGCACCCGCGCAACGACGAGTGGGCACCCTGACGTCGCCGCTACGAGTTGGTTCGGGTTGTCACTTGAGATTATGGTAAGCGCCCAGGTTCCATTCAACATAGAGACAGTCTTCTTAACCGCTTCCAACAAAGAAACATCTTTGCCTTCATCCAAGTGCAGTCCTATCAAGTTAGCAATAACCTCTGAATCAGTCTCCGACCTGAAGGGGACATCCCTCTGCTCCAACATCGCCTTGAGTGTGTCAAAGTTTTCAATGGTACCGTTGTGTACAAGCGCTATTCGATCTTTCCAATCTGAATGAGGGTGGGCGTTCGCCTGGGTTCTGGCGCCATGCGTTGCCCAGCGGGTATGTGCAATGCCACAGGTTGCTCGCTTATGTCGTTGTTCTAAGTGTCGTCCGTTCTCTTGCCGTCGTAATTCAGCCTCCAACAGCTCCACACAGTCAGTTGCAGGTGTCTCTGGACTCGAAACAACTTTGGTGATCAGCAGGTCCAGCGGTCCGGTGCCTTTCCCGGCTTTTGTTTGAGCTTGTTCAGTTGCCGCCTTGTTCTCTGAGCTTGTCTCGAGTGCTGGTGTTGTCTCACTCACCTCCTTACGCTCCTCCTCCTGTACTGTCGGTGCCAGTGTGGCGATGCCTACACTGTCGTACCCCCGGTTCTGTAGGATGCGCAGTCCGTCGAGGAGGACCTCCAGAGGGTGCGTGTCACCGCCATCAGCAACGAAGGCCACGATGCCGCAGGCCTGGGCCTGTCTGGGCTGCCACACCCCCCACAGATCGTCACTTGCGGCGATCAGCACAAGCCCACATGTGATCCACTGGATCCAGTCGGGTCGATCCCGGTTAGATGCTCCACCCTGCCCGGTTTTTTTGCGGTACCTTCGGGAGAATAGGTAGAGTAGCTTCGAAAAATCACGCGAAAACCGCAGTGCGAGGCTTGGCGACCCCGTATTCGATGCGAAAATCATCGTGGGATGAAGCAGTTTCCTCGTAAATTGAGGTTGTTGGATGAATATCTGCGATGCTCGAGTCTTTTCAAGTGCGAACAAGGCAGGTTGGAATAGCGCCCGCTTCAGTGCACTGATCCAACCGGTTGATCTGCTCATCTGATGAGTGACTCCCCGCTAATCACGGATTGAATATCAGATTCTGAAGTCGTTTTGTTCGGCAAATCTGGGCCAGGACGGATACATGATCCAGCAACTCCACTGCGTTTTGCTTCAGTTTCTGGGCCCAGTCCAGCGTGGCGCGATAATTACACAGGGGAGAGAGATTGTCCAGCTCACGCAGTGTATATTGGTGCTGCTTATTAATGATCCTGTCTTGCGGGGTACATGATACGGAATGGCATGTGCATCCTCCAGGCCTGGAATCCTGGGCCTACCAAGGTCGAAAAGAAGATATTACAGGATAAAACTATCAACTCCGCCACAGGACATCCGCATGAGCTTCTTTCTCCACACAGCAACCCTTACCACACCCAACGTGGCGACTCCTGCAGTTCGAAAGTTCACTAGTCAAGCTCCGTCTGGTCCTGGAACGCATACGAACAGCCTGCATTCAGCATTTCCAAACCTGCTCCAGATTGAGCGGTGTGCCTGAAGTCTGTCTCGAGCTGCCCATGGCCTAACTCCGAGGCCGTGCGGAGAGCGGCTCTCGAATGTATTTCCTGCGCCCAGTCGCAGACTGGGCAATTCGAAAAAAATCGTGATTCGATCCACCCGCAGGCGGCCAAAATCATATCGAGAAATCAGGGCCAGGACGGATGTCGACGAACCGACCGAGACATCAGGCTCTGTGGTGAATCCAAATCAGGTCGATTTGCGGGTGATCGGGTGGGTGCATCGCGGATCTGGAAAACATTCCGCATTGTGTATGCATGCCCTATTCATAGGTCCTACTGCTGAGAGGCAACAGTCGACGGTCAATGTTAGATCCTCACAATTGTGCAGGTAACAACCGAGACTTGCGGCCTGGCACAAACCCTTCAGCTCCGAGTTGGATGCATCCACACGCCACCTGCACTCAGATAAACTTGACAGACAGTCTGCGTGCGCAACTGATTTGGTGAGCAAATCCATTGGCTCTCCAGCGAGACCAGTCATGTCAACCTTGCTCGGATGCTCGCGCGCTCAGATGGACGGTGCGAGTTCCGACCCAGTGGACCGTCTGGGATGGCTGGTATGACTCAGCCGAGACATGACTTGACATAGCATGATACCGCAGCAGCGCCTGCGTTAGCACGAACTAATCTCATAGGTCGCAACCCGCTATCCTTGATTCCCCTCGCATTCGCATTCGTTGTAGGCCAAAGTCAGGTTCGTTCGTGGGATTCACGACTCGATCTAGGCTCTCTCATCCGTCCGTCAGCCACAACACCCTGCGTACCCTTGAGTGTGGAGGCCATCCTATCCACCCTTCCCGAACCCTCTAACTACCCAACCAGTAAGACGACAAGATGAGTAGCGCATCTGGGATACCCTGGAATCACCCACCTGGCTTAACGCCTTCAACTTTACCTTTACCAGCACTCCCGGCAGCAGCGCCACAATCAGCAGCAGCGGCGTATCGACAGCAGTTCTCGACCGGTGATGTCGTGGCCCACCGTCTTCGACCTCATGACTTTGGTGTGATTCGCACGATATATGGTGCAGGATCTGATGATGACTACGACTATGACAACGAGGACGAGGACTTCGATGAAGATGAGGACGCCGAGGAGGACTATGATGGCTACAACGAAATGGGCAGCGCTCATGGCAGAGCGCGAGGTCTCGCAGGGCAATTTGCGGTATCCACACCAGAAGCTGAACCATTCTACGACGAACCACACAGCTCGCTCCATGGGAGGCGACCCTTCAATTACTACTCCCCTCCTTATCGGCCTGACACCGTCAAAGGCTATAATAGCCCTGCGGATGCGGATGTTGATGAAACTGAGGCCATCAACCGTCCCAGCGATCCAGTTTACATCGACGTTGAGGTGCCGATGGATAACGATACGAGCCTAACCGGAGAGTATGTCGCGGTTGGCTGGATGGCAAGGCCGATCGACTGGCATGTGAAAACATCTGATTTGATCCTCATCGATCGAGCACTGGATTGTGGTCACACGGTTGAGCACCGCAACACGGGGAAAATCGGCAGGGTTCTGGCGATCCGCACGTTTTATGATGTATTGTTTCGCGATATCCGCGAGGGCACTGGCATCTTGATCCGTGGAGTTCCACATCACAAGTTACGACGAGCCTGTCCGTTGGAGCATGACTGGGCTCTAGATGATTCACGCACCCTGTTCTCACGCTCCTACTTCTCCGCGTTTAGCGTCACAGTTCGACTTGGCTGCGGAGTGAGCATTACACGCCCAAACTTTGATCTGGAAGAGATCGCCCCATACCTACCGGGAGTGCAACCGGACGATTTTGAGTCACTCGATGCAGCGATGGCCGAGCATGGGCCGCGTCCTCTGTATTACCCTGGAGCACTCGTGTGGGTTGCGATCACGCCACCTATGCTACGCCGTTTCCAAGTGAAGCCGTCGGACGCAAGCAAGATCGCTGCCTCTGTCCGTCGGCACGCCGAATGGGCGTTGGCCGTTGTTACCAAGGTCGAAGACACGCCTATGTGGGAAGACCTTTTAAGTACGGAGCGTTCTTTGCAGCACCGTTCTCGCAAGGTGGGCGACAACACCGAGATAATTAACGTATTTGAGTTGGAAGAGCGCGTGATGTGTCCGATTGAAGTGCGTAATTCCTTTAAAGCGATCCGCACTACATTGAACCCTGAGGATTGGCAGAAGCCACTGTCAGCTATCCCTCCAGAGAATGTGTTCTATGGCAGTGATCCTCGCGTCGACGCACGGGGTCGACTAAAACTCACTGCCAGCGACAGTGCGACCTGCAAAGGACCGGAATCGTCCACTGTCGATGCGGGGGTATCAGCGGCGGCAGCAACACCATCGGCCACAGCGCCACCAGCTCCGCCCGAGCCCCGAGAAGACACCAGCGAGTCTGATGAAAGCGACCACGAGGATGGTAGCAGCAAGCAGGCAGCTTCCAGCTCAAAAAAGAAGGTCTCCGGCCTGAGCACAGGTTCGAGCATTCGTCGTGGTACTCGAAGCGGCAAGAGTAAGTCAAAGGCTAAGCCATCAAAAGAAATGAAGGAGGCCCAGGAGGCCCTCAAAGGCAATACCGAATGGGAGTACTGCTGTGGCCTCGTTGTACGCACTCGTACCCTCTGTGATGTTATCTACGAGGACGGTACTGTCGACCGAAACGCACGATCGACGGACTTTAATATCCTGTCGGGGATTGGAAAGGCGTTGTTTCCTCACACCCCTGTGGTCTCCAGAGACGGTTGGTATGGCTATGTGCTCTCTGGATCCTTTAAGGACATGGTGTATAAGGTGCGCTGGATTGGCGAACTCGAGGTTCTGAAAAAGGTTCAGCTTGCGACCACATGGTCCAAGTACCCTGATCAACCAGTCGGCATGTACTTGAGTGATTCCCAGGTTGACAGCCTGCGCTCCCTGTTAAATACTTGGGTGCAGGTTCTAAACACCCTTCCACAAACAACTCGACCCCATGTTATCGCCGCTGCGAAAACTCTCATCGCACAGCTGTATTATACGTCAGGCAGTAAGAGCGATCGAAGTGGCTATTTGGACCCTCCCAATCTATCCGAAGATGAGGCCAAGCGTGCCCTTCAAGGGTTGTGCGAGTCGCCCAGCCTAAAGGGCACGCCTGAGCTCTCATCCGAGGATCTGGCAAGGGCATGTGAACTCGTCCTCCTCCAACTTAGAATCGACGAACTCGCTGCGCGAGTCTATCAGACTCACCTCGAACAGGAAAAAGTTAACCGCGATACCTATGAGTCCGCCTTCCAGGAGAAGGTCATTGCTCCAAAGACCGCTATCAACCCAACTACGCTTAGGCACCTTGAGCCGCAAGTGAGCCAGGAGTTTGATCGTATTTTGGATCTGATGCAGGCGGGAGAGACGTTCTTCTTCGGGCAGCCGCAACTCCCTGAGTCGACTGAAGGGAGTCGAGCGAAGTTTGGTCCTCAAACGGTGTCCAAGGAGATTGATCCGCACAACCTGAAACACTTCGCCAAAGTCCACCAGAAGTACTTAAAGTCTCATTACTTGAAATCGAGTCAATCCGATCCTGAAAGAAAGGTGGATCTCGGTCGATCTGATGAGACAAAGACCGCTCCGACTCCTGAGGGGAATAACAGTGAAGATGATGATGATGATGATGATGATGATGATGATGATGATGATGATGATGATGATGATGATGATGATGATGATGATGATGATGATGATGATGATGATGATGATGATGAGGCCGAGGAAGATGAAGACAGTGAGAATACCGAGCAAGCCATTCCAAGTAAGACTAAACCCTTGCCTGGCCATGTGTTTGAGAGTGAGGCCTCGGTTGTAGACTTGGGGGTCATGCGAACTTTTGATCCGTTCTCAACTGTCGTTCTGCGTGACCGAGCACTCGCTGAGCGGGGGTATGGCCTCGGGAATGTCATTAGCACGAAGCGACCGCATATGGGTCGAAATCAACCAGCAGTTCTTGCGATTAATTTAGATAAACCCCCTGTCGACGCAGACATACCGCACTTTCGCCCACTTCCAGGTAGACAAAATGGGCCTATCAGTTTGGACATGTCGGCCGCGCTCAAAGAGATTCCAATGTCGCCTAAAGAGCATGACCTGTCGACGCTTCATACCGACATTACCACGGCACTGTGCAATACTCAGCGCGGGTTTGTGAGTTACCTCACCACGAACTCGGAGACCGGAATTCGCGAGCATCTTTCCCGACAATCGAGACTTCCTCATTGGGACCGGACAGCGCCTTGGCAGCGTGGTTTTGAATTGGACGCCATGACTGACTCCGAAATGGTGTACATGAGCAATTGGGTCGGCCAGGTTCTCGTCGAGGCTGCCGGTCAAGTCCTCGTTCAATGGACCAATGGTTCCACATCCTGGGTGTGGCCTTGGGAGCTCAATCTCATTGAAGACGCGCTCGAGGAATATTATTGCCTTATCTACGATGTATTTGGAAAGAGGTATTATCACGCCAATCATGCGGTGATGTCACTCTTACTTCGTGATGGTCATGAGGCGCCTCCTCACTCACGCCTAGTTCCTGCTCACAATCCAGTGACGCTAACTGGTATAAGTTTGCACTCTCCGATTGACCAGTCGCAGATCGATGCACTGAACAAGCTCGTTGTACCGGAGTTAGTTGAGACAGCTGAACAGTGTGGTTCGCCTTCGCCACATGCACTCAGCTTCTTGGCATCTCGGAAGGAGCCACTGGTAGCCGTTGAACACCTTAGAGGTGTTCTGTACTTTATGCCACCGCGACCAACGTATTTGGCACCTGTTGCGTATTCCAGCTCTGATTCACTGGGTGGACGAAAGACGCCCGGCAAGTCTGTGAAAGCATACCAAATGGTTCTGCCGAGTAACAAAGCGCCAACACCACGATTTACTCCATTCACCATCCTCGAAACGGACGTCCCGCATTGGCTTTATGCTGAACGGCCATCCGGCTTCAACGACATGAAGCGTTATCGCTGGGAGTGCTCAAATCTTATGCGCCAGTTGCCTTCGCAAGGCATCTGGGTCTTTGGCTACAGCTCACGCATGGACATTCTGACGGTATTCATCAGCGGTCCCCGAAAGACTCCTTATCATAACTCGTTATTCGAGTTCGAGATCTATTTGCCTGCAGAGTACCCGCATGAGCCTCCTCAGGTCCACTACGTTTCCTTTGGAAGACGGCTCAATCCGAATCTGTATGAAGAGGGCAAAGTATGCTTGTCATTACTTGGAACATGGCAAGGCCGTGCCTCGGAATTGTGGGTCCCTGAGAAGTCGTCTATTCTTCAGCTCGTAATGTCCATTCAGGGATTGATCCTCGGTGTGGATGAACCGTATTATCTTGAACCAGGCTTTGAGGAGAAGTCAAATGTGCCTGAGGGAGGTGTTGGGTCGAAGGATTATAGCGAAACCGCTGTCATCTTGTCACTTGCATCACTGCTTGATCACATACGACGCATTAACTCCCCGATGCACAAGCCGATGGGTTGGGAGGGCCTGATTGTCGACCATGTACTTGGCTGCATGGACTCGCTCACAACCTTGGGCGCAGCCATATCGAAGGTATTGCAGCAGGTCGAAGGAACGATCGACGTTGACAAAATCAAGCCCATAGCTGTAGACGTCCACAAACTCACGCTCGAAGCGGCCGGAGATACCTTGTCATTTATTCCGACACCTTCCGGTGACAAACCAGAGGAAGCCAAATCTGCTCCTGTTTCTGTTCAGTCCGTTGCAGTCGAGGAGAAGACATGCGACCTCATGGCGATGCTGGCAGAATATGCGCTTCCTCCAGATGCTACTGAAAGCTATCTTAATGGAGATGGACGCATTCCGTGGTCCAGAGCATTGGGGCAAGACTACGCGCCCAAACGTGGTCTGCTCCTAGCTTTCCGCAACATTCTTGTGGACTTGGAAAACGAAGTCATGCGATGGTTTGCTTCTCAGGACTTGGTTCCTGGATCGAAGTGATGATACAAGATAATACAGGAGACGGGATATTATGAGTACTTGCGAGACGTGTATCAGCCCTAGTGCCCGATGTCTGTATCAGTGGGTGGATCTTCGGCTTCGTGCGTCGCTCTCGGACAGCAATAACATACAATTCAATAAAATCGACGTCAGTCGTCCAACAAATACACATCGTGGGGTTAAGACATTATGAGGAACCAGCACCTACGGAGATTGAGTATACTCGGACTGCGACACCGAAGCGTCTGGAGCTATATTAATCGCGAGCGACTCACATGGCAGACGCCCGGAATACTCCACAGCACTATTAGAAGCGGTATCGCCGTTGGGATCATCACACCCTTACTGATTCGACTCAAACTCGTGGGTAGGTTTTATTCACGTGACCGTGTACTCCTTACTCACTTGTGTATGCAAGGGCGAGTTCCGTCCTCACATACATGTGCATCATGTGGGGCTAGACTCGCACCTAGCCCTCGGACATTTCGCCAACACTGCCGCAATATGCTTACTGCTTGACAAGCTCAACGTTCTTGATGACGTTGATGACAGCCTTGCGGGATGCCTCGACATCGCGGCGAATAACCTTAGCCTTCTTGTAGGCCTCATTGACCTCAGTGTAAGCACGACCGAAGAGAGCGACGAGCTTGTCCTGAGAATCAGCGCAGGCGTGACCAGCGGGGTCGGCAAGGCACGACTCCTTGACCTTGAACATGACCTCGGAGACCTCATTGCCGGTATTCACGAGACCGGTTGCCCACTGGTCCCACTTCTCACCGAGGTCGCGCTGCTTGTGAGCATAGATGTCGTCAAGGCGCTCACGCTCCTCCTTGATGCAGTCATTGCGCTCGTGGACAGGTGTAGCAGGGCACTTGGTCTTGGGACCAGCCTTAGCAGCCTTCTTGCCCTTGTTGGCCTTCTTGGCAGGCTTCTTCATGTTCTCAACCTCGAGCTGGTTGGTAACAGGGAGAGGGGTAGCGGGCTTCTCATTCTTCTTCTTGTCTGCCGGCTTGGGAGCAGGGGAAGCAGGCTTGGCATTGGAGGGCTTGGCATCAGTGGGCTTGGCACCACTAGGCTTTGCCTCAGCAGCCTTCTTCTTCTTGTTGGCCTCCTCACGGAGCTGCTCAAGCTTGCTTGGAGATCCACCATTGGCAGGTGCCGCAGGAGCACCAGGGGCAGCAGGAGGAGCAGGCGTAGCAGCGGGGGGCTTCGCTTGAGCATGCGCGCCCTGTACATGTTGACAAAGTCATAGTGAGAGATTCAGATTTAAACCGCGGTGTCGAGTTTGGACGTCAAAGTGGTGATCACGTGATTGATATGAGGTGCATCGCCAATCGGGACAACGTATAATGGCAGAGAAGAGGGGGAGAGGTGGAGGAATCCGGCCAGTCAGTGGGTGTAATGCGAGGCATATGTCAAGTCAGCAGGAGCTAGAGGCTAGTCACAACGGTGTAAAGCACACAGGTGCGGGCGTCCGACTCATGCGGAGCACTCATTGAGGGCTCAGCCCGCTGTGCAAGCGACGCAAACGCCAACGAAAGCAAGCAGAGCACAGGTTCAAGGGACGTACACTGACTGCCAAAGCGAGCAGCACTGCAATGACAACAAACACGACAAACTTGTAGTTTCTCATGTTTCTAGAGCGTGGTGAGTGGAATTAAAATTCGGGGTTGATAAGCTCCTCTGGGGGAAATGGGCGCTAGATATACACTCAAAAGCGGTACAAAGGGGGTCCAGAGTTGATTTGCAACTGTTTTGCGTCGTTTTTAGGGTATGTCCCGTGGTTTCCGTGAGACGCACGACATAGCAATACACAGCGATAAGTGTCATCTACGTAGTGCATACACCCGTATAGTCGGAACACACGCGCAATACCCCGAAAACACGCTTCAAAGCGAACCGATTGGGACCTGAGTTTCCCCCGATTTTTCCATATTTTCCCGATTTTTTCCCATTTTCCCCTTTTATTTTCCCGGGATTTTCCGGGATTTTTCCGGGCCGGGGGGATTTTCCAGGATTTTTTCAGGGCCAGGACGGATGCTACCCAGACCTCCAGAGAGCGGACTCGGCGGCAGGGCCTTGCTGCCAACACCGAGGTCGTGCGCGGCTGAAACTCACCCTGCAACGGATACTGAACTCACTGCCCAGCCTAGCCACATCTTACCAGGCTCTTCCCCCGACTCGCACTCACCACACGCCCACTCCAAACTCTGCCAAGCGAGCTGGATCTATTCCATCCACCCGCTTCCGGCGCGCCCTTGCATCCGTCCTGGCCTTGAAATGAGATTTTCGGACTGGGCCCAGGAGGAGAATCCGCAGGGTGATTTGAGGCGGTGAGGGCTTGTGCGCGAGATCTAACGCGAGATCTTTGCTATACGCCACGTGCTCATGCATATTCGCTCACTCGTTCTGCGGTCCAACAGGGTGCGCACCTATAAAGTCGTTCCCCGCAACCTGACTGTGGATCTGAATAGCCGGCATGCGAGTCGCGTGGCCAGTTGGAGTGTGATCTTGAGCGATTCTTCCACGCTGCAGCGTGGTTTGCGCGTGTATTCCGCCGCAGCAATATGCGCCTTGCCGAGATATAATGCCCCGGAGTGAAGGGGAATTTGGGGTCGAATTGGTCTAGATTAGGATATGTATTTAGAAGTATAGCCCGGGTAGTTAGCTCGGACTGATGGGATATACTGCAAGGGCAAATCAGTTCATGTCGAACGCGCGCCTGCGTTCCGCCATATTGATGTGCATCTCCTGCCAAATCCAACCCTTTTCCCCACGGATCGCGAATGACCCCTCGCCCCTCCGCTTTTCCGCGTGTCTCCGAGGCACCCTGCGTCCCCCCTGGGCTGAGAGACCGTCGCTGTAGCCTCACTCGAAGCTGCGCGTCGCGTGCATGTGCGATTCGAGGCACGGGCCATGTGGCTCGCACGTGGACGAGGCCACGGAGAGACCTTGTCACCGGTCGATGCAGGGGTATAAGTTGCGTGGTGGGCGCGGGCTGGGTGTTGGGGTCCAAGTTGCTCGACATCCTATCTGAGGCATGCTCACACCGTCTTTACTGATATCTTTCCCGCATACCTGTCTTTTGCGCGTTTAGGAGTGGGTCTTTAGCTCGCTTCATAGGCTTGGCTTCGTAGTAGGAGGAGTATTCGCCGTCCATCCACGAGCCGAGATTTGTCGTTGTGTTGATTTAGCACGCACCAGCACGAGTGGATTCATTCAGTGGGGAGCTCCAGGACGATCTGTCACGAGAACCACTCAAGTATCACTCATTTACGAGCTAACTCGATACGCAGTAGGAAGTAAGTCGTTTGGAAGGATAAGTCTCGACACAGTTCATCAAGAACCAGCCAAACAACAACACCATGTCTGACACTGAAACCAAACCCGAGACCCTGGCCGCCGAAACCCCGGAGGATTCCGTTGAGGAGAAGACAGAGCGATCAGAGGATCAGAGCGAGCACACCATCGTTGGTGGCTGCCGCATGTACGAGAAGGAGTATCCTGATGCTGATGAAGTTGTTTTGGTCCACGTCAAGGAGGTCACTCCCGTGGGTGCATACGTCTCGCTGCTTGAGTATAACAATGCGGACGGTATGATCCTCGCATCAGAGCTCTCGCGACGCCGCATTCGCTCCATTAATCAGGTCATTCGTGTCGGTAAGACCGAGGCCGTAGTGGTCATTCGTGTTGATCGCGAGAAGGGCTTCATCGACTTGTCCAAGCGACGTGTTCTCGAAGAGGAGGTCGAGCAGTGCAAGCGACGATACGCCATGTCCAAGGAGGTTCACTCCATTATGTCTCGTGTTGCTACTCAGTCTGGCACTCAGTTGATCGATTTGTACAAGATGTTCGGTTGGCCGCTCTACCGCAAGTATGGCCACGCATACCACGCATTCCAGATGATCGTCACGGGCAACGAGAACATTCTTGATGAGTACCAGATTCCTGAGAAGGTTAAGGAGTACTTGCTTCTTAACATCAAGCGTCGTATGACGCCTCAGCCTAGCACAATTCGTGCTACGATCGAGGCTACCTGCTTCGGCTACGAAGGTATCGATGCAATCAAGAATGCTTTGATTGCTGGCCGGGACAGCGCACCAGCAGGTGCTCTCGAGATCCGCTTGAAGGCTCCCCCGTTGTACACCATCACTACTGTCCAGACCGACGTGAAGGGTGGTATCGAAATGATCTCCAATGCGATCAAGGTTATTGAGGCCGAGCTCGCGAAGTATGATGGCCACTTGGCAGTGAAGGATGGTCCTCGTGTTATGAGCGCACAGGATGAGACCAAGCTGAAGGCAGATCTGGAGATGTACACAAAGGAGAACACTCAAGTTCCTGATGATGACCCAATCGATGAGTAAGAGCAAAAACCTTCGCTCCAGCTCTTCCGTTCAGCTCATTGGCTTGCACTCAAATCCATCTTTAATTCACCTGCATGTCGTCTGCTGGCACGTTGCCTAAAACAAAGAACGAAGGAAAGCATCATAACAACGCATAAATCCGAACACTTACAATAACTTGGTTGCCAACAAAACAGATCCACAGCCAGCGTTGGTACGATGCATTGAGCAAGATAAAAATGCTGTATTCGTCTACAACTTATGATAAACGAATGAAAGTATTTCTTCAGGTAGATGCTTGCCTTTTGTGTTAGGCAATGATATCACCGGCATATGCGTACGATAAAGGTAAAAATTTTCTAAAGTTACTGTGTGGTTCTAACTACTGTCCACGCACCAGGTGGATGGCCGACTATTTAATTATTGGCGCTCCTCCGAGGGATTCGCGTTTCCTCTCGCAGCAATCCGAGTCTCGCTCCCTGCTAACGCCTCAGACTGGGTAGCACCAACAACGCTGGGGGGCGGGGGAAGTGGAAATTCCTCTGCCGGGGTCAGTGGCTTGGGCGAAACAATGCCGAGAGTTGAGCTACGCCGAGTTCCCTGCGCTGGGGAGGCAATACCGAAAGTTAGAGAGCCTGCTCGACTTCGATTTGTACCCAGACTAGATAAGCCGAGGAGATTTCTCTGGGTAGTATTTGCGTGCCCTGCAGCTGCGCCCATGCCAAAGGGCGATGAAGCTGGAAGTAAGGTCCTCGAGTTGGGAGTAACGACACGTTGGGTTGGATTTCCTAGAGTGCTCTGTACTAGCCCCCCAGTATCTAGTCGTGCAGTATTTGAGTTTGGCGAGCCTGGTATTACAAGATTGGGGACACTGAAGTCATGGGCCATTATTTGGCGGGTTCCTGCCGCTGGAGATGGTGATACAGCTCCGGGGGTTGTTCCTGAAGAACCCCCACTAACATTTTCGGGAGTTACACTCAATCGCGGCTGTGATTGACTCGACATCGACCTGCTAGCGAAGCCGAGGCTAAACCTTGAGTCTTCGACAAACGCACCCCTCTTTACCTCCTCAATCACTCGCTGAATCACAGCATAAATCTCATCTAGTGTTGGTCGTGCCGAGGGGTCCGGGTGCAAGCACTCGACAATAAGGTCTTGAATTGGCTTTGGGCAGTGTTGCAATTTTGACATATCGGGTCTCAAAGGCTTGTCTTTCCTAATCACATTCATGGCGACCTCTAAGTTCGTGAGATGAGCATAAGGTTTCTCTCTGGCATAGATCTCCCAGAAAGTCATCGCCAGCATATAGATATCTGATTGCTCAGAATACACGCGGCTTTCAATGGATTCTGGCGCCATCCAACGAATGGGACCAATTGTTGCCTCAGTCTGAGCCATGGTTTCCGCGACTGACTTGAGACGTGCCATACCAAAGTCGCATACTCGAACAAGCATGTCAGGGGTGAGCAAGAGGTTTCGTGTTGCTAAATCTCGATGGATGATGCCTTGCCGATGCAAGTGCTGCAGACCTTCAACAGTGGTTCTTAGGACGTTGAGCACACCCAACAGACTCGCCTTGGATCCATCGCTGAACCGCCTGTTCGTGAGCAATGCTCGTTCCACTGAGCCTTCTGGGTGATATTCTGTCACAAAACCAACAATTGGCTCGTCAAGGTTGGCATCTGGACCCAGGGGCGTTAATACCTCGTCAATACCTTGTTGCTTACCTTCATCTGACGTTGCCGCGAAGTGGTGTGGAGGGAAAATAACGCAACCCAAGAATGTGACAACGTGAGGATGCCTTGATGCGGTTTCCATCAATGCTGCCTCTCGCACAATATCTTGGACTGGTATGGTTTGACGGAGGAGCTTAATCACGACGTCGGACTTAACCCACTTGGCTAAGAATACAGTTGCGAATGCACCTCGATCCAGTCGACGGACGAGCGTGATGTCTTTCTTTGCAATCAGCCTGACATGTGCTTCGTACAGCTTCGCCTCGATTTCCTCTGCGCGCGTACGCGGTGCAGGCACATCCGATTGACTCGGGCGCTGCGAGAAGCGCGATAGTGTGGAGGGGCTTTCTGGCTGATGCCGCATGACATGGTGCCCCGAATGAGGAACCGTACTCGGAGGATTCTGTTGAATGACTCCGCTGTGCTGGGGCGAAGAAGGGGACATGGAGAGGGAAAGGCTTCCGTGCTGCACACTCGCCATACCGGCAGAGAAGTGGTGTGGACCTGGTACATCTGCCGCATGCGACTTGCCTTGCTGTGTGTCCAAGCTCACAATAGATGAATTGCTTCCGACCCGATGAAGCCCAGCTATGGCAGGGGAAGCAGCAACGGGGACAGGACCGCCGCGCACCGGATTGAGAGGTGCTTTTGGGGGCAAGCCCTGAGGGGTCGGAACTGGAACTCCGACCGGGTGCCCCGCTACGAATCCACCAGTCGTCATAGTTGTACTTGTCGTGTGGGTTGTGGTCACAGTCGAGGTCGTTGAGTTGGATTCCGAGCGATTAAGACCAACGGGGGAGACCACATCACCAGTAAGAGGTGAGTGTTGCTGCGGCCTCTGCACGTTCTGCACCTGGCTGTTGAACTGCTGATGGTATTGCTGCTGGGCTTGATAATACGCCTGCGCGAATCCCTGGGCGAATCCTTGGGCATGTGCTTGGGCATGATCCTGAACCCCCTCGTTAGATTGTTCTCTGTCATAGCGAGTCTTCAGCATCCTAATTCGTTGAAGCAAGCGTTTTCGATCTAGGCTACTTTGAATGTTGATGCCAACGGCAAGGTCTTCATCTGTAAGAGTTACAAGCAACTCACCATTGATTTGTTGCATCAGGAACTTGCCAATCCAGGGACCATCAAATCCATTGTGCCGCAACCAGTCTATCACGTGTTCTGGCTCCCAAAGTTCCACAGGGAGATCCGGATGGAGCTCCACTGCCGTGATATTCGCTCTAGGCAGCGTTGTGGGGACCACCGAAGATGTTATAGATCCAGCCACACTCGGCGCCTGAGAAGGAGCAGGGTGCGTCGTGTAGGGCCCGACTAACAAAGGAGGCATGGAGCTTGGAATCATGGAATGGAATTGGTCAGGCACTGGGAATTGGCCAGTCTGCTGTGCCTGGCGCTGCTGTTGTGAGATCTGCTCCGCTGTCGCCGAGGAATTAGCATTCAACTGATTGAAACTCGCAAATCCGTGAGAGGATGGGTTGAAAGCAACCATCGCACCGCCAGTACCACCGTGGGTGTTGGCAACCTGCATTGGCCAGTTGGCGGGCGCATTTGAACCGTTGCGATATTCTAGGAGCATACCCTGGCGCGATGCTGTCGCTCCCGTATGAACAACTACGGCCGAGTTAGATTGCGCCAACTGATCTGGCAAGACAACGCATTTGGATACACCTGGCATTTGCGCAGCCGCGGCAAAGGCGTTACTTTGCGAGGCAGATGCGGTTTCGATGGTAACTGGTCCCACTTGACCGCTGGGCAGCAAGCCACTTTGGGATACAACAGTGCTCTGAGGTGTGCCATATATGACAACTTGAGGCCGATCATGCACCTCTGGATTGCCATTGAAAAGCTTCGCTGGGGTTTCGCCCTCCGCTAGGGGAGTAATCACTGTCATGGTTTGCGTGGTTACAACCGTAGTGGTCGTGGCAACGTATTCAACTGCGTTTACATTTTCTTTAAGTGCTCGTGCAGCCTGCTGGACAAGTGGGTTGTTGGTAGGAGAGACGAACGGCATTGCGAATGTTAGATGGCTTTCTCCTCCCTTGGTCTGATTGACAGTAATTGAAGTGGGATTTGGGGCATTCGCACCAGGGTCACCTCCACTACCCGTAAAGCGCGACGCTGTGGTTGCGTGCTCGGCAGAACTAGGTCCTCGGAAGAAGGCCGTGGTAGAGCCGCTGGCAGTGCCCACTTGGGCAGCGTTCGCTGCGGAAACGGTTACGATGGCGTTAGTGCTAGTTGGACCAAGTGACTTTGCAATGGCGGTTTCCAGACCGAGTCCCTGTGCGTTAGGAGTTGTGAGATGGATAGTAGTGGCATCCGAGGACATGCGGCGGAGATCAGGGAGCCGCTCTCCCGAGTCGGGAAGCAAATCAGTCTCTGGATTCTGTTCGACGTTCATAGATCCGCGTCTCGATCCATCAGTAAACGTTGGTCGCTTCGATTGACTAGACACTTCTGTCTGCTTGACTGCAACTTCAGGCGTGTTGGGCACATTTCCAGTCGCATAGTGTGGTGCTGATTCGATGCGAAGCTGGACCGGTGAGGAGTTCGGCATGGAAGTGAGTTCTAAAGTACCTCGCCTCTCGAGTGGTGCAGGCATGGAGTCGCCGCCGCCGCCGCTGACATTCGGCTTCATTTCCACGGGTAGTGATCGCTGACGTGTAAGTGCGTCGGTATGGCTTCCAGCTCGAGCACTGACAGCAGGCACCGAGTGAGCACCAGATGTCATCGAGCTCTGAAGAAGCGAGCCTGAGGGAATTGTGGCATAGTGGCCAGAAGTTGACATGCTCACAAGCGCGGATGCCTTCGGATCCAGCCCATCATCGAGACCGGCCTCATGCTGTACGAACGGATGCGTTGGCGAGGGTGAAGACTGAGTTTGCTCTTGTGGCTGGTTAACCGCAAGCTGCTTCTCCTTGGTGTGATCGTGAGTTGGTGAGTTCGCTGCAGCTGGGATGTCTTCGAGATCCGAATCCGATTCTTCAAGGCCTTGTAACGGTTCTTGTGCGGGGATAAGCGATGGGTTCGAGTGCTTTTCCTCACACTCACCTCCCTTAGGCTGTAGCGATCGTGCTCCGAGCACAGGACTGGGCTGAGTAACAGCAAGTTCACTCTTAGATCGCATAAGTAAAGCGATAGACGGACTACTTCCTGCGGCAGTGGGCCCTGGAGCTGTAGACGAATGATTTGCTTGCCCGGCCGCTGTTCCAGACATTGTACGCGACGAATGCTCATGACCTCCAAGTGAGTGCCTCGGCTGCCTTCCGGAGGGGAGATCAAGATCAACCTTGCTTTCAAACGACTGATCGGTTCGATCGCCGTTTGCTTGCCCCTTCTTTGAAGTCGCCTGCCGGCCTTTGCCCACGGAATGGATACTATCCGCCAGTAGGTGGCTCAAAGGGTCAACGGTCCTGTGTCGGATACCACGCTCTAACGCTGCATCATCCTCACTGTCCTCGTCATGGGATTCATTGTAAGGTCGGCGATTCATTACATTTCTCGAGCGCGCAATTTCATCGAGGTCGTTCTCAAAGTCTTCATCCTCCTCGGAACGGATGCTAAGCGCATCATCAAAGTCGTGAACCAACCTATGTGGGGGCTTCATATTTGCAACTTCCTCACCACTTGCAACGTATGCCACATCACTATGCTCTTCATCATGCTCATCTTCATCATCATCGTTGTTGTACAGCTCGTGAGCGTTTGGAGGAACAAATTGTGCTGGATCTCCCGTTTCGTCAAAGAAGTTTGCGTCTGTGGTCACACATTGGGCGAGCATCCATTTCTGCATTGCAATCCGCTCTTTACGAGCACGACGTGCACGTTCTCGAAGCGATAGTAGGGGCTGGCTGGCACTGTCCGAGGGGCCTGAGCTTGGCGGTGCAGGCTTCACTGGAGCAGGACCCTTCGATTGTCCAGGACGGAGTTCGAAGTAGCCAATCAACATGTTGATATAGCCGTCACGCCGCGGTGCTGAAGTCGAGGAGCCTCTCGACGCAGAAGCACATGAGTTCGTGGGTCCTGACATGGGACATGCGCACTCAGACTGCTCTTTGCTCGTGAGCGCCTGCACGGTCGCTGCTGCAGTCCGCGCGATTGAGGTGCAAACCCCACCGACCAAATTATCCGCCAACGCTATAACCGCACCGCCAACTTCGGCACACACAGTTGGGTCCGACTCTCCGCTTTGGTCACCCTCTTCTCCAGCAGTTGTACTCTGGCGCTCAGACATGATGGATTTAATTGGGGACGTGGGAGTTGATTCTTTGGTCTCGGTATCTGACGTTGTAGTCGGATGTGTGCCAGTAGGGGTCGCTGCCGATGGCGAATGTGCCTGGTGGGACTGCTCGCCTTGCGGTCCCTGTGTAGTTCCTGCTTCAGGATCGCTCGTTTCTGCTGGTCCATGCGAGGACACTATCAAGCTCCCCGCCTTATTAGCAGCCGCGATGGGTGAAAAGGGTGGAGGTCCTTGGATCTCGTCCGTTTCTTGCGCAAGTTGTGCAGCTTCGTCCAATTGGCGATCCAATTGGCGATCCAGATTCAAGCTGTTTTCTCGCATACGACCCCGAATAATCTCTTGGGTTACGGACTTAGTAATGGAGTCAACGCGCTCGACTTGCACAACGAACGGTAGATTTCCATGTCGTGTGCTCTCGTCTATCTCCTCGAGGAACGTGCCTCCTTTCGTGAGGGGTACCTCACTGTTCCGACGATCACCACGACCAGTTGAATTCGGGTCCTCCGTCTTGTGAAGTGGGGGGACTGGCGATGAAGAATTTAGATGGGATGCGCTGTCTCTGGTCGATTGCTTCGAAACCACATGGCTCGTTGTAGACGCAGCCCCGTTCGTGGGCACATTAGGATGTGAAACGGAGAGGAGAAGAGCCGGGGGTTGAAGTGGCAAGCCCACACGATCACTACTCAATCGCGCAGCTGAGCTCGTATGCATGGCTGGCATCTTACCTCCGGGCATTAGGGTCGGAGAGACGCGGCCGCCTTGATGATTGCCCTCTTCGGTTTTGTCCATTGGATGCATCGGATCCGACTCTGACGACCGCTCCAGTCCAGGGAAGACAGTCCACAATGAATCAGCACTGATCACACTCGCGGCGGAACTTGGCAGCCGTGGCGGTCCTGACGATGTTAAAGCTAGTCTCTGATTTGGAGAAATTTGCCTACTAGACCAACCGGGGGTAGTACTCGTTAACCCTGTCCTGAATTCTCGCGTAGTTGCGATAATAGCTGGGCGATGGCTGCCCGTCTGTAGGACTGGGGAGTGCTCGTAGTGGTCCAGTAACAAATGATGGCCGCGCGTCTCGCTCCCCACGCTAGATACATAATCGGCTTCACTCGAGTGGTCAGGATTCCTTGGATCAGCCTCTGTGAATGGATTCCGCAGCGACGCATCGCCTCCCAGTGTACTGTCACCCTGATCGCTCAGTTCTGCGACACTCAAGGTTGCAGTACTCATCGGTCTCCGAACTGACATGGTTTGGAGAGGTGCATACGCAGTTCCATCCACGCTCGAAGGACTGCGCTTGGGTTCTTGAACAGGCTGCTGCACACCAGTATGCACTGACAAAAGATCCGTGTCGACGGACACAGATTCCGATAATGATACTCGCCGCTCACGACCCGGAGGTGGCCTACTCGTACCGGGAAACTGCTCTGAGGTCTGCCGAACGAGTGATTGTGATTGTGATTGTGATTGTGATTGTGATTGTGATTGTGATTGTGATTGTGATTGTGGTTGAACCGGATCAGAATTCAGGGTATCGGGTGTTGCCAAAGGTGCTGTGCTTTCGACCAGCGCGGGGCCTGAGGTTTGTTCAACGGGTTCATTGCAGTTGCAGGGTTCGGGTGCGCACAGTGCTGCCGTGGCTCCATTCTCTGTCAGTCCAGCGGGTACTTGTTCGGGGCGTTCTTTGCCTGCAGCTTGTTCGGGTCTCGGCGTGGGGAGAGATGGCGGGTTTGATGAGCCACTGGGGCCACGGAACAAACGAAGTAAGCCCGAGTACGACGCCTTTACCCATTCTAGCGATGAGCCAAATATCGTTGACGAGGATTCAGCGTTTGATCTCTCAGGTAAGGGGGACTCTGACACACCGGTGGGCTGTGAGTCCACTTTCGATATCCCAGCATATGGTCCTCGCGGAAATAGAGGAGGCTTCGAATTGCTCGAACTAAGGTTTGGAGAGGGAGCCACGGTAGGCGATGCCATTTGTGCATTCACACTCGAGGCCTGTGGTTGCTGGGTCGAAGGTGATGTGGGACTCCGGAAGCCTGTTCCACAGCCGATCGATGCGAGAGCCGTAGCGAGTGGAGAGTCGTTGCCAGTATATGCCGCGTCATTTCCGCCGTTGCACACGGATAGAGACACAATGGTCAATGGACTCACAAATGTGCTCTCGGGTTCATCGTGAGGCGAGGATCCTCCCAGACTTTGAGGGCTGGGTGGACCTACAAGCTTTGGCCTTGGGGGCTCGACGATGGGAGCTGCAGCTGCTGGATGAAGCGACTGTGGGGTAGGCTGATGACGCGGTGATTCAGCGTTATGTCTTGAGGAAACTTTAGAGGGCGAAGGAGGCGGCGATCTCTTCCGATTCGTAGAGCCGACTTGATGAGGACCCTGGTTGCCGGCCTCGGGTCCGTCTCCATTCTCGTCGAAGTCTTTTGGGATGAAATAAGATGCTATTGTCGCTTCGTCGACCTCTGGTGTCGAGGCGCGGTGATCGGGTGGGTAGAAGTATGGCTGCGTCGGAATCAGCGGGGGTGTTCCTTGGACCTGGGAATAGCTCTGAACCGAGTTAGGGGTTAGAGGCATGCCAGGCTGGACAGGCGTGGAGGGTGCACTTGCGGACGCGGATCTGCATGCTCCGTTTGCGGCACTGCTCGGTCGAGGTGGAGTTGCGAGCGGATGAAGACCGCTGCTGAGAGATATTCGTTGGGCCTTTATCACGGCATCGCCGCTCCCTTGAGCGCTGCCATTGCTGTTGCTGTCGTTCGAGGTTAGCACAGCGGGAGTCGTATGACTCATTTGCTGTTGTTTCTTGGGCGCCGACACGACGCCTAGAACTTCTGGAGCCGCAGGGGTCGAATAGTTCTCCTTCTGGTCCTCTTGTGAACTTGTAGTTGACTGCAGATCCGTCGTCGGAGGCACGGATATTGTTCCACCATTTCCATCGCTGCTTGCGAGGCCGTGGCTAGGATAATTATTGCTAGTAGTCGGGGTAAAAGCCTTAGGAATGGGCTTTAGCGGTCTGGAGCCTGGGTCCATAAAAGGGGCGAATGCTCCAGCCTATCCTACCGAGTTGTGTGAACCTTAGGTTTAACGGTCTGCGGAGGCTTGCCGCGTTTTCATGTTCTTGTGTGGGATGATGTAGATGTAACTCCTCGAGTGATGGACTGAACAACAACACCGAACCAGCAAATGGCGTGTGGATGAACAGTCAGAAGACACTGAGGTGGATCTAAGAAACGGGGCTTCACAAGCAAGCCCTGCTACTACTAGATGGGGGAGACTATACATCGTGAATCAACACAGTCCAAAAAGACAGTAAGTAAAGTGCATTCCTGATCCATGACTGCTTCGACCGGTGACGTAGCGCATTGCAAGGCATGGTAGTGCGAGGAGTACGCCACTTCCAGACGAAGACTTCTAAGTTGTAAAAGCTACGCAAATCAACACACAACACCGTATACACACGTCAGAGGCCCAAATCTAGCCATGCCCATAGTACCAGATGCTGTCCACACTCGGAATCGAGCCTGGGCACTATCACTCAGGTGGTTTGAATGAACTCCTTCTTCGCGTGCAGCGTCGCTCCATCTCTCCCTCTCGTCCTCTTACTGTGCCAGCACAATGAACGCGGTCTGCAAAAGCTTCGAAAAGACATTGAGCAATCAATTCCGCCCTGGTATCTCGCATCGGGGTAAGAGTGTGTCTCGACTTGCGCTCTTCCAGTGCGATCGGGAACGTAGACAGGCAACAAAGAGGACGCTCATAGGGGCGCAAACGAACAATCCGAGGCTGAACTTCTCACTGCGAGCACTACAGAAACGACGTCCACATCGTGGTCGCACGAGGGTGACGACGCGAGAGCGTGCGTCAGAAAACCAAGTGGTTTCGAGAGTCCGACAGGAGAAGTTCGCTGGCTGGGTTCGACACTGCAGGCTGGGCGTGTCAGGTATCATCTCGCGCGCCATACTCGACCACAAGCCAGACGCTCGTTTGCGTTTGCAAGTCCCATGCCACCACAAAGCGCCCCGAATTGCCAACCTCAGAGTCCTCATTAGCTTTTCAACACAAGTCAAACGGGGCGTCTTACTGCATGGCACACAGGGGCAGCGGCTGTGTAGACGAGCGTACGTGTAGATAGAGCTGCGAGAGACAAAACGGGGCGTCCCAACGCGGCATCACGCCCGGGGGACGCTGCGAAACAGAGCCGGAAAGTGTGCCAACGTGGAGCAATTTGCGACCATATGTGGGGCATCGAGTGGTTCCGTGTGCCGGATTGGGGCGGCAAGGGCAGTACGGGACTCGGTCGAGTGGATGTAACATGGGAACACCAAGCAGTCTCAGGCATTGTTAAGTGGAATCATTCTGGTCAACCCGTCAAATCCGCGCATATACATCATAGAATGGCCATCAATTTTCGTGATTCAATCCATCCGGTGGATGATATCACATCTCATTTGCGCCCCATCCGCACGCGCCCTGCACGGAGCATAAATGGGGGCGCCCACGGCCTGCACGTGCGGGTGCGGCGCGCACGCACCGAATTCGGGCTGAGCTGAGTGGTTTAGAAGTGTATTGTAGCAAAGGGATTTTTATTGAAAAACTTGGTATTACAAGCGTGTTGTGTGTGAGTAATCGAGTTAAATCGATTAACAAATAATATTCACACATACTAAACACCTGTACCAAGCATCACCTCGTTTTGATCACGTGTAATCCTACAAAAAATATCCATTCCATACGACGTATTGTCCTAAGACAGACAGTCAGGATTTTTGGCCGGAAACGGGTGGATAGGGTCTCAACACAAGCGCATTCATAGCCACATTCAACCAGCATGGACACGCATGCGGCCCTTCAGACACACCCGTATGAGTTCTATTCCACCCCGGGACTAGCCTCTGCAGCGGCAAGTGTCGGGGGAACTCTCTACCCCACCCTGGGAATTCGTGCCAATACCCAACACAACCAACCAGTACATGCCACGGGACTTGCCAACTCGCTCCCAACCGCAAGTGGTTCCACGGTACACTATGCACCAAGACTTGAAAACGCGGGTGAGTACGCGCCTCTGTCCATGGAAGCAACGGCAACAGCATCGGTAGCAACATCTACGACAACCACCACCGTGATGGATTCGTCAGCGAGCCTGACGGAACGCTCCATCTCCATGGCGACCCCCAGCACGGGACTCAATCCGCTGCCTTTGAACCTGAACATGCCCGGAGTGAGCGCAGGAGTGGATACTCATCACCATCTGCACGTAGACCTGGCCTTATCCTCGGGAGTTGGAGCTGTGGATCCGCTAGGGACCAGTTCAGGATCGCCTCTGATACAGAGCCTGCCCGCTCCCATCACTGCAGACACAGAACCTTCTGCAGCACTACCACCTGCGGTAGCCCAGGGCCATGCCTTATTGCCCTTGACAACAACAGCAGCAACAACAGCAACAACGATGACGGGGACGACCGCTACAGCTGCAACTGAACATGTTCCGGGTCATCAGGACGCCGTTCATCATATCTCTGCGATGCACATGCAGGTCGTAGTGCCTTCCACTTCACTAGTTGGATCCTCGCACGACCTGTCACATGATGGGCTCTCTTTGAACAGCGCTTCATATTCCCCCTCACATGTAGTACCTCCTCATGTAGTCGTGCCAAGTGCGACAGAGGCTGGGGTTCAACAAGTGTTTATTGGCCAACCATATCTGGCACCATCCTCTTCTGGACCAGGTGTTGCATCTGCGTCTACGTCTGTATCCACTGCGGGTATCAGTGCTGCTCTAAAGCAAAACGCGCCGCGCAAACGAGGACGACCGCGCAAGCGAAAGAACATCGCAAAGATGTTGAGAGAAAAGGCGAATGAGGCCACACGACTGGGTGGCGAACTCAATCCGTCGCTTGTTGCAAGTGGTCATACTTTGCCTGTGAGTGGTAGTGGCCAGCTGTACATGGCTCCTGGTGTAATGGGCATTCCCCAGGCTGCTTCATTCCCACCAGCCGGAGGTTTCTCCAGTACAACTCATCTCGAAACGGCTGTACCAGTTTACTCCACAACAGCGTCGATGATCTCTCAAACGAGTTTCACTGGGCTGAACCTGGAGATTCCCTCACGAAACGTGATCGAGATAATGCGAATGGATCAAGGACCAACAGACCTCTCGTCCATGAACGTGCCCGTAGGTCTTGCACCGTCTCTGCCCGGCATGCCAGCACAACACGTCTCCCTTGCGCAGCAGGGCTCAGCATTGACGAGCACCGCAACAGTCTCTACTTCATCCATTACTGAGCAAGCTCCCAATTCCGCATTTTCAGGCACCAGGGTTTCAGCTTCTCAAATCGCTGGAGAGCATGGCAATGCCTCCGACGATTCAACTCCAGCATCTGGTTCAAGACCAAGCAAGACAGGTGCTCTCGGAGCTACGCACTCGTCAAAGCGCACGACCCCTACAGCACCGCAGAGCGTGGTCACATCTAAAAACAGCAGGTATTCGACTCGTCTCCAAGTAACTCAGCGAGCTGCACAGGGGGAGGATGCCTCATCAGCAGATGCCACAGGATCAGGTTCCGACTCAGCATCTTCATCTTTCCAAGCCTTTGCGTCGCAATCGCAGCTTGAAAGTCTGGTCTTCCGAACGAAACGTGTAAAAGTTGCTTGTGTACCTTGCCGCCAGCAAAAGATGGCATGCGAAAGCGCTCGCCCATGCTCTCGATGTGTGCGTCATGGTCGCGAGGACAAGTGCATCGATTTCGTTCCTGGGATGACACCAGCAGCGGCAAACGCCGCAATGCAAGAGGCCGCGGCCGCGGCACAGGCTGCAAGAGAAAAAAAGCTGTCCGAGACGAGTGATGAGACAGCGAAATCTGATGTTAATCCGGATTCTCCGTCTCGTGAGCCATCGTCGGCTTCCATTGCAGGTACTGGTGAATCTCAAGCCGCGTCTGCCACCGACGTCCAAGACACCGTAACCGCAGCTAGTAACGATCCTACACCGCATTTAGAGGAGAAGATGGATAACCCAGGAGACGCGACCGCATCAGCAGCACCCCCGGCAACAACAGCTGGTGACGCTGACGGTTCTAACTCCACCGAAGCATCGGCACAAAGTTCCACCAATACTAGCGCGGTTGAAGAAGAGCATGAGTCAAACTTGAAGTATCAGGAACGCGTTATGGCTCTTAGCTCCCCTGGAACCCCTGGAACACGTGACGATGCCGCAGTGGACGTTCAAAGGTTGAGTTGGCAAAAGGTCGTCGCAGCGAACCGTCCCGTTCCCGTCGTATCAGGACCTCAGTCGGTCCCAGCCTCGGCTGTTCCACCCGTGCCTGTTTCTGTGCCAACTTCTGTCTCTTCGGTTACTGCTACGGTGGCTCCATCTACGGTTCCGCCCTCGGCTGGTAGTGTCTCGACAAGTTTGGCCGCCACCGAAGAGGCCACCTCGACGATGATGCCAGCCGCTGCTCCGTCACTACCTAATTTCACTACTTCCAGCTCAAACATTGCAATTTCACCGCCAGCTACTTCTACGACCTTGGACTCCGTAATCGCACCACCTATAACATCTGCGTCTATTCCGAACGTCTTCGCCTCAATCCCAGCTTCAACACCAATTATGACAACCAGCAATTATATTCCGACTAGTCGTTCACAGCCTCTCTCACTCCCTAGTTCAACCCTGGCTTCAAATTCTGCGCCCATGGCTCCAAGTGGGACTGCTGTTACGACATCTATGGGCTTGTCCCAAGTGTCTGCTGTCCCTATGCCCCCGCCGCCGATCCCGCAGGGTCTTAGCATGAACCCCACAGTTCAGCATCTTGCGCTACCGACCTCACAACAACAGCAGCCTACGATTCCAACTGCTATGACATCATCAGGAATGATTACGCAACCTCTTTCGCTCCCAACCCCTGTCCACAAGATTCCCACACCAACGCCGCCCGTTGCCCCGCCAGCACAACCAGCCCTGCCTACTTCGTTTGACATGCCATTCGAAGCAAGTTTTTCCTCTACACCGAAGCCTAATGGAATGACAACTTCGTCGCCGCAACCAACTCCTCAACCGACTCCCCAAGTGAACTCAACTGGCAATGCCTCTGAACCTGTTCCTTCGCCCAAGATTTCAACTGCACACTTGGGATCCAAGAGATCTCGGGAGGAGATGTACATCGCTTCTGGACTCTACCGTCAAGACCTCAGCACTATTCCTTCCGCTACAATACCAAGTGCTGACAAGCCCAAGAAGACACTCCGATTCTCAAATCTTACGGTGGACGCCAAGCGTCTCAGCGAGCAAGAGAACAACTCAAGGAAGATGTTCCCAGAAACCCCAGCACAGCTTGCGAGCACCTCGAAATAATGTGCGGGGTTCATTCCCAACGGTGACACATGCGGTTGTAGTATACACGTTTATGCTTCATGTTTGCGTGTCAGCATGGCAGGCCATATTTTTTACCCGTCACGAACGGATATATTTCTCGGATGGAGTGTCAGCCGCCTGACGTCTTTGCATTGAATGTGGTTATGTGTGCAAATTTACTACCTACGGTCAGAAGTTCCAGCTGTCCGGATTCTCTGCCGAGACGCAGGCTAGAGGCGTTGGCTTCCACCCCGAACTTTGATTCATAATCCCATAGTTTTGTTCGTTTCCCGTGCCACATGTATCCTCTACTTATCATAAGGCGGTAACCTCTTACGATCTTACTGTATATATATATCATCTGAAATGCGCCCGAGGTTGGAGGTAAACACAGCGTTTGAAGGCCATGGATAGGAACCAGGCGAGTTTTCCAGTGTGCTCGTTGTAGACAATTTGTTCCGCTTCCATCCTAGTCTCTCGTGTTGTTTGATCACATGTTCATGCGGTGTGTGATGTTACTCCCGCTGCAAACCCACCCCCTTTCCTCCCAATCGTCAACGCCTCACTGATGACTCATTATCATTGCCATTAAACCCCAAGGTTTCCCTACTGATCAGAATTTGATTTAATTGTGACTAGCTCGCGGCTTATCTGTTTCCCGAATACATCCAAGTTCAAAACATTTATGCCAGTCCCAACAAGAATCCATACTCATGACGTTCCCGTCGCAAAACCTAACGGTTGACTTAGTGATTGCGACTTCGTAGCATCTTGAGCGCAAAGGCTACACCCACTGCAACGCCGGTACCAATGACCGCTTTAATGCTCCAGCGAACCAATCTTGAAGACGCCGAGGGAGGGAGCTCGCCTTGCGCGCGCTTTGTCGCCTCTTCAAATTTGGCATCCTTCCATGGGCAGTCTGCGCCAAAGGCATCGCCAACCTTGACCGCGCTGTGCACTGCGGTTTCTAGCAATGGAACGCCGCACAACGAATATGATCCCACACACCAAATACCTTGCTCACCCTGAGCTGCCCAGAGCGCCTCCGTGGCACGGAGTGACTCGTAAGTCACAACTGGACGCTCAAAGACGGTTTGAGACAAGATGGAGCCTTCCGCTGGCTCGTGAATAGGATTCCAAGTTTGGAAGATATCCTTGTCAGGGCTGAGACCGTGTTGCACTCGGTTCATCCAGATAGTTGCCATACCTTCTGCCTCGATCCGTTGCAAGTACTCAGCGCGCATGGCCGCTTCGTCCTGCTGCTTTGTCTCTTCAGCGGACCCACCTCGGTCCGCCGAACCAATGGGATTCCTAGTGAAGTTGCGAGCGAGCTCTCCAGACTCAGGCAAAATCATGTTGACGGATCGCCAGTCCTGTCGTCGCTTAGGCATCAGCGAGGGATCCGTGTGAAGAACCAGCCTCGAGGTTTCGTACGGAATGCCTGCTAGGGCCGCACGCATCTGAGGAGCGGGCGGGGGAACATCCTGTGAGCCTGGCTGCACAGAAGTACGGTCTTCGGAGTTGTTAAGAATGCGAAGGGTCTGATTGGCTTGAGAAGCGAAGATCACGTGATCAAATGTCTCAACCTGACCACCCATGGTTTCGACTTGAACTTGAGTGGCAGTGTCATCGCTTTTCTGGCTAATCACGATCTTACGAACGGGTGAGTTCAAGTGCACAGCTTCGCACTTGGCAACGAGCTTCGAAACCACGTCACGAGCACCACCTCTCACGCGCCTGACGCCCTTCCACGCGCGTGTCACGAGGTATTGCACAATAATCCAGGCTGGATACTGGCCCGCTGAGTATTGCGAGCATGTGCAGATCGCCGCAACAATGGGAATCATGAAGCGATATATGAATGGCTCACTGTATCGTTCTGCCTCAAGGTACTGCAGGAAGGTCTCAGTACCTTGTTGCGCTGCTTCATTTCCACCGGTAGCACTGGACGGGTTGGAGTTAGAGCGCTTGTAAGGAACTGGCGTTGAATGGATCTGAAGTGCACTGGTCGGGCGCCTAAGGCGTCCGTTGGTAAGGTGCTTCGGCGCATTGTAGTAGAAGTAGAGGATGTCACGAGTGATACGCCAGAAGTCAAGGGAGAACACAGGCGAATTGCCGAGAGGCCAAGGAAGCAAATAGGGAAGTGACAGGCCCTTGAAAATCAAGTTCTTGTAAGCGAAGATGGTGTTACCCCTGCAGTCCGTAAATGAGCTTTCATAGTTCTCGGGTTGATACTCAACCCCGACATTGTTGTACAGGCCCGTAAGGTGAGGGTAGTAACTCTCTGTAAAGACTCGGAGAGGAACATCAACGCGTGTAGGCAGACCGTCTGGGTGACGATGGGAGGGCTCTACGAACTCAGCGGGGAGATCCACACCATGCGAGTCCATACCAAGTCTGGGTGATGCCTCGTAAACCACAACCCGGTGGTTCAGTGGTGATTGCGTCAGTAGGTATGCGACTGAGAGACCAGCAATGCCGCTGCCCACGACAGCAATGCGAGCGGACTCAGTACATCGATACTGCAACTGAGGAGCAAGACTCTCACTGCAGGGGCTAGGAGCCACTGCTGCAGCACCCAGCGGGCACACAGGGGATGAGGAAACCTCAGTTGACGCCATCGATCCTGAGTCTGATCTGTTTGTGTGGGTTAGTTGTGTACCTACGACAGGCCAAGTGACTGTGTGTTCTGTTTCAGTACAGCGGACAGGCCAAGATCCGACGACGGCTGGGGTCTACAGGGTGTAACAGCAGCACAGGTAAGCACACCGCAGTGAGTCACGAGTCACTAGTCAGGGGGGTCAGAGTGGGTCATTGTCGGGTGTTGCGACTTAATCACTGGTGTAATTCAAAGCGTCACAACTACTGTGTGTGTGATGAATCCTGATGTATCATCTAAAAGATCGCACTTGGGGCAGTCGATTTATAGTCCTCTCACGCTAGGGCCGAAACGATCCCACACCAGTATCGACGCCAATATCTCATCTCACCGACTGAGATTTTTGCCTCTGAGGGCGACTTGGGGGCTCAAATCCGGGCCAGGACGGCTCGCGGTCGTTTCTCGGAAAGGAAGCTCGGAAACCACACTGATACGCGGGTCAGAATAGGGTGTTGCGCCGTGTGAAGAGATAAGTGGAGGCTATCAATTGTTAGACCACACTTCGGTAATACTTGACAATCTGCGGGATTGGCCAGACACTCACGCACACTCTCAAAGCAGGGCGCAGTTTAGTATACTATTCAAGGTTCTGTGCTCCACATCCTCCGTGTCGGTTACTCACACACGGACGCGGCCAGGAACATGGACGCAAGTGCAGATGTGTCAGCGGATCAAGCACCGCGTCAGGAACCGCCTATCTCCGGGGATGGCGTGATCCAGGGCGAAGGAGATAGGACTGACAACGCAAGCCCCGATGGCAACATACCTCAGGGTGAGCAGCAGCAGCAGACCGAGGAGCAACAGCAGCACCCTGGTGAACAGCAGCAACAGTCTGCGCAGCAGCAGGGGCCTGTGGAGCAGCAGGACCCTGAGGCACAGCAACAACAGTCATCTGAGGAGCAACAGCAGTCGTCTGAGGAACTGCAGCAACAGCAGCAACAACAACAACAGCAGCAGCAGCAGCAGCGGAGTGAGGAACCGCAACAACACGAGGAACAACCACTGCAACAACAACCGCCTACACAGCACGAGGAGCCAGATCAACAAACGAAACTTCAGAGTGACCCGACCTCTGTCGCACCTCTCACTGAAGTTCCCGTCACTCGAGTGCCAAGCGAGCCCGTTGAGAGACAACCAAACCCCCAGAAAGAAGGTGAGGCCAGTGCTTCGAGCTCTGGACTCTCTACTGAGGGACAGGCCGCTCACGGGGCAACCACTGAGAACCTTACTAACAATGGAACTACTGAAGTTAAGGACGTGGCTGCTGAAGCGGCATCGACTCAAATCATCGAAAATTCGGAACCGCGAAGCCATCCAGAGACAAACTTGCAATCAACTCTCGCACCGGTTCCTGAGGCCCATGCCGCGCAAGAACACCGAACTGTAGAAGAACTCCCAGCACAGGGCGAACCCAAAGCCCAACACTCCCAGTCGGATGCAAAGAACCAACCGTCAGCTCCCTCGAAGCCACAGCCACCCCGAGAGCTTTTCCAAGTCCATGACGGTGACTACTGGCCAGAAGGGATGGTCGACTCACTTCAGGTGTCTCACCCCCAAGAGCGTTTGTACGCATGGAGGGTCCCCGACGAGGTGAAAGAGGCAGATATCAATGGCCACGACCTGCCTGATGAGCTACAATCAAAATACGCTGACTTGAAGCCCAACATTCGACTTGAATTCACATGCGAACCCGCAAAGCCTGAATATATCAACTCAGGTAGGCGATATCATAAGCCTTTCTACGGCTTTGAATCGGGTAGTACTGCTGCCGAATCAACATTGGATCGCCACTTCTCAAGCGCGCGAGACAGGAGTCCCCAGGCCGCTGTCAGTGCCGGTAGTAATCACATTCATCGAGAGGGCTCCGCATCGCCACCTATTTATCGAGACACGACTCCTTCATTCTTGCTGGACGGTAAAACACAGGCACTACTCTACAACTCCTTCCCACGACTACGTGCGAGACGCGATCAGCGTGAGCGTGAGGCAAAGGAGCGCGCGGAACAAGCCGAGCGTGATCGTGAGCTTGCACGGTTGGATGGGGAGTACCATGAACTTTTGAGAAAATACGAAGAGGAAGGTACTCTAACATCTGGTAATACTCCTCTGACTCCTCATCGCCGGTTAGTGCCACTTGTGTCGAGTTCTCCTCGACATCTAGGTGCATCGTCCCCTCCACGGCGCGTGTCCCCGAACGGGCATCGTAGTGGAATGAAACCTCCAGAAGATTCCCACCTACCAGAGAACTCACAGCCATTGAGTGCACGCACGTTGCAGGAGTGCGATCGCATCTATGGTGGTAGTCTCCTACGAATGCCGAAGGCCTACGAGATGAATCCCACAGGACACCACGAGAAGGATCCGATGACAGCTCTGCAGAGCATTGGGCCGTCCACGACTCAGATGCGCGAGTTAGTGGCTGCAGAACGGCGGAGACATGCGGAGGCGATTCGACGACAGAAGCGATTACTGGACGAGGAAAGGGCCAGGCGAAATGCAGAAAAGCTTCATCAGAAGTACCAAAAGGACTTCATTCGCATGCAGATGCAGCAGATCGAATCCGATGGCTCGTTCACAAGCTACCGTGATTTTGCTGTGAAAGAGGCCTCCAAGAGAACAGCACCGAAAGCCTCACGACAAGGCGGATCGTTCCGGATGGGTGTGAAAAAGATTTCGCATGCACACCACACGCCATTGCCGGTCACGGTACCGGATCCTCACCATTCGGCTGACCCAGGACAGAGAGTCGTGGCCATGTCAACACTTGTCAAAGTTAGGCAGTCTGACTTGGACCGCGTGCGTGAGTTAGAGGCTCATCTCTTCGGATCCAATCAATAGATACGCCACTGGAAAGCTGTGAAATACGTAATAAAAGATTCGATTCGACTGTTGTATTATACACTTGATTGAGGTCCTGACGCTTAATCATCGTCATCATCATCATCGTCGTCTGTGTCTGATGGCGAACTCGTTGTATGTCCGTGCATCGGAGCAGGGGGTAAACCAATCGGAGACGGTGCTGGGGGCGGCTGCTGTGGTAGTGCTCCAGATGGATGTCCTCCTGCCGGGATTTCTAGAGGTCTCGATTTGCGAGGAATGCCGCCCAAGGCTGGACCGCGCGAGAGACTACTTTCTAATACAGGTTGAGGCGGAACAGAATGAATTACCGAGCTACTCTGTGGGAGGTTTACAAGTTGTGGTGGAGGTGGCACAGGGTGTTGATCAGATGCAGTGGAAAGAGGCACAGACTGCAAATGAGTTGCTGGGGCCGGTTGGCTAATCACCTGCGCATCCTTATTCCTTCGAGGAATACCTGGAGCCGTAGTACCTGCAGGAGGATTGGCGGCCACACCCGCTGAGGACGTTACGAGTCCAGCTGTGGAAACGGGGATTGGAGCGGACACCAGTGGCGGGGGTGGAGGTGGGTGAGAAGCAGTTGGATACGCCTGTTCACTTGGCGATACGGAGCTCTCTTGCGGCGCATTCTCATTGTTCTGTGCAGTCAGAGGCGGAGGCGGAGGCGGAGGAGGCGGGACAGGTGCTGCTTGGGTGGTAACGGGTGCAGCTGAAGCAGGAACAGTGGGACGAGGAGGCTCAGCCGGCTGCATAGAGGTGGGTCGGGAATCCGGCCCTGTCCTTTGGCTCTCGAAGCTGGGAATGTCTCCACTCGGGCCGATTTGTTTGAGTGGTACGACTGTCGCACTCTGTGGCTCTTCTGGATCTGAGGTTGCTGGTGCACTCAGAGGCTGAGTCAACCGAGGGAGTGTCTGTCCTTGCTGTTGCTGCTGCTGCTGCTGCTGCTGCTGTTGTTGTTGTTGTTGTTGTTGTTGTTGTTGTTGTTGTTGTTGTTGTTGTTGTTGTTGTTGTTGTTGTTGTTGTTGTTGCGATTGTTGCGGCTGTGGTGCTCGTAGATTTCGCAGCGTTTTTCGGATATTCAGCATCGATTCAACAAGTGGCGAAATAATAGTGGGAGATCGACGATACAAATACAAATACCAAGTGGGCTCGCTCACGCCATGCAGACGCTGGAGCTCTGACTGGACGAATGCCAGGACTTCTGTCTCATCGGGTGCTTGCGTCTGTGCCTCCGAAGATGTATCGCTTGTTGTCATAAGGTCCTGCTTCGATTCTTGCGTGATATTTGACTTAGTACCTACGTTAGCGGACTTCAATGTTTCGTCGACTGCCTTCTTGAGCAACCGCTTTTTAAGCTCCTCAAGCGCCTCGGGCAACGCTCGAGACAACACCAAATGGTAGGCTGCAATTGCGATAGTAAGCGGATCCGTATACAGGGCCATCTGTGTAAATGCATACGCGGATCGGACCATTTCCCATGCTTCACGGCAAACATTAAAGACCAGATCCGGCTTGAGGTTTGTCAGTTGGAGTAGTGGCTCTTCTTCCACCACCACAATCGATCGCCGCACTCCTTCCGTTCCCTTGTCTGCCGCAGGACGCGCTCGATCTTCGTTCCAGTCGCGCCCCAGAACCTTGCGGTGGATGCAAGGCAGATACTCAAATGCTGTTGCGTACGAGAACGTGTACTCCACTGCATCGAGGAGAACGAGTTCACAGCGATATCCGCGGTTGAGGAGCTGGCAAAACATTGATTGGGGGTCAATTTGCGAAACAGGCTCTCGCTTCACATACTCCAGCAGCTCTGGCGTCGGTGCCGCATGTGCTGTTAGCAAATGGAACTGTTCAGCGGGCAGTAGATCGTCAAAGTTGGAAGGAAGGAGTGAGACAGTTGGTAGCTTCTTCTTTCCAGCAGCATCGCCGCCTGTGGCTACATCTGATGCTGGCGCCGCAAGTGTGGCGTTCTGAAGAGGAGGCAATGCATCGCGATTGGTTTCTCGAATAAACTGCAGGTAGTCGCAGAGCGCTCTGCGTGGGGAGAACAAGGGCTCGCCCGCTTTGCTGATCAGGTTCATGCAGGCAAGTGCAATCTCGAGCACCGAGAAGCGGCACATGGAGTGGCGTGCAAAGAAAATATTGAAGTACATGTACATCATCGCTTGTCGCGACTCGGGCACGGATTGGTGATACTTGGCCATTAGCCTCGAGAGCATCCAACATGCCTCTAATCGGAGGTGGGACTCTTCGGCCTCGCTCAGGCCATCACGGCGAGATGGAGTGCACCAGGACAGCCATGCCGCGCTGTACCACGGATAATATGGTGTAAAGATCGGGTTAGTATGCGGGTCCAGAGGCTGACTGATCGCTTTGAACCCGAGCTCGGACCCTGGTTTGCAACACGGGCACTGGGGGCCAGCCACGTATCCGGTGTCTGTCCCAGCGTCAGCGGGTGGTACGTTCATGGTTATGCTGAATGATCAGGTGGGATCCGTCTTATGAGGCGGTCGTGCAGTGATCTGGGCCTTAGTTTATCTTGCTCGACTTGGACTCTTGGCTCAATTCCCCCTCTGCCATGAGTTTCAAGATGTGCGCGATGTTATTTTGAGGGAAAATCTTGCCAGATAGCTGCAGGAAGCTACGATCCAGTGAAGTATCTGGTTATATCTTCCGCTGCACACCCGAGATACCCAGTTTCAGATATCTCGGCAGTGTGTTTCGAGGCTGAAAAATTTTCTCAACCTGCCTGGCAGAAACTAACTGGTGCACTAGGAGAAAGCAATGCTCATGTATTGACTTGATTTGATCTGACCTGGGCTACGTCTAGTCGCGCCTTTTCACACAGGGCCTAGCTTCATCTCCTCTCAGTCAGTACGATGGCTGAGCCCATACCAAAGGCGATTTGTTCAATAGGGTAACCACCCACTACTCCGTTTTTGTCGGGTGGATACTCAGCACGCTCAGGAGTCGAATCAGGCATACCTGGAGGGACAAGGGCCGCAAGTGAGAACACTGGGGCCTGACCGACCGTGGTAGGCCGCCAAGTGCTGTGCGTAGTGTACGGCGCCAGACCCTCCGCTCCTCCATCAGTCGAAACCTGCGTCTCGGGCAAGTTCTTTAACCAGTTCGGCATCAAGTCTCGAATACCATGCCAGCTTCGTGATGCGGGCGCGCTCGTCAAGTGACTTCCACAAAAGTAAGAGCGTCCATCCTCCAAAACAATGCAGGTGTCGTACATGCCAGCAAAGACGCGAACGGGTTTGCAACCTTGAGTGATGCTCTGAGGTAAGCGCACGGGACCTGGAGGAAGAGACCAAGCTTTCGTAGCCTGCATTTGACCAATCGCTGTAATGGACCGAGAAGGAGACACAGATCCAGTTGAAGAGGCGCCGATACGTGTGAAAGGCCGCTCCTCCGGTCGGCCCAGCTGACCTTGCAGTGTGCTGCCCCAAGTCCAAACTTCATCGTCCTCGGTGAGGACGACGACGTGGAATAAACCGGCAGAGATCTGCTTGATCTTCTTGAATCGCAATGCGCTATTCGTGGGTAGAGGTGCAATAACTCGGTCAAAGTTGGGGGCGACCTGACTTTGTGAAGTTGCAGCACTGGCGACTTGAGCGGCAGCCCCTGCGATCGTGGCCTGATAGTGCTTCTTCGCACCGACCGCGTACCCGCTCGGCTTTGAGGGCGCAGCTGCTACTGGGTTTTCAATCAAACCCAGCTCACCATGCTGGTTCTTACCACAGCTCCAGAGCAACCCGTTTGCATCAACGAAATAGGTTGAGGCGAAACCCGCCGCAATCATCTTAACATCGCCCATCTCGGGGTATGTGAGATCTTCTGTGTACACAATGCCTGAATCCTTGGCTTTGGACGCCTCATTGTGCTGCTTAACTGCAACCTGCACGCATTTGGGTTCATACACATTTGTCATTTTTAAAGTATGTGCCTGGGGAGTGCCTAGCACACCGGTATCCGCGCGGCCGCACGTAAACACCCTACCATCTCGTGCCAGGCATACCATGTGCTGATATCCAAATGCCACATCAGCGATGGCAATACCTTCTCGATCAAAGCGGGAGACCACACGAGGCACCTGCGATCTAACTGATGTCGTGATGTGAGGTCCATTACCAAGCGATCCACTGACATCTCCTCGGAGTGACCACGTGAATAAATGACCCGTTTTGGTGACCACACCGCACACATTAATACCGCTTTTGGCAACGACGGCTTCGAAGGTACCAGCGGGCCAGGATCCATCAGGTAGACGGTTGCTTGGCATGCCGTCAGTCTGGGTCGTATCATTGGAGGCCTCTTCCATCTCTGCCTCCTTGGCGATGGGGCTTTTCGTATCACCCAACTCGAGCTTATCGCGCTTCATGTTGTCAAGCACGGGCTTAAGCTTCTCGGCCGCCTCTTTGTCGGTTTCCATCGGACCAAACGGGAACACGATGGTCGGGTGTGGCATCCGAGCTCGAAACAATGTGCCGACAATCGGAAGTCTTTGGATGAATTCAAGGAACTTGGGAACATACTTGCGCATTGTGATCTGTCGAAATAACTTGCGGGTGTGCTGATTGTGGCCCCATTGGTACACCATACCGTCCACTGTGACCGCCAGCGACGTATTCCACGTCGAACTGATCTGACAGATATCGGACTTTTGTAGAGGGAATTCGACAGGCTGCAATTTAGAACGATATGCGGTACATGAGCCATCACCAAGGGCACCAAACGCATCAGTACCCCAGGCAAGCACCTGCTTCTTGAGCTGAGGCGCAGCTGTGTCCATCTGATTGCTGGGGCTTGACGCGAACTTCCGTTGTAGGTTCGCTCCGGCGATTCGTGAGAAATGGGACCAGGCTCGTGCATGCGCACGATTCAGCGCATGCTTGGCTGTGTACATGATTGCTTCGGGCTGCTTCTACAATCTGTATAATTATTACGCGTGTGCACGTGCTAGGACGTCGCAATTTCGACTCGCAGAAATATGAACAAGGACTGGATTTTGGACCAGTCTCCAAGCTATGTTCGGGTGAACCTGGTCTGTCAGCAACACACAGGTGGACAGAGGACCCGCTCCGGGGCGAGCGATGCACAAATGTGCAATCTAGTCTCTGGGTGTAAACTTACCGGCTTGTACAAGGACAAACCTATGCTTATGTAGTGTATTGAACATATTCTAAGCATACGAGAATGCAACGACGAAGTGTGAGGGATGCCAAATCGTGGTGAAGCGGATGAGGGGGAACACACACTACAGACGACTACTCATCCAGGTGGTGATTTCATGGGCGGACAAGCTCTCGCACCAAGGTATACTCATGTCATCAATCTGGGTGTGACGCTAACGAAACCTTTCAAACCGAACTGCTTTACAAATAATATCACTAAAGCTCGCAAGCCAGCGTCGTGACGTGGAGTTACCTCGGTACGGTTGCGGGATCCGAGGTCTTCATACCGTTGACATTGTCCTGGTCGTGGTCGTCCTCATAAAACTCACGGTCGTCGGCAATCTCATGATCCAAATCGTAGATCGACTGACGGATGTCAGGGTCCTGCATATCACGCTGAGCCTCCTGACGCTCCTCTAACAGTGCACTTACAGAGTCAGGAATCTTGGTCGAGTACTGGACGGAAGGAGCAAATGATACCTGTGAAAGCGTCTGGTAGATCTGTAGTGTGGTTCGCTCCAGTTCTCGTCTTGAGTTCAGATTCTCCATGTTCGAAGGCGTCAGCTGCAGACGGAAGTCAGGCGCGTAGTATTCGTAATACTCGTTGAAGGGGATTTCATCTGGCAGCTTGTTGCCCAACACAATCGCAGTTTCGTTTGCCCAGCAGCGTGCGACATTTCGGACCGTGTAACCTCCACCACCCAAGACGAGCATCGGGAGGTTGTACGAGGCCATGAACTCCACTGCAGCACCGTGACCTGCCAAGGTGAGGTTGAAGCAACCCAGTCGATCACCGGTTAGACTGTCAGCACCGCACTGTAGAACAATTGCATTGGGTCGGTAGGTCTCCATGACCTTGGAGAGAACGGACTTGAAAATCATGGCAAAGGACTCGTCATCGATACCCGCACGCAGAGGGAAGTTGATTGAGTAATTTTTGCCTTCCTTAATACCGGTGTCGTTGACACCGCCGGTACCTGGGAAGTAGTCACCGTACTTGTGGAATGAAACGCACATGACTCGGTCTGTTGTGTAGAATGCCTCTTCAACACCATCGCCGTGGTGAATATCAATGTCGATGTAGAGGACACGTGCGTGGTATTTCAGAAGCTCAAGAATTGCGAGGACAATATCGTTGACATAGCAGAAGCCCGATGCCTCACCCTTCTTGGCGTGGTGCAAACCACCAGACCAGTTGATACAAATGTCTGATGTCCTTCGGTTGAGTCGGTACGCGCCGCCGACGGAGCCACCAGCGTACGTCTGGCAGTATCGGAAGAGGCCATCGAAGACGGGGCAGTCGACATCCAAGTTGTAGCGGTTCAGTTCGCGCAAGTACTGGAACTGGTTATCTGGCGTGACTTTTCGCAAGAAATCGATGTAGTCGTCTGTGTGGAACATGGTCATTTGCTTATCAGTCAACAGTTGGGGTCGGAAGATTTCCATCTTTTTGTACAGTCCGTAGTTCAGGACGAGGTTGTGTGTCATTCGAATGCGGTGTGGCTTCATAGGGTGGCCACTTCCGTAATAGAAGTTGCCTATTTCTTCTGTACTCCGTGATCAGGTGAGGAAGTGGGTTGGTACGGAGAGTGCAAAGAGGACCAAGACATGAGAAACAAGCCCACAAGCAACAACAAAAGTCACAATACAGGATTGTCACGGCACGCACACAAAGAAAATTGCGGGTAAATATCACTTGACATACCTTCATAGAAATAGGCGACATGTCTACCATGCGCGAATTTCGACGTGCTCATGGGGATGGAGAGAGGTGCGTGGGCAGGTATCACCACGGGACCGAAAGCACGGTGGTCTAGACGACAGAATCATGGTCAGTTCGAGCGAGTGAGCGCGATGTAACGGGGTAATACAGGTGGTAATGCTGTGATATGACATGATATGGCATGGGACCTCCACACTCCAGGCAGTCCCATCGAACAGGTGCAGACATCCAGTCCCTTCAGCAAGAATATCCAGATTCTTCTCGAGGCCTCCCATTACACGCGCATCTCGCCATTCCTCGACCCACTCCATGTTCACAGGCACCCACAAGTCACGCCAGACCTACGACTCCACACGCCGGACGAGCTCACGGAGTGAGATCTATCCTCCGCTGCACCTCACGCAGGGTTGGCGGGACCACAAGTCTGTCTCCGAGGGGGTAAACGGCGCGTTTGCGTCGAGTCCCCGGTGCGAACAGAGCGGCATGCGTGGCGTGTTGGACAGTTCGTGGGCGGATAAAACATATGGCGTGGCCAGTTGAGGGGGTGGCATGATGCCTTCACTCGAAGCGAGTCAAGCGGGAGGTGAGCGGTGTCCAACTCAAGTGGAATGGACTTGATCTAGTGGATACACCACGGTTTGATGGGCTTGCGAGTTGAACGAATAGAGTAGTGAGACTTAGGATACCATTCTTAAACACGCTATACAGTTTTTTACCCATTCACACTCGCCCAATCCTGCGAGATGCTACTCCGCTAGCTTATTAATTCAACCAATCTGCCTGTATTCCATCACCCCCGAGTGTGGTTGGCCGGCTGATTCGATTTTGAGCCCGTCCACGAAGCACTGCAGATGGCGACCCTACGCAGCGCACGCACGTGCGGTGTAGGTATGTGTGCATTGTAGGTATGATATGACAGCCGACGATTTAGCCACTGACACCTCTGGAGTAACTTTCGGTCAATTCGACGTGTTTATTTTGCTCAATGTCGTGTTGGCTCATTTGTTGGTTTGCCGCTCTGTGATGCGAGTGAAGAGCGTCACCGCGATCACTAGCACGCTGGCCAAGGAATAGCGGGAGACTATACAAACATACATACATGCTCCTTGTGAGTGGCGCGGCGGACAGTCCAGCAATTTTCCAAACAACGAGGAGCCTTGCAGTCGTCCCTCATGAAGTTCCAAACTGAATGAGGTGTCCGATCCTGCTAGCGAGATCCTACGATCGATGTAACATGGTACAGTAGTAGTAAGGGGAGTTAGGATGAATATAAGTATATCACAAAGGTTAATGAAAGGAGGGGGAGTAGAATACACAAGAAGTGATCTGGAGATCTGGAGACAATGCTGAGTGTAAGCGCGTTTAGTAGATCGAGGTCTGCTTCATAATTGCCATGAACTCAGCCTCATCGATCACACCATCGTGGTTCTTGTCAAACTCATCAATCATAGCCTGGAGCTCATCATCGGTGAGGGTCTCGCCCTAGATTGGGAGGAAGGGAGGGGAGAGATCTACGTCAGTTTTTATCGAATACACACCCCATCTGGCATTCACATTAAGCACAACAGGCCACACATCCTGGGAGCTATACGTACCAACTCACGAACAACACGGCGAAGGTTCTTGACGGTGATGTATCCGGTGTGGTCATCGTCGAAAAGAGCGAACGCCTTGCGAATCTCTTCATCAGGATCACGCTCGGCCATTTTCTGTGTCATGATGTCAACGAAGTCGACATACTCGATCTGACCGGTCTGGTTGCGATCGTACTCCTTCATCAACTTGAGCACCTCGGGTTTGCGGACATCGAAGCCCAATGCGCGCATGGCAACCTTGAGCTCGTGATAGTCAATGCTGCCACTGTGGTCTGTGTCGAAGAGATCGAAGGCCTCCTTGATCTCCTGTCGCTGCTCGTCAGTGAGCTCGGGGCGACCACCCTTACCGGTTGCAGGCTTGCGCTTCTTGAAGCGTGTGCTGAGGGCAAAGTCAGGTCGGCTGGTGCTGAGACCAGAGGACGTTGTGCTGGAGTGGGTTTGAACAGTCATTGTCGTCAGGGGAGGGGGGGAAATTAAGTCGATGAGTGGATGAATCACGCACAAAATCAACAAGCTAACTGGAATATGAATGAAAAGAGGTATGAATGGGTGACTCGTTGGAGTCCATCACCATCCTCTAATCACAGTTTGGACATCTAACGGTTGTCTTTGTGCATGCAAACACGAGCATGACCCCTGATTGACAGGCACGGGGCGAATGTAGCTCACCAATACCAGGGCTGACATGCTTGCCGGGCTGGCCATGTTACGAGGGCGTCGCTCAGATGAGCATCTTGCGGGGCTCTATCCACTAACGAACACGCGAGGAGGCGAGCTCAGCGAGTTAACGTACCTATTCATCTTGCTCTCGGACATTTTGGCGGGACTATAGGGGTTTTGGAGGGTTCGTGGGAGGGAGTTCAGTGAGGCATTGGAGAAAGCACATGTACATACAGTTTACATCAACAGCTACGCCGTAGACCCCGAGATATTCACGTTTTTCTGTTCATTGCAAGTCTGTTCGTTTCCCTCTCTTTTTTGAAATTTCAAGGCAGGTGTCAGCGGGTAGTGTGACCATCCACCCGCGCGAGTTTTGGAACGTCTTGTGCCAGAAACTCAGCATCTGGAACGGTTTGGAGGGTTTGGAACCGGGTTCCAGATTTTTGGAACCCGTTTGGAACTTTCTGGAACCGGGTTCCAAATCTGGGACTGCTCTCGAGAGCAGCTCTGGACCAAGATTAAGAGCTGCAAGGGTAAATTGGAAAGCAGATTTGGTGGCATTGCAGCGAGTGCCTGTTGTGCAGAATATTTCAATTAGCTAGCCAACCCACTCTTGTTTGCATTGCTTATCCATTTTAACTCACTGCACATACCATATCCTATTAAAAATTGTAGCAAACAATGCGTGCTGTCTGTTTGCTCCTCCTCGTTGCCTTGGCAGGTACGTTTTCGCTCCGACTTGTGCCTTTACTTGACCTCTTCATGCACTGAATCGATGCATATCCGTGTCAGGCACTGACTTACGCCTCTGATCTGTCTCGTCGCGCGCTCCGAACCCTATAGCTATCGCTGCTATGGCCAACGAAGATCCCGTCTCTTTCATGGAGGTTGGCCTTAACCAGCAAATCCTCGCTGCTCAGGAGGCTGTGCTCGCCCAGGTGACTAGCGGCGATGTCATCACTGATGCCCAGGTGGATGCTGCTGTTAAGTCTGCTTTCCACCACATCTTCGCCAAGTGTGAGGCCATCGAGGACCCCAAGGAGAAGCGTGACTGCCTCTTCCAGGTCAAGAAGGCGAAGAAGACCACCGCCAAGGGCTGCAAGGCCAAGGCTCAGCTCAAGAAGAAGAAGGTCGATAAGCTCGCTCAAGACAAGAAGCGTGCTCAAGAGGCCGAGAAGAAGGCCAAGCTCTACCGCAAGAAGGCTGCTGAGGCTAAGGCTAAGGCTGACGCTTACGAGCGTGAGGCTAAGGCTGCTGCTGAGGCTCTCAAGGCTGATGCTAAGGCTAAGCAGGCTAAGGTTGCTGCCAAGGTCAAGGAAGCTGCTAAGGAGGCCAAGAAGATCGCCAAGCATGCTGCAAAGAAGCTCGGTGAGCCCGTCCCTGCTGACAAGAAGGCTGCTGCTGCTCCCGCCGCTGCTGCTACTGGTGCTAAGCCCTCCGCTGCTGCTGTAAAGCAGGCCAAGAAGGAGGCCAAGAAGGCTGCTAAGAAGGCCAAGAAGGCTAAGAAGGCAAAGAAGGCAAAGAAGGCCCAGAAGAAGGCTGCCAAGAAGGCAAAGGCAAAGGCAAAGGCTCAGGCAAAGAAGGCTGAGAAGAAGGCCAAGATTGCTCATGCCAAGGCTGTTGCCAAGAAGAAGGCTGAGAAGAAGGCCAAGAAGGCTGAGAAGAAGGCCAAGAAGCGCGCTAACAAGCTCGCTAAGAAGGCTGCCAAGGCTGCTGAGAAGGCTGCTAAGTCCGGCAAGCCCGAGGACAAGAAGAAGGCTAAGGCCCTCGCCAAGAAGGCTAAGAAGGCTGAGAAGAAGGTCAAGAAGGCTCACAAGAAGGTCAAGAAGCTCCACAAGGCTGCCGTCAAGGCTGAGAAGAAGGAGCAGAAGGCTGAGGAGAAGAAGGAAGTCGCTGAGGCAAAGGTGAGTTTCTTTTTTTAAGTCATGATCGTCTCTCCGTTCCCTCCACTCTTTTCGTAACAAAAGCAGCGGATTCCGATGAGAGTAGTGCTTGAGACCGGTTGTTGCCCAAGACAGGTAATGAGAGGAGAATGTTCTAACCATCCTTCGACTTGTATGCTGTGTTGGAATACTACAACTGGACTCAACTGCCTACTCCTGGTCTTGTCCCTCTTGCTGCCTGTGCTCGTTTGTTGTTAGGTACCAGTACTACTGTGCTTCGATCCCGCCTCCCTTATTCCATGCACACCCGATAAGCTTTGCTGCACTAACCTAACGACGCGTTAGGTCAGTCGCACAATACCAACAAGAAGGTGCCGCACCACACAAACAGCCCGTGCCAGTTAGAACGGACGTTCGCATTTTGTTCCAGAGATGAGATGAGGCGTCGTTTTTATTGGTATAAAAACGATATGTCTTTTTACTCTTTTGCAAACACAAGATGCGAATGTGGCGTTCGCTCCTGGCACCAGTTGAGTTGATTTGTGCGTGTGGTAACACTGACTTTTGGTTTGTGTAGATTGACGAGTGTGGTGTGATCTTTCTTCGGGGGTGTCTTGGGTAAAGTTTAGGACGGGGGATTGGTAGGAGCGCGGTGGGACTGTTACCGCATGATGCGTGGAAGTAGTTCGATTGTGTGCTTACACCTCCCCTCCCCATGTAATCATCACCCCTGTAATATTTTTAGGCATCCTCTTTCATCTCTGAGTCCGAGTTTGCTGAGGAGGTTGATGCTGCTGATGCTATCTTCGATGCTGCTACTGAGGCTTCTCGCGAGAACCTCCAGGCTTTCGTTGAGGCTTCCTCCGAGATCGACCCCTCCAAGACTCCTGAGGAGCACCTCGAGACCATCAACCTCAGCGACATTGACATCGAGCACCTTGAGATCCCTGATGTCAACGATTCCGAGATCGACCGCCTCCTCGAGGCTGCTGAGCAGGTCCACAATGCTCACTTGATCTCCTTCGCTGAGGAGTTCGCTACTGCTACCGCTGATGCTGAGGCTGTTCTTGCTTCTGCTCATGAGGAGGCTCACGCCACCGCTGAGGCTGAGCAGCCCCAGGCTGAGGTCGACCCCATTGTTGCTGCTGCTGAGGCCGAGATGCGTGCTGACCTCGACGGCCCTGCTCGCGACCCCATCGACCTCTCCGATCTTGAGCCTCTCCCTGAGTTGTAAGTCAGCTCTCGCGAGAGCGAGATAGCATCTCAGTTGTTCGTCAAGCAAAAATGCGTGCAGGTGGGTATGTTTCATAAGCATCGAAACTTTGCGTTGCTAGTTCAGGCATGCCCAATGATCAACAACCACGATGACATCTCAACAACAATAGAGAGAATCCTGCATGATTGAATCAAGGTAATCGTTAGTCTTGTGCGAGTCTTGTGCGGAATAATTGAGTATATACTTGGGTGTGTGAATCGACTCGAGGATCAATTTTGGGCGTTGTCTTGAAATGACTAGATTGTAGAGAGTAGGTATTGACGAATGTGTGTCTCCGTCGTATTGCATGTATTCGGTGTCTGTATCGGTCGTGTAGAGGACGACGCCAGGGACGGGAGGATGAAAACACTGGGTGGAAAGGGAAAAAAATCTCACTAGATTTAGTTCACTTTGCGAGTTTATATCTGGCTAGTCCGGTGTGTTTGGAAAGTAGAAACAAGTTAGTTTTATTCATATCTCTAGTAATTACCTATTGCACCACTTGATATATCAACATCATACTCTAGTCTGCCCACACCCACATCCCCTGGGTGACTCACTCACTCAAGCACTCACTCACTAGTCCTTGCGACGGCGTCTTTGCTGCCTTTCTCGCACGCTCATAACGCGAAGCGACTCGAAGGGAGCTCGTATCGCACCCGCACGCACCTACGCACGCCAGACGCAACGGGACGTCAGCGCTGATCGTACTGGACGCAGGCGTTCTTGCTCAGTCTCTCGGTTTCGTTTCGTTTCGTTGCTTCGACTGAGGACGTGGATATACACTCTGTTCAAGTAGATCTAGCCACTCTGAGGCGCATCTTCGCTCAGGCTCGCTGCGCTAGATCCGGTCACCATGAGCTGGCAACCTTCCCCAGGCTACGCCACCGCAATGTTCAACTATGCCGGTGGCGAACGCCAACTCGCTTTGCAAGTCGGAGACATCCTCGTCGTGCAGACCTCGAAGGACGGATGGTTTAAGGGACATAAGCACGGCACACCCAACGAGCGTGGGCTTTTCCCTGCCTCGTACGTTCATTTCACACCCTGCGCGGATAATGCTGCTGCGTTGGCCGCTGCAGAAAAGTTGGCCAATTCGGGCCCCTCCGAGCAGATCCTCAAGCGGAAGTCGCTCTTGGCTTCAGGTGGTGGAGCACCATCTGAAACCAAACCTGCAGCTACAACCTCACCGCCAACATCCACGACACAAGCATCCGCGACAACAGCAGCCCCAACCAATGCATCTCCAGCACCCACTCCTGCCACGTCCGTATCAAGCTCATCTAGTGCCCCCAGAGCCACACCTTCTACGCCCATCACTGCAAGCAGGTCGTCACTCGCATCATCCTCTGGGGCAACTCCTGCTGGTTTAGCAGCAGCGGTGCAGGCTTTCTCGAATCAGCAATTCTCAGAGGCTGCCGCATTTGCTCTCTCGCAGGCCTTGAAGGCTGCGGCCGAGGATGCCCTAGTACCGCAAGTACCCCCACCCATCGATTGGATGCCGAAGGTCCTCCTTGATAACCGTTCCAAAGCAGTCTCTGATGCTCCAGGCATTGTTATGGTGGCTGATGCAACTGGTCAAGCACCCGCAGCGTCCGCCAACGCCATGGGTGTGATTGCTCACCATCGAGCACTGGATGAGAACTTCTACCGCCGTGGCGAGGCAGTGCCTTTTTCCGGCAAACCACTCACTGATTCACTTATCGTTGATGCTCCTTGCTTTGCAGCCACCTCAAGCTTAGGTTCCACTGGCAGTCCAAAGCAAGCCGCGCATCTCTCCGCCTCCTCCTCGACCATGCCTCTCTTGACGCCAGCTAAAAGCTTGCCAAAGCCTCGCATCCCCGAGGATTCCGAAGATGCGAGCACGCCTTCTCTCAGTGATGCAGTGAAGGCTTCGGCCTTCGCGGCGAAGCATGCGGCGTCGCAGCGCATTAATGCGTTGCAGCAAGCCACAGGCTCATTGGTTCTGGCTGGTGCAGCAGGTGTTGCAGCTGCTGCTGCCAGTTCCACTGCGCGCAAGGCAAAGGCGAAGGCAGCCGAGGCATCCTCTACAAGCGGTCCAACCGACTCGAGTTGTGATTTGGTGGCGTTGCGAGAGGCTTCCCACAACTTTACCCGGGAAGGCTACACGGCTTCACCCTTACTGGCCTCACCACGCAACGCAGGCTTGCTTGCCGCTACCGCAGATGATGGATCTGCCTCACCTCTTGGAGAGAGCAAAGACGCAACCCCCACCTCGGGACTAGGAGCCAACGCAATTGCCCTCGCCAATACGCTGTCATCTGCTACAGCTGGTGCTGCCAACCAGCTAACTGACCTGTGGTTGGTTGGTCGCGCACCTCCACAGAAGCCCAAGGCCCCTGCTGGTTCTTCACCCGCGCCGACTCCCTGCGTCATGGTCCCTGGCTCGAAGAAGATCCAGCTGTTCATGGACGTCAACGTTTGCATATTCTCAATCGCAGAGCGTTGCGAGCTGTTCTTTTCACTGTACTCAACAGCGACTAACGGTTTCATTACTGAGGACTATGTGGTGAATCTTCCACCACCAGGTGTCGCTGAACACACTCGAATCTTGGGTCGCATGAAGACTGTTTTCCACAATCTGGAAGTCCGCGATCTGTGCGCCGGCGAGATTTATCTTGTCTGCCGTATCATTCGTCGTGGTTTGCTGAACTATGACGAGAAGCTCGCACAAAAGATTCTTGACAAACAGGAGAAGGGTTCTATGCAAGTCCGTCGAGGCTTCGGAGTTGCTGTGACACCACTCAACACCTCAGCACTCTTGCGCAACATGACCAAATCCATTGATATTGCACCTAACCACTTTGCCATCTACACTCCCAATAACGAAGTGGACTTCTCCAAGCTCCATGAAATGCTGATCAAGACGCTTCAGCAATCTAATTGCGTTTATCCCATGCCTGTGGGTACCGTTGGCATTCTCAACGACACTAGTGGCTTCCGCGCTGCTTCGGAGCTTACATCCGATAGTCAGCTGTCCAAGGCCGTGGAGGGTGATGGAAAGAGTGCAGCAGAGCTTCTCCTTGTTGCACCGACTCCGCCAGCGCTTGCGGCGGCAGCTCAGCTGCGTGAGAAGTTCTGTAGCGAAGCGCCTAAGTCTAAGGGTATTGCGGTTTCCATTACAGCGTTCTTTGAAGACGATGAGGATTTGGATATCTATGAGGCATCTGCCTTCACGGCCGAAACGAGCTCCACGCCATTTGCAGCTGCTCAAAACGCACGCGTTCCAATTCGCAAGCGCCTTGGTATTCCGGCCGACGTTGCCTCAACATCACGACTCGAGCTACCAACACTATTGGACCCAACCGATGCTCGATCGGACCTTTATGTTTGGCTTGTGGATGGTATGTTCTCGCAAGACAAGAAGTCCTCCGCGAGAAATATCGAGGTTCAAATTAGTCTTCGAAATAAGCGATATCAAATCATCGAGAATGCCATCGTACGTGGTGCGGGTGAAGATCCCGTTAGCACGTATGTATCCACAACCACATACCACTGCAACACACCGAGTTTCAACGAGTTGATCAAAATTCGTGTTGATCCCACGGTGCTACTGGATGACACTCACCTCTTTTTCGAGTTTTGGCACGTGTCGAACAACAAGGACAAGACGCAATGTTTTGCCCAGGCCTACTTGCCACTCGTTGCTCATCCAGGCAGTGGTGCACCCGTTATTATTCCTTCCCAAGTTCACACCATTGGCACATTCGTACCACTCTCTGATGGAAAAGGTTATGCTGATAACCCAGCACTCCGAGTTGCGCGCAAGGAATGGCTACGCGTGCGCACCGCCCTTACCTCAACTCGCATGACTCAAAACCCTATTATGGCAAACATTGCGAAATGGAAGCAGCTCCCGCAGCATGAAGTCCGAAATGCGCTGGCTCTCTTCTTGTCACGTAATTCAATCACTGCAAGCAAAGAGCTGACATGCTTCCTGCAGGAGCTGTTCAGCCACCTTTTCGCAATTCTCGCATCTGAGGACCACCAAGACCTTCATGTTGACGCTCATGCGGCATTGATGCATGCCTTGACCTTGCTTGATCGACAACCCGAGTCCCGAATGGTCGCTGATAAACTGATTAAACAACAGTTCAAGGACCCGCAAGTCCATCAGAAAATCTTGGGTGTACTCGTTGCCTCGTTGCTCGATCAGCTGGACGATATTGTAAATCTATACGTCGATACGTTGAGCGCTGGTAATACTTCCGGTGTGGTACCTCTCCAGTCGCCAGAACTGACCAGCAGTACCAGCAATCCGAATAACGTGAGTCCTAACACAATCACAAATCAAAATGGACCAACGCTGGCAGACCGCATCAAGGCACTCCAACTCCGCTGCCACGAAATCGGGTGGACGGAATTCCAGATCGCATCAGCACTGCTCAAACCTGCAGGCAGTTCTTCACCTACGAAGGCCTCTCGCAGAGGCTCGATCTTGACATCCTCCTACCTCTCCGGCGGTGTATCAAGCGCCACGAAGAGTGCGGCTTCGGTCGCGGCGATTCAGGCACAACTGCGAGACTCTGTTTCTACTATGACTCCCGCGGACGGACCAATGCCAGAACCTGCCGAATCCGGGCGCACATCAGTTTCCACAATCGAGCCGAGTGGTTTGGTCAATTCACCAACCTTCTCCATGCTTGGCAACACAGCTGGTCCAGAGCGTGAGGGAAGTGGAAATGTTCTTAGCGCCATTGCGGCCGCCTCGAGTGCGGCTGCATCCCAAGCAGCCACAGAAGAGGACAACTTTCCATTACTCCGAATGGCTCGCCCACTCCGTTATGTCATCGAATTGGCCGTTGCGTCCTATCGCGCAGATTCCATCATGAGCAATGGTGCCCCATCGATTAGCAAGGCAGTTTTCAAGCGTCAGCTCCAGGGTGTGTGCACAATCATCAACGCATTCCTTGCACTCTCCGTCTCTAAGCCAGAAGATCTCATCCTGAATGCTTCGAATACCTCATCCTCATCCTCATCAGCTCAAACGGCTGACTTTGATCATGAGAAGTTTGGCTATATTAGCAAAGCACAAACCGTGCTCATGCAGCAGACACTTGGTGTACTTGCAGAATTCCGCGGGCTCTTTACGGACATTGAAATAGCCCAGATGGCATGCGATGCGATTCGTTCCATGCGATGCGCTCCTGAATCAAGCTTGCAGCGTCTAGATTTCATTCGATCGCTGGTTGACCCCACCGCCGCACATGCCGTGCCGCTGTGTGCTGCCACAGGCGCTGTTCCACTCAAAGGCCTGTCTAGCGCCCAGTTGATGGTTTGCGCGCCTGCCATTGTTGAGGCGCTATCAGACCATCTACGCCTAGGTCTAGCAACTGGATCGCTAAATGAACTTTATCTCGTGACGGCGATTTTGCGATGCTTGTTGCCCAGCATTATTCCCGCCTCGCCGTGGAAGACGACCCCGCTTCACGCTCTCTGCGATATTCTCGCCCCGACATTCAGCTGGTCCCATCCGCACATTGCGGCGACTGCCGAGACACAGACCTCAAAGCATTTGAAGGCCAAGGGCCAGTGCTTGCCCGTTGCAGCTTTCTACCCGGTTATGCACGCATTAATCGAGGCACTTCATGCAGTTTATGTTGCCCCCGTAGCCTTTGTGCCAGGTTCCACTCCTAACAATGCCATTACTGCAGCTGCAACTTCGCCTTTCCTCTCGGCAGTTGCATTTACCGGCCGCAGTGCTCGAACCGGCTCTAGTACTGTGAACCTGGTCTTTGGTCCTGCACCATCTGGCTCAGGGTTGTCGCTTCTTGCACCCGGAGCCGCAGCACAGACGGTGACCAGTCCCACCGCTGGACCGAACCCTGGTCTCATGGCAATCGACCGACTTCCTTCTGCCAATCTTTTACAGAACACACGTCAGCTTAGCCAGCTCGGTACGCCGGCTTTCGCTTCCGGCTCTGCTACTACTCCCCCGACATTCAGTTTGGGTAGTCCACATCACATGATGAGTCTTCGTACGTTGCACCCGCCGATTAGCTCTGCCACGGGTGGCACCGCTACATCCAGCGTCGTGAGCGCCGCATCACTGCAATCTTCTGAGATGACTGTCACGGCGCAAACCTTCTCCTCGATTACGACTCTTAGCGCGGCACCCAAGCGCCTCTTCGCACTCCCGTCTTCGCAGACGACCGCACTCTGTGTCGTTGACCTCGCAGTAGATCCGTTTGTTGCCCTGCTGTCACTCCTTGCAATGTGCGATGACGAGGCTGTTGCGATGTTCGTGGCGCTGCTCCCTCGGGAGTCGTACGCGGCATCTTCAACCAATGCCGACATGCTTGTTGACAATGGTGCTTCAAACACAGGAGCCGACATCTTGGCACGCAGTGGACGTGCAAGGCGAAGCGAAGCCCTGGCCAACTACACATCAACCGCAACAACAGCTCCTGCCGCATTGGCAGCTGCGTTGACTGCTCCTCTGCCTCCAGTGCGCGATGTTCATTTCACCCTGCATGCGTTGCTCGAGATTCTCGTGGGCTCATTGACCTGGGAGCTCTTCCCAGAATCCTGGTGCGAGCCACGAAGCTTCCATGTGACCACTCTTTTGCGTGCTGCTTATCAGCTGGCTATCATTATGCAAACATCGGTGTCGGGCGGCGCCCACCAGCAAACGAATGCCGCAGTCACAGCAACAACGACGCTAGCTCGTCGACCGCAACGAGCATCCATTCTGAGCACTAATGTTGCCCAGCTTCGCAGGAGCGTTGCAACTCTGACATCTTCGGGTGGAGTTGCCAACCACATCAAGCCTGATACGCTCATGGCGGCAGCCATTCCATTCGACTCTAAATTGTGGGCCGCTTGGATGAAACTAGTTCTGGAATTGCGCACGTGTGATTTGGTTTTACACGCTACGGTGCCCGTCTTCCAGCAGCTAAGTCGAGAGTTCCTTGTTAGCTCGGGTACAGATGATGTCGGAGCGTTTGCTCTTAATCCAACTCCAGCTGCGAAAATCGCATATTTCTTCGCTCGAATTGTGCGCGATGCGCTCCCACCGGTTTCTACAGAGAATAGTCCTGAGAAGGGTCTATTCAACACAACCTTGGGCCAATGGAAGCATGCGCTCACACTCGCTCAATCTGGTATCACTGAGGCACTGAAGATGGGAACCGCACATACGCTGGACATTCCTCAACTTCTGGGTAGGCTCTTTAATCAGCTGTGGGCGACCCTTAGCGATGCACAGAAGGTTAGTCTTGCGGATCCCCTGGTGGAGCGTGTATTCCTTACACTATCCCACCACGCGCCGTCGATCACGGATACGAATGCTGGTCGTGTGCTCGCCACGCTGAAGCAGCCATGTTCACTGGCTCAATTCCCTCCTGCAGCTGGAATTACGATATCTTCACCATGGGAAGGCGTTCCCATGCTTGTCGCCCTCGAGATTTATCAAAGTCTTGTGCAGGCTGAGCTTAGTTCACAGCGTAGCTTGAGTGAGGTAGAACGCTACACAATCGACTCTTTGTACGAAGTGACCAACCTCGCAGTTGAGCGTGGTATGACATGTATTGCCATCATTACTGAGGCAGTAAAACAGCGTTTTGCATCTGACCGCTCACCCGAAGAGCAGACAGTGGTCAAAAACTTCTTGGAGCACATCAGCACAATGTACAATCTCATGGTGCAGATGCTTCAGCTACCAGATTCCCCTGAATTCGAGGATGACCGCGCTCTCGTTGCCCTTCGTCTTTTGAATTACATTGAACGATCTGGCCATCGGGCGGCAACTAGAAAGACTATGCATACGCGCTATTTGCAATATCTTGTTAATCTGCATACCAACTCCGGCAACCACGTCGAAGCAGGTATCGTTCAACTCCAGCAGGCCAAGCTGTTAGATTGGTCTAATCAGGTTGTCGAGCCGTATGATGTTCATCCCGAAGAGCCCGAAAGGTGCCGCAAGGAGCGTTTCATCAAGTTGGCTATTGACAATTTCTGCCGCGCTGAGGACTGGGCACGCGCCATTGATCGTGCAGAGTACTTACGCTATTACTACCAGCACATAATTTATGACTATGCTGCAGTTAGCAAGCTCCTGCGTGATGTTGCAGAGTACTTTGAGCATATGACGCGACCCAAGGTGACGTACCCAGCATATTATCGTGTGTGCTTCTATGGCAAGTTCGATAGTCCGTACTTAACACAACAGTGCGAGTTTGTATACAAGGGCGCTCCTCTTGAGCAAATCATGGACTTCACTGCACGCATTCGCAAGCGATTCCCTGGAGCTTATTACCACATGTCCTCTGAGAAACCTTCCGAGGAACTGCTCGCTAAGCACCAGCAAATCATTGCAATTAGCAAGGTGAATGTTTGCTCGCTTGATCAGAAGGCCACTGTAAAGACCTTGCTTGAGGCTCACAAGCGCGGTATGCTCCCCTCGAATGCCACGTTTATTACGGTGCAGGCGGACCCGGCAGCTCTCGAGAGTGGTGGTGGAGCCATTGAGAACGTCTCGCGATCTTATCGTTCTGGCTCTATTGACGCTTCCGCAGGTGAGCAGCGCTTTGAGCAATGGACATCAGGTGCATGGCTGGGCTCAACCACTTCCGGTGGTCAAACGGGCTTCAACATCCAGCCACTTACAGAGATGCCTTCACAATTGGCCCAGAATGCTGAGCACCACAAGATCGATGTGTTTGAGTACACTCGACCTTGGAAACGCAGTGTCCCGAACAAGCCTTACAACGAGTTCACTGACACGTGGCAAATTCGTACCTATGTCCTGACGTCTGAGTCGTTCCCAGCCAATCGCCGTCGATTGCCGATCGGTACTCGTATCGAGGTTGTGACCAAGCCTATTGAAAATGCAATCGAGGCTCTGGAAACGAAGACCACACAAATTGCTCAAACCGCAGCTTCAGTCGCTGTGCAGCCACCCGGACCAGTGAATGTTGGTCCGCTATCCATGCAACTCTCAGGTTCGATAGATGCTTCAGTCAATGGTGGCCCTGCGCGCTACATTGATGCTTTCTTAACGCCCGAGTTCCTTGACCCTAAGAGCGTCTACTGGGATGAGGAGAAGGCCAATCTGGCCGCCACCATCGAAGAGCGTAAGAAACACCAAGCTCAGTTGAAGGACGCGCTTCGTCGTCAAGTCGTAGTGCTTGATGAAGCACTCGAAGTGTTCGGAGCCCGCTGTGATCCTAAACTGCGAGGACTTTATGCTCATCTCAAGAGTAATCTTGACAAAATGTATGAAGTGCTGTTCCAGTTGGACTAAAGAGTCCAAACAATTTATCGTACTATTCCACATCTTTCAACGTAACCACTTCCATTATCATTCGCAAACTAACCATTTCCTATAAGTTCGCCCATGCTTGTTGTTCTTCACCATGAGTATGATACAAGCTAAGTGAGTTCTCTGCATAAATGAAATGTGCACCGCAGATAGCTTCCCATTTCTCGTCCTTGACAATGTTTAGGCTGTACAGTGAATTGAAAATTTATTGAGAACCTTTGAGCGCGGCAAGCTTTGCAAGTAATTTAGCCTTAGCCTCAGCTAATGCGACCGCATCGTCTTTCTTTGCCTCGTCGGAGGACTTTGACGAGCTTTCCGCTGCGGTTGTGGCTCCATTCCAGGCAAGTGTAGCTTCAATTCCCGGTTTGCGTGGTCGCTCCTCAGACGATTCCTCTGACGAAGTAACTATGGCCTGTTCCTTTCCACTCGTCTCAGTCTCGTTCTTCTCCTGCGCATTCGCATTGCTCTCCTCACCTTCCGATGACGATCCTTCGGAATTTGATGAGTCTCTAGCTTGACTGGTGTTCGAACTCTGGTTTGAAGTGCCGGTTTGGGCAATACTCTCCAATTCTGTTTTCATCTGTTCTTTGTACTTCTTTCGATTTGCCGCTCGTCGTAACCTCTTGAGTCGCCGCTGTTCTTGCTGCTCCCTGAGAGCCATCTGTTCGGCGATTACATGTTTCTCAAATTCTAGCTGAGCGACTTTCTCTTCCCATTCGCGATCCATTTCGCCTATACGTGGATGAAATCAAGTGCGGAGGTGTGACTAAGCGCATCTATCAACGACTCGTTAGAAGCACAGGACTTGGGAAGGAACAGGGCAAGCCATCTATGGCATAGGCATTAATAGTCATGCACGACCAACGTACGTAGCCGCTCTTCTTCAATCTTTTTGAGTTTCCTGTAGGTGTGGTGGGTTCCACTTCCAGCTCCCGCACTACTACCATAGACTTGTCGGATCTAGAGTGAGGTAAGAAGATGGCTCATAGAGACGATCATTAGAAGTTGAGCCATCATCACCCTGGTCGATGGGGTGGTCGGCCAATGGACCCGGACACTCGCATACATTGTGCTTTCATTACATCACGCCATCTGCAAATAAGATACCAATGCGATACCAATGCACGTACCGTGATGTTCTCGTTGAGAGAGAAGGGCTTTGCCTCTGTCTTGAGTTCGCCTAGTTCTTGCCGGATCTTGAGGAGCCGTTCGCGCTCTTCTGGTAGCTGGTCGCGACTCATGTCTGCAGTGTGGGGCGATCTAATTCTATGCAATATAGGGCGGTCTTCGAAGGGCTGCGAAGGGCTGTGCCGAGTACTGGGTCTGTGCGCAGTCCCCCCTCTTGCTGTTGTCTCCCGCAGGTGCTTGGATTGGTTTGATCTAGGAGATATGCGCGAAAAATACGGCCTCGAATCGACTATGCAAGCAGTATGGCTGGTGGATCTGCAATATCCTACGTATCCCCGCAACCAGATCTACCGATTCAGATACTCCTGCAAAGTGAATGAAGGTCCAGATTTCGCCCTCTTGGCCGGTTTAGCATTTCCCGTGCCGCACTCTCCACGGGTCCCTGAAGGGAGCGCGAGGGGTCAGCCGAGAGCTGCGCGGTAGGAGGACCCTACACGTGTGTCTGCATGCAAGCAGCTCATGCCAGCCCCGAAAACCCTCCCGAAAGTGAGTATCCAGCACTGGGATGAAAGTATAATCAGAGGGGATATCGAGGTCAATCATGGACATGTCACTATGAACACTCTCGGAGTCGTGCCTCCAGCATCTCCTCTAACTGCCCGCGCAATATGACCCCAAACAGCCCCACACAGCCCTCCGCTTCCTAGTCCCATCCGACCGTTTCGAATTCCCAGTGCGAAATCCGACTCACAAACTGGAGTATACTCCACCCCTGTAACTCGGCACATGTTTCGAAAGGCGCGTGCGCTTGCCCCGCGTTTGACGTCACTCGCACGGGGTGTGCTGGCAGTGCGCCTGGCCGATGCGACACCAGCGGTGATGTCCCAATCCGTATCATTGTACAAACACTTGAACGCTCTGCCTCCTCGCCCCTGTGTGCACACAGCTCCGGCTGGCCGATGCACGAACGTGGACGGCATGAGGTGGTATCAGACCCGCTCAGCGTTCATCAGCACGGCTGCCTCCGCGACGAAACCGAGTCCAATCCCTCTCAACGGCTTCCCCCGCGCACTGTCCAGCTCGGCGCAGACGGGTAGTGCCGAGGTTGAGAACACAGAACATGCAGGTAACACGGAGACGCAGCAGCCCTCCAAGCCCATGACCCAATGGAGCAGCACGGCGGACCTGAAGGAAAGCAACGAAGACTGGGAGTTGATCTACGAGGGCCAATTCAACAACCCCCACAAGTACCTCAAGCAATTCTCACTCTCAGGCATGACCATCTCGCTGATCTCCTCTCCGGTCATTGCAACGTTCGAAACGCAGGCGGTGTCGCACACGGGCAAGCTCCTGCTTGCACTCGCTACTGCGTTCACGGGTATATCCACTACTGCCATCTTTAGCTTCGCTTGCGCGGGTTATGTTGAGCGCGTGTTCCTCAGCAAACACGATCCTGCCATCTTCGAGGTGGTGCGACTCGACTGGCGCGCACGATCCTACTCGACTCGATTTGATGTGAATGTTGACACTTTTGACGACCAGGTCACGCGTCCTCTCACGAACGTGCATCATAGAGAGTCGGGCACATGCTTGTTGATCAATGAGGAGATTGCGAATCACCCACTGTTCTCCGTCATGTTCCCTGAGCAATTTGAAGAGGCCCAGGAGGGCGAAGAGGGACAGCAGCAACAACAACAGAAGTAGTAGTTGGATCAGCTTGGTCCATCTGCAATGTAATCCTGTAGTGTACTCGTCTGTTATACCTAGTCTAATCAGTTCGTCCATCCGAATAAACGTTGCATCACACGCTAACCGCGCTTACATCGAACTCCATCAAAACCCTTTGTGTAACGAGTACGACAATCACTGTATTATTGACGTGGAAAAATATAGCGCTAATGGATATTATGTAGACTAGTTTAGAAAACCGTTTTGCAACTGGTCGGTATTGTGAAAGTTGAGTGATTCGTGTAGTGCTCTTGGGACGGTGTGCTGAAGATAGATCGGATGACACTCAAAATGGTCATCTCAACGATCCAGCCCCATACACACTTGTGACTCCACGACCTTTTGCGTCGGACTTCGACTTCGACTTCGACTTCGTCTTCGTCGTCTCTGGCCAAGCCCTCATCCTCTATAAGCTGCTGTACATCATGCGAGGACTTCAGCACGCGACGAACGAACAAACGAGTCTGATCTGCTCACGACGCCGCGTGGTTCGCCGATTGACAGGGCTACGCATGTGATCGTAGCATTACTCACTGATTCATTCATTCATTTGATCGTGCATTCATTCAATGATTCATGCGAGCGTGCTCATCCATTACAAGGGCTCAGCAGCCTCTTTGAGCTTGGGTTGGACTGGCACCTGAGGCTTGGGCAGCAGGTCGGGGCGAACCTCGCTTACAGGCAGCGTGATGCGGATCGGGAGAGTGGGGTAAAGGTTGAACTTGGCCGCAATCGTCGCCACTGCATCCGAGGGCTGCGCACCCTTGGCAATCCAGTACTACAGCAGGGGTTCGAAGGATCGGAGTATGAGGATTTTAGAGAGTATTCGGCGGAGTTTGGAGATACCTGCATAGATCAAACAACATTATAGCTTGAGTGTGCATATTATATCGAGACACTCAGTACAGCCCGCGGAAACACTCCGCAGTAAGTAGCAACATACCTTGAAGCGGTCGACATTGAGTCGGACGTTCTTCGACTTGGTCTTGTCAGGCACAGGGTCGAAGGTGCCGAGCAGCTCGATGAATCGGCCGTCACGGGGGAACCTATATGCATGCATATTGGGTTGGGTCAGCGAGATGAGGCGCAAGAAAGCGGGGCGAACCGTGGGTGTGAAAGGGTAACAAGTCGTAAAGCGCAGGAAAAAGCATAAAAACGCGCATTATCTGCATGCATTCGTGATGATAAATACATACCGTGAATCAGCAACGACAATGCGATGGAATGCTCGGTTGCGCTGACCGAAGCGCGCGAGACGAATCACGACAGGCATGTGTGTTCTATCTTGACAACACGAACCGATTTTCTGCCTGATGGTGGATGGGATTACCACGCAATGACGGTGACTGCCACTGCAATTAACGAGGGCGAGCATCGCGGAGAGAGCGAGTGGGGCTTGAACGGTCACACGTAGCGCACTTCCAGACGCGTCTGCTCGACAAACTGAAAAAGAGAGATGATAATAATGTACAAATGGCGAGCTATGTATGAAAAACAGGTTCTCGGATTTCCGGTGTTAGCGACTCGAGGCGCCACCATGCCGTGTAGATCGAGCTGCTAACAAGTCCTCGAACGACGGGACGCTTGAAGAGCCAGTGGCCCCCTTCCCTGTGTCAGTATTCGCCGTTGCTACTGTCGACATGCTAGTTGGTAGCCCTGTGTCAAGCGCTGCACAGGCCGAAAGCACCGCCTTACGAAGAACCCCGATACCTTCTCCCTCATGAGAAGAGACTACAATGACGTAAGGCAACAAAGTCCGGATGGGAGGCAGTCTGAGATGCTCGCCGTGTTCAAAGCCACCCTCCACGACCCGGGCTTCCTCGTCGCCACCTGTCAAGGCCTGGTCGATATCTGCGAACGGGACCGAAGAATCTGTGAGTGCAGCGACTGGCCGAGCTCGACGTTTTCTTGGCCGCTCATCGACACCAGGGGTGTCCATGTCCTCACTCTCAAAGCTAAGTCCTAGGAGATATTGTAACCGCTCAAGCTTTCGCTCCAGTGCTATCGTGTTCACACGATCTGCTTTGGTAACCACAATCTGGCACGGTATCCTCCATTCATTGAGGAAGACCAGGAAGTCCATGTCGTTCCGTGTCAGCCCCGCAGTGGCATCCACAAGCACGAAGACACGTCGTAGGTTGCTACCTAGCGAGGGAAACTGCAGCAAGCTTGGCGCAGCTGTGTACTTGGCGAGTGCCACACCCGAGACGTCGTCCTCAATCACAATTCCGCCGGCTTCCTCAGGCAAGAACCTCTTGGGTGATCTCATTCGGATGTATGCTCCAATCAGCTTATTCCACTCCTCAACGACTGCCTTCGGCGCCTTAGCAAAGCCATAGCCAGGAACATCCACAACAAATAGACTGGGAACATCACTGCAAAGAGTATCCGAGAGTTCGTTAAGACTGTCGGGGTTACCAAACAGTTTTGAGTAAAACATACGGGCAGGACATGGTGGTATGCTTTCACCAAGGGCCAGTCGATGGCTCGCCAGGTGGGATACAAGCGCTGTTCTCTGTTTTTCACTCAGAAACTGGGTAGTGATTGCGCTCTTACGCTCGGTATGGATAAAGTCTTGGTCGAAGCGATTAAGCAGCGACTTCTGCTCGAAGGTTCTGAGAGAGCTGTGGTCGGAGGGCTGCTCGTCACCCTGATCTTGATTGGATCGCAGGCCCTTCCATACCAGTGGCTGATCGCGTGGCAGGTCCAAATGTTGATTTCCTGAATTAATCGGAAAGGCCCTGGCGAGCGCTGTCGCATGACTTGTGTACCGCGCCAGCATTCTCTCCTGAAATCCGTAAAAGTTCAGACTCTGTGTTTTGCCTGGTTTCTGACTTGTAAGGGCGAGGTCAGTGGTTCTGGCGAGTGCATTAAGTAGTGATGACTTTCCGACGTTCGACCGTCCGGCGAACATGACCTCCACATCACGCACAGCTGTCCGAGTTGGCGGAAGCTGCTGTAGGGAAAAGACAGGCACAACAAGCCTTCCAGTGGAGAAACTCGCAAGCTCCTGGCCATGAATCGGCATAGCGTCGTATACTGTCTTCGTTAGTGACTGCAGGAAGTTGGGATCCCTCGAGGCTGCGCTGGTTTTGGGAGAGAGGGCGATTTCGACATTGTTCCGAATCTCCGCGAACTGGTGCTGAATGGGTATCCGTAGGTCCCACACGGCTTTGCGCCTCAGGATATCCTCCGTCTTGCGTTTTAGAGCAGCGGCATCGATTTGCCCCACGCTGCTTCGTCGCCCATGCGGTTGCGACAGTGCATGGGTGACTATCCGTTTGGTTAGCTTACTGGCGGCACTGGTTCGAGTCATTTTGCAGACTTGTCACGGGTTGTGTACCTAAATAAACTCCACACACTAGGTTATATGCCCGCTACTAACTGAAACCTGTGGTTAGCTTGTGCGGTCACAGCCTTCTACTGAGAGATCTCGACACGTTGGAAAAGAGAAGAGAGCGACTTGTTCCAAAGCATATCTCTCACGAAATGCAGACAGCTTGGGTGTGATGCGAGGCTGGAAGCTAACAAGAACATTTGCTGCCGCAGTGATCTACGTGATGGCAGTATTGATTGCCCACGCTGCCCCATACCGAGATGGAGATCCGGTCGACATGATAATCAAGCTGCGCGACTCAAAAGGCCATGTTGCCCTGACTCAGGTGCTGGGGCGCCAGGGCCCTCGTTTCGCAGCCGACGTTGAGTTCACTCTGGACCTGTTCAACCCCCAGGGCCTTACACGATCAGGACTCAAGACGGATCCTCAGAAAGTGGCGTTCGCATTTGCCAGTGATCGGTTCCAAACGCCTTGGTTTGAGCTCTTGAATAAGAACAATGAGTATCCAGAGCATATTGAGTTCGACTTGGTATACAGTGGGACATACGTTGTTGAACTTTCAACCAGGATTCGTTATGCCTCAGAAAAACCTCGTTCAGAGCCAGCAACGGCAGGACAGGGCGACCTGGCAACAAAGCCGACGATTCTCAGCTTTCACTGGCGCCCTTACACTACGACGAGCAGTTCGTTTGGATTCACAGTCTTCCTTGTGCTGGCATCGCTGGGGTTGATTGCGGCCGCAGTTTTCGTTATCGCTGACGTCGGGAAACGACGCTACTATTTGATGCCAGGGCGAGTAGCCAAACAGTAGTGAATGGTGTCGTCCACCGCCATCTGCAGCTGTTCGTGCAGTACATTAGGTCCAATCACGTTGGATATTGTATCGTAGTGTATTACATTGAGTTGTACAATAGACATATTTTCATGCCACTTCCACCTCTTACAACGTTGCCTTTAACTTACTCGACCACTCGGTTGTACAGATTGTAGAAAGGCTTCGCCATTTGGTGCAAGTCCGCACAACGGCATGGGCACTCAGCAACCGGGCAGACGACGTTTTGCGCGAACCATGCAGCCAGGTGTGCAGAGTGACCACCATGGCCACATCCATGGCACCACGCAATTGACAAGTTCCACCACTTCCTAGATTCATTCTCAAGCCTTTGGTCTCCTGCAGCTGTTCGGACCATGCTGCGATCATTCACATCGAGCAGGTCTAGTAGACGCTTGGCCGTTGAAATCTTGTTGGACTTCAAAAGATCCGGGAGCTCGTTTGGCTGAAGTGGCTGGCTAATGCTACACAAGCACACTGCGCATCGTGGCGCAGGCTTACCGCAAGTTGGACAGCCGTTTTTCATTGCATATGCAATCGCTGCGGCGGGATCTTGGGGCACCGTAGGGGATATTCCCGTTGTTGGGACTAGTGAAGAAGTAGGATGGCCCGGGATGCCAGAAGGGTACGGAGCCTTGGGGCTGGGAGCGCCACTCTGATCCGCTACCTTTCCACGCAACCCACTGATGCTACCCCCAGCAGCTGCAGTGGCTGCAGCACTCGTCCCCGGAGTGGCATCAGGGCCACGTTGGTCGTCAGGTTGCGAAGTCTGCTGGCCAGCATTCTGTCCCTTGGGTGTTTCCGCTGCCAACCCTTTCTGTGGTGCTTTTTGACCTGGCTTAAACCCACCGCCACCAAAGTGTGAGCCACCACGAGAAGTTAGGCGGCTTCCACGCATCGGTGTCTGTGCGACCTTGCTATCTTGGCTTGACGATGGCGCCTGTGGGTCCACCATAAGCTGATGTTGCAAGCCTACGGGTGCTTGCTGGTACTTGAGAGCAAGCTCAACTTGAGCCTGGGCCTCTTGGAAGCTCATATCTGCATAAGGCAAGACCGCCCCGTTTGCAGCGCCCTGTTTGGGAAGCATCGAGCTCGCGCACGTTTGACATCTAGGATAGACACCCACGACCAAGGAGGAGTTGACAACTGCCGCGCTATTGGAGACTCCACAAATAGGCATGCTAGTCAGACGCGCTTTGCTGGCTTTTGTTTCGCTAGTCGAAACCACTGAGTCTGCAGTTGTAAGTTGTGATAACATCTCTAATGCCTTGGATTCATCAACTTGGCCGACACATGCTAGGCTTGGTGTGGCATTGCTGCTAAGATTTAATACACTGGTTAACTCTGGATTGTTAATGCCACCATCTGCTTCGGTATTGCTGCCTACGCGATTGCGAGTCATTACTCTAGGAGGTGCACTAATACCTCCTCCATACACCGGTCGCCTGTTAAGTGCGGTGAGTTGCGCTGACGGTGCTTGCTTTACCGCGCACAGCGACACCTGATTATTTGAGAAAATTCGGACCAATTTGCTGCGCGCGACATCAAATCTAGCTCGCTCAATGGTGAGCCCAAGACGATTCAGTAGCTGCTGATAATGATAAATGAACTCAAAGCCCAGAGCTTCGCTTCGTGCGTTTGCAACGTAAAACGGAGCATAAGGCGAGGCCATAGACGAGGGTGGAAGATAGCCCAAGGAGAGCCGATGGCCGACTGTGGAGCGAATTCCGAGATTCATGGACGTGGCCTGACCGAGAGTAGGGGCAGCTTGCGCGATTCTTACAGCCTCCGTGACGAGGAAATCGATAGTTTGCGTCACACCTGGAACGTCTCCGACAACGCTTGTCGATTGCGATCCTTTAGCCAATGAGTGGGGGAAAGGACTCACTGCTCTGGTCGGCACATCTATCTTGACGGCATCCAGATTACCGGTCGGCGCCAAAGTGCTGGTCAAGAAATAGACTTGATCACTTGGAATGGGAGTAACTACTGGGAGCGAGGTAACCATGCCTTGGGGTCCAGCATGAGCAGGAAGAAGCGCAATGACGTAGGCAGCCAGAGCGGCTACGGTCGCAATATCCCCGGTGTTGTCCAGGTATTTTCGAAGGAGAAGCAGCGCTGCCACAGGGGAAGCCGCACCAAACGACATGGCAGTGTGTGAGAAGCCATCAGTGGTTAATAACGGCAGTAGTCCGTCACCTCCGCTTTGGCTCCCTGCTTGGATCTGGCCAAGCGTCGCAGCATATATGCTATCAACAAATAAGAGATCCGACTCAACTGCACGCGCAGGTGCTATAACTTCGGCGGCTGCGTTGGGATGAAAACGATGCCTTCGAGCAGGACCATTTCGTTGGAAGTTGAGCTCAATTGATAAGTTGGATTGCTGGTTGCTTGAGCTACCAAACGATTTAAACGGGAAAGGTAAGTCCAGCTTGCAGCGGGTTGATCCATCTACTGCAGTGATTTGCATGAAGCTTAATGCGCGGAGAACCGAACCGACCGAACCATGCGAATAGCGAATTGCATCTTTCTCTACGAATTTCTCAGTCTTCGGTCTAGCGTCCTTTACCACTCTCCTCAACACATCTAAGACCGATGAGGAGATGGCTGAGTCATCCATTCTTTGGCTGCATATCCCCGATAAATACGCCTCCAGTCGCGCAGCGTTCATGGCCCCTTCTACCACATAGTCAGGAAGGCTGTGTACTAGGCCAATGACACCAAGCGCTGATAGATCGCCTTGCTGGATGGCTTCCGCAGCGACTCGTGCAACGTAGGCCAATAACGCGCAGTCAGGCAGGACTCTAACAGCAAGCGCAACTCGATCATCGATGTGCAGCTGCTGATTGTGTAGAACTGCATCAAGTGCAACGAGCATGAGCGGTCCGTAGTCAGGATGCTCATGCAGATTCGTCGCGGCAACCTTGACGTCCCCTGGAAGCGCATTTAGGGCTTCTGCCAAGAAACCCGGATCGAGCTTTGCAAGGTGTAAGAATGCGGAGAGATATGGTCGATTGCGTGTTGTTCCACCCAGGTCTGTGCTGGGTAATTGCACAAGGCCACTGTTCAAGAACGGACTGACTAGTGAGTTAAACACTTCAGTTACACTCCATGCTCGCTCGGCCAGAGGTGCATTGTCATGCGACTGATGGGCGTCTGGACCAACTTTGCGTCTGGCGAGTACTCGCTGAACAGTGTCCACGAGGTTAGCGTACTCGGAACTTGTGCCATACGATTTCAACACCTCCAGGCCATACTCAATATCGTTATAGCACGCTGCTAAAAAGGCAGCTCGGTCAGGATCAGACGCGCCGAGAGTGTCGATCTTCTTGCGCAAAGCATTGATGTCATCGATTGAGTCCATCCCGCATGGAATACTTGGCATCTTGTCGTTCTCCAATGACTCGAGAATCGGAAACCTTTGCCGAGTGTAAGTATTCCAGGCAATTTTGCAGTCACTGTGGCCGCTATCCTTGGGACTCAACATAATCGAATGAGCCAATGGCCATCCGAGTCGGCGCATTAGCCTGCATCGCGGCAAACTCACATAGACCGGTAAGGTGAGTGCTTCGAAAGGATGATGTGAAGGAGTTGCTGACCGGGGCAAGAACAAAGCTGATGGAGTTTGGAAGTAGGGGCACGAGGGATCCAGTGGAGCAAGATCATGGATATATCCTGCGAAGTGTGAGCGGAATATCTTTAAATGCAATGCAAGCTGGTCTTGCTGTACTTGGAGTAAAAGTGGAAGTTGAGTGTGTTCAGATTGCTTCATCTTAGAGGGCCATTGCACGGGCTCAAAGTTGGCGAAGCGGACCAGACCAGTAGCTGTGCGGCCTGGAGCATCACTTTCAGACACGAACTGCGCGAACTGGGTAAGCGGTACACACTGTGTCTGAGATATCAAGACATGAGCATCTGGATGGCCTAGTGAGCGGAGTGCCTCCAGCAGTGTCTCTCGCTTGTTAGCTTCGTCTGACTGATTGGAGGTTACGGACGAAGCAATCGCGGCACTACGTAGAATGACTTCATCTCTAAAATAGGACTCTGCGTAGGCAGCGGTTGAGGTGTTTCGAGTGGTTTCTTGTCGTGCAAGGCATGGCGCGTTCTGATAATAATGGTGGTGAAGCGCTAGCTGCGCAAACCTTGATGACTCGAGATCGGCATTGGCGAGCGCGTCCACCGGGTCTGACGATCCCATACCGATCATCGCATCATTCGAGTTTGGATCCAATAGCATACGTTCGCATGGGACACGCGTCCACACCGCAGAGTTGCCCTCACCTCGAAGCTCGCTCATGACGAAATTATAGGAGGCTCGGCTACCGGTTTCAAACTCGGTGGGCGTAAATTGCGACGGATCACACACCATAGCTGACTGTCGCACATCGGTGCTGGCCTGCTGATGAGTTTGTAACAGGTAACTCCAAACAAGTCTCAAAGTGCGTAAATTTAGTCGCGTGGCGGTAGCTTCGAGACCGTTCACAAGCTCCTGAGCAAGGCCATTTGTAAATTTTGTCCAAAGGTAGTCACACCGCTTTAGCAAGTTGAGTACTGACGTGACCACGGCTGGTCTACTAGGCACACCTAAGGAACCTCCGGCAGTTTCGCTCCCAATTGCATTCCAGATTGCGCCAACACCTGTATCTTCGATCGAATGACCTCGAGCAATCCGATCAAAGTCGTCGACCCACCAGGCTTCATCGTCTTGTTGCACGCTGTCGTGCACTTCGGGCAGGTGGTGGGCTTGGTCAAGATAATGACGAACAAACTCCCTTAGAGCCTCTGTTAGAACCTTTTTCCTGAGTTCGAGTATACTGTAAAGGAAGACTGAAGTTTGCGCCGTCATCCCGGCAAATCGCACGAACTCGAGGTCGAGGGCATGCAAAGAGCGCTGAGGTGTGATTCCATAATCGTTGCGAACGCGTGACGTAATAAGGGTTGTTGCATCTGTTGCAAGGATCGTAGTCGTCTCATCGACAATGGTTCGAAGCAACTGATTCAACCTGATGTCTTCGGCGATAGTGTCGAAGCTCTCCATCGATGAACTCCCCCCGACTAAGGCTGATGCGAAACAGCTTTCCAGCTCGTTCACGATATCTTGTGTAGCGACGGTGATCAAGTGGTGAACATGCTTTGAATGGCGTCGCTGGAGATAACGAAGCCACTGCCCCTCACTGTTGCTCTCGGCTGCATTTCCTGCGGTCACCAATGAACTGATGCAAAGTCCAGGACTATCTAGGCGTCCAGAGCACAACATGAACGGTACTCTTGAGGAACTCGCCAGACTAGCCACGGTCGGCGATCGGAACTTCGAAACCAAAAGTGCCAAAGGCCGATCAGGTGTGTCGGGCGAGAGCGACGAAGCCAGTACGAGCACGGTATTGTCAGACCATGGAGCATTAGCAGATACGGATTGTCTTGCGGCCGGAATCAGCACGCTAAGCCTGTCCGCATAGAGGTCAGCATCTTGCGGAGTGAGGATAGGCAGTCGTGAGGTCTCAGTGAACCGCAGGGGGAATCGAATTACTGACTCATGGTCCTCATGTCTATCTCTAGGGCCCTGAGACTGAGTGGTCGCTGCATGCGCTGGAGATGTAGCGGGAGTTGTTCCTGGCGTTGATGATCGCTTTCCATCCCGCTCTTTCTGCTCACTGTCTTGGCCATCCACCGCCTCGGTTTGTGATGGCATTTTTGTCGGTGATTTCGTGCGCCGCATTGCGCTCTCCAACACGGTAAGCATGCTCGGCGGAGTGCGAGTCCAGTCGCAGAGCGTACAAGGCAGTGTTAGTGCCTCGGCATAAGCGAGGGTCAGAAGTCCCCATGGGGAATCGAGGGAAGTTACAAATTGCCTATTCAAGCTGCTTGTGCGCTCGACCAAGAGATCTTTACCGCTTCTACATCGCCTGAGTGCTCTTAGGAGTTTGATCTGAGCGAGCGTGAGGTGGGCAATTTCGGCCTCTGCTAGTGTGTCATCAACATCTGTAGTAGCTTCTGTCTGTCGATTCGCCTGGGTTCGTGCCACCCACAAAGCGGTCTTCGCAAGGCATGCGTAGATAGCCTTTGAAGCAGCTGCAGGATCAGACGAATGCGGGTCGAATGCCTTGTGAAGAAGTTCATAAGCGGAGTCAATGTCTCGAGGAACGTCCTGCTGGGGACCCGAGCTCTTCATACTTGACGCTTTCTGTCGGGCGACATAGAAGTTGATTTCTTCTGTGAAGAAGTCCACCAGGGCTTGATAGGCCTCCCCCAGTCCGCCTGTGAGAAGGGAATCCTCATTTTCAGAGCTCGCAGCAGAGTCAACTCGTTGTTCACGAACACGCTTGACCGCATCGAAGCCCTTGGAGAGCAACTTTGCAATTGGCAAATACTCTTGTGCCCCTTGTTGTGCGTTGATGAGGCTAGTCTCTAGGATGTCGATGTAGCATTGAGTAAAAGTGGCCCTCCGGACAGCACGAGCCGTTCGAAGCGCCAACTTCCCGAGGTTGAGCTCGATGTCCAGATGTGATTTGAGCGCGGGGAACTGCTTCAGTGCTTCGTCATTAGCAAAGTCAATGACAGGACGAGAAAGCCTAGCTGGAACATCTGACTTCGACAAATTCTTTACGGGCAGGGGATCCAGCGCTGACCACAGTTGGCTCGGAGGAATCGAGTGGTGGACATGGATACTTCCGTGATGCGGCTCATGGAGCTGTGGTGGCGGGTTTTCGGAAGACGTACCAGGCCGATCTAGCGCAAGATCTTGCTGTAAATCCCACAGAATGGCATCAGAAGATCCCAAGTAGGTTGCTGCCAAAAGTCCGTGTTGACCAGATGCCCAGAGAAGTCGAACGATTTCGGAACTAGCGCCAATCTTTGGATGGCTCATAGTAGCCTGCCTCTCGGGCGCGCTTTGGACGGAGGTATACGGAGTCAGGATTGCAATAGGGGCCAGTGGGGGAGACGTTGAAGTATATCGCATGGCGCGAGTATCATACAAGTAGACCTGGTGGCTAGCGGCATGGCCGACCGCAAGAAGGAACGGGAGATGCGGCGATGGGAGAATCTGTGCATATGGTGCAGGAGGTAGAGAATCTGACTGAGCTACTGGGGTGAGACCGTAGCCTGGGAAGCGGACTTGCAGGGGAGGTGTTTCACGGAAATCCACAAATCGGATCTCCGGGGCTAGAGCCTGTCGATCGATGAGTTGAAGAGCAGGATCCACTCGAGGCGACAGCACATAAGCAACTGAATGAGGATCATGGGGAAGCCAGGTAAGCGCGGACACCATCGTGGACATGCTGGAGCTGGGAAGGAAGTCCGAACAAGCGATAGGATCGTGTCGTGCCTGAACCTTGGGGGTGACCCATCTCGAAATGTCTGTCGTAGGTCTTCCTTTGCTCCTCGTCTGGAAGCTGGACTGCTGGGTTCGCTGAGAGTCTTGTTGCACGTCCTGCGCAACGTCCCAAACGACCAGACGAGATTGATGGGGTGCCTTGGTTGATGTGACGACACAGCACAGCAACTCGGGATATACCGGGTTAAAGGCGAGCGCCCCAAAGGAGATACTGCCAGAAGGGAAGATAGCTTGCGGCACTGTAAGCATGTGGTTAAAGTCAGGATCATCAAAGCGCACGAGCCTGAGCTGTCCTCGCGACGGGAATGAAATAGCGACGAGGTTGGGATCCAGGGGGTCAAACGACCATGCGATGTGAAACGAACTATCGGTCATCAGTTGCGCCAGACTCGTGATCGAGCTCTTGAGCTGGTACTTGACGGTATCCTGAGTATCTCCATCTTCAGGCGCTGGCGGCGCAGCCGACTCGGATGAAGCGGACACAGTGGCAACTGAAGTGGCGTCCTCACGTCGCGAGAGAAAAGTGCAGCCGGCAACTTGGCATGCCTCTGTAATGGACTGGGTTTGCACTGAGAAAAGATGCAGGCCGCGATCCGCCACGAGGAATTCATCGTCTTTGTGGGGCGACCACAGTAGTGCCTTCGTGTTAGCTAACCCCTCGCTCATTTTCTTTTTGTCTACGGAGGTGGTGCCTGTGCGAGGCAAATACCCTCGTTTAAAGTGGACACGAACGCGAGGCGGGCGTCAAATCGCCAACAGTGGTCTCGATCACAGCGGGGTTGTAAAGCCGCGTTGCTGCAGTGGCTAGCGCACCGCTTGAGATGTCCTATGGTGGGTGAAGCAGATGCAGAGGAGTGCAAGCAGAGTGAGTGCATGAACGAACAGGCGAGTGTGTCGGACTAAGATCCTGTCGGATGGAGTTGGGACGGGATCGACTGGGCTATACCAAGCCCATATAAAGGATCTCATTGAGATCATATTGTGCCACCACGATCTTTCAGCCAGAGCATTTTCTGGTGCCCACTCTTGGGATTTCATCTGCTACCAGTGGTGCATGGACTAGTTTCCGAGACCTCTCTCCCAGTGCCCATCGTAGAGTGGCTTCAAACGAGAGTTACACTTAAGATCGCGAGTAAAGGCGCAGCTTTCCGGCATGGCTCAAGTAGCTATCGCGAAACCCGCATCAAACCCTCGGATTTCACTACCTGACACTTTCATTTTAGCACGCATGGTATTCTGGAGTCGTCACTCTGGAAATGAATTCATCCACCATCCACTATCGGGTGGATGGTATCACTTGGAAGGCCGCGGGAGTTACGCTGTAATATATGCGAAAAAGAGGGTACCGAGGCAGTGTCGCAGGAAATAATCCTACCCCGCGTCTCTAGAATCCTCTTTCCATTGCGTGTAATGCATTCTTGTGCCGGTGGGGTATCGTCAACCCCGTCACAGCGCCTACTGCCCGACTTGTGAGGAAAAAACTTTCCTGGTCCCGCCGTTCTTCTCGCTTTGCCGCCGCAGTGAGGGTTGCTTGACCCAGGACCGCTGATTTACAGCATCTTCTACGACTTATCCACGCCATCTATAGGTCTCTGTACCGGTCCCTCTCACGCCGCTCCGCTTTTCGACCAGAATCGGACCGGCTGAGGCCAATCTTTGAGCCCTATTGCCGCTTCGCGTGCAAAGTCTCGCGGCAGGCAGTTAGGCCTAGCAGTTTGAGTGGACCTGATAACTCAGAGCTGGTCTGCCTATCTGTCTGCGCCGTTTTGAGCGCGGGGACCGACCCACTGTTGGAACTTCAGTCTTATTGAAGGCATACCGCTCTGTCTCCTCCTTACCCTCTGCAGAAACGAGGTAGAGCCTGAGCCAGGGGTGAGAATATATTGTATACTATAGTGGTTAACACTGTCGGATACATCTAAGACGGCGTCTGGCACGGACTGTAACGACGCATCCTACTGAATACGGTGAATTAGAGACAGATAACACACCACTCTCACAAATGTTCTTTGACGACAACCCCAAACCGGGGTTCCTCGTGAGGTTAGTCAATCTGGGGCTACGACTGTGGGAGATTATTGCGGCCATAACACTCGGTGTAGGTGCCGTACACTTCGATTCCCTGAAGAAATCATGCAGTCGAATGGGATACACTATGATCCTGAGTCCCGTTGCTACCTTCGTCATCCTGTTACTGCTTGCGTTCGCTCGCAACCGCGAGACATCCATTCTTCCGGTCAAGAACTTACGAATATGGATTGTAGCACTCGTTACAATGGCTGCAACTGCACTTGCCGTGTTTATTGGTCAGATAGTTGTCCTGGCGTATGTCGCCATGGACCGCAAGAGCGACACGCCTGATACTCTTCTCTGTCGCGACAACAAAATGTTCGTTCCATTTATATTGCAAACCGTCATTACGATCACCTATGTCCCCATTGTCTTTGCGATGATTTTCTCCATTGCATTCTTCCGCGTGGTGTTCATGAAGCCCCCACGGTACGAGCGAGACTACTATGGTCGATACGAGTCCATCCGATGGATCAGAACGGCATACGATGACTGCATTCCGGTTGCACTTGTCCGCCCTCCTACGACCCCAATCGCGGGTACGCTGCCTCGTCCCGATCCGATATGCACGATTATTTACTCGCATGGTAACGCTTCCGACCTGGGTGCACTTTTTGGCATGCTGACGCATATGGCTGCCCACACGAACGCATATATTGTGGCGTATGACTATCCTGGCTACGGTCTCGGCACTGGATGCCTTACAGAAGAGCGGATGTATGCCACCATTGAAGCCGTGTGGCGTGCTGTGACAGCCGCTGATAACGTGTTTGGTGTAAAACTACCACCTAAGATTCTCCTGTATGGAAAGTCGCTTGGTACCTCCATGAGTTTGTACTTGGCCAGCCGCCTGGGTGAGAAGATGGAGTATGACCACTATATGGAGCGCCTTCGTCCATCGCGTAGTACCACTTTCCCCAAGGTGCCCAAGTGGCTTAATATCAATATCGCTATTACAGGCGCCACGCAATTGCTCGGTGTCATGGTCGATTCTCCTTTCACCTCACTCGTTCGAACTAAGGTAAACTTGGATGACTTCCCGGAGACACTACCCTTGCCCACAATTCCTTCCTCCTCGTCGACTTCGTCTCCTGCATCGACACCCAATAGCGCCGAAGAAAAGACGGTAAATTCGGCTACAGGCACGAGCCAGAATCCAACTCCCTTTGCGTTGCCGTATACCTATCCCTACCAGGCGAATCCAACACGCTGGTGGAAGCGACTACTGGACCGATGTGATATGTTGCGTTCAATTAAGGCGATCGAAAAGGTCCGTGTCCCGGTGTTTATCTCTCATGGACTAAAAGACCAACTCGTCCCTGCCTGGCATGGTAAGATCTTGTTTGAAAAGCTTCCAGAGCAGTATCGCTATCCACCACAATGGATTGAAGACCGTGGGCACGCCGATATGCCCAAGTTCATTCTGATTCCGCCTCAACAAGGGGCTACTCCCGAAGATGCCGTGCAGATCCACAAGCGTAACATTGAGAGCTGCCGCCACATTGCGGCAACTTGCCAATTTATCGAGCACTGCATTCAAATGAAAATCCAAAAGACGAACTATCCTTTCGACGACCCGGTATATGAGGTTCAAGAGGAATCGGGTGATGATGATGACGACAAGCTCGATGACGGGCTTATTACTCTCCCTCCCAAGGAACCGATTAAAAAGCCACACCCTCGAAGGGAAAAGCGACGTTCCTTTAGTCGACCATATGAGCCCACCTTCTATTCCACTCTCGGTCGTCTCTATCAATCTGACGAACACAATGATCCGCCTATTCTCGCGACCCTGGCACCACCGCTCGAACCCATTCGATCCCTTCCTCCAGCACTTGCTGAGGCGATCCTCCCTGCATTGCTAGTCGCGATTTCAGAGCACTCGGCAGAGACAAAATCCGATGGTGCTGTTCCTACTGGTACTAGTAGTAGTGGTGGTCAGTCGCCAAGGTCCGCACAGGATCCGAATGATCTCGGGAGTGCGGAGACTAAAGAGACATGTGATGGACGAGGCTCAGGCGTGCCATCACCTGGAGACAGTCCGCCGACGGCAACGCCCCAGCTGCAGGCACAACCACAGCCACGACGATCTGTGGGGCCCGCGAATCAGCCTCCTCAGTTGACACCGTCTGCTAGTGGACGAATGCTGCTCCAGCAGCCCCTTCGCCGAAGTGATTCGCGCTCAGACACGCATCCACCGCCTAGTCCCGCTGCGGTTGCGGCGGTCGCCGCAGCCGGAGCAATTGCCGCAACGACTCCACGGCACGCTGCGCTCGCCCATAGCCAGTCCTTCGAAATGCCTTTGAATACTCAGAGTATCACTGTTGCACGCGGCCCAAGCTCTCCTAGCCATAACAACAGGCCCAATGAGCCAATTCTTCCTGTGGTAGACGCCTCCACTTTGGCTCGCGATAGTCCTCGCTCGTCCTTCCATCTAGATGGTGCAGATCAGCCTGAACTGCGCCAGATCATATCCACTGATGTCGTGGTCCAGATTGAGCGGCCAGAGTCTCTTTAATCACTTCCTCCAGGTTGTTTCTAGCCTTTAGCCTTCAGTCTCTCGTTCTCTTTCTTTTGTCGATTCACACCGCGTCTTGGTCTACCCTTCAGCCAAAAGCGCTTCCGCCCGTTTTGCTTTTCTTTTGACAGTCTCACCTAGTCGAACGAGCATGGTCATCTTTAGGGGATAATAGATCCCCGATATAGCAACTAGCACATAACACATTGCATGACTACGGCCAACCCACGGCAACCTGCCGCATACTTCTTGTCCTGTCAACGAGAGGGTTTATTTTAGTTGGGTTGCGTGCCTTGACCTTCATTGGTGCAGTACCCTTGCGTTTGGTGATTTGATTGCTGGTTCAATTGTTGTTGATCTTGGATTCCTTCCTCATTTGTAGCTAACATGCGTACACCATACCTGTTCAAATCCCTCCATTCAAATGTTCAACTCTGATTGTGCCTCTCTCACAACCATGCCCAATAACGAAGTCATTCAAATACGACTCAATCGAGACTGAGAGATACTGATAGATCCTGATATATCTAGTTAGTGGTAAACTCCCCGCTGCGACCTAGTTCAGTCTTATCCATGTTCCTTTGATCATGGCTCCCCCCTCCCGTCTGCCACCACTACAGCGTCGTCTATTGCTCCATCTACTACAAACTACTTGCTTCGTTTTGTAAGCTTATCCATGTTCCCAATCTCCCAAGGCTTCATCCCAAATCTCACCAGATGCCTCAGCATCTGCTGAGAGAAGGGCTGGTTGCACGTACTTTACTCCATCAAGAAGTTTCCAATCCACTGTTTAGTCGCGTCAAGTATGTTGAAGAGATTGCTCCGCTTCGTTCGAACACGAAGTATCATAACCATTCTTGTTAGCCGCTAACGTAGAATACACATCCATTCCTAGCACTGATTATGTTTAAATCGCAATCACAATCACGCCGCGACTCCCATTCAGTCCTACAAGATCTCAATATGCTCTGAGTCCTGCCGTACTTCACTCAATGACCGCTTCTCGGCACAACTCCGGAATGGAATCCAATGTGAACATCAGTGTGACCATGGCAACCTGGGTGCGAGGCGCAAAATGTTGCGAGTCGGTCCGGGACTGGGTTGACTTTGGGAAAAAACATGAAGGGAAATTCAAAATTGAAAATTGAAAATTTGGAACCGGGTTCCAAAATCTGGAACCCAGTCTGGAACCAGGTTCCAAAAAGTTCCAAACGCCGGCCAAAGTTCCAAAGCTTTGGAACCTTGCAGGGCAGAAAGGTCACTGCGACACTCGATTCAAGCGATTGTTAGATTGCAACAATGAGGTAGGTAGACCTTTGGTATGGCGATAATATTGCATGGATTAGATAGCGAAGATGTCTAGGATGCATCCTAACCTAGGTTTTATGCGTCTCACACACGTAGTATACCAACAAAAACGATGCTGAACATGATGAAACAACTTTTTTACTCTTCGGACCCCTGATTTTCATTACGTTTGCTCACACCATGAACGGTTATGACCCCCGTATTTGTCGCGTATAGCAAGTTGGAAGCCCCCGAGTCCGTGCTTAAGCAGAAGAAGGCTGCTGCTAAGGGCAAGGCTGCCAAGGCCGCCGCCGCAAAGAAGGCTGCCTTGACCGCTGCGCAAAAGCACAACCTCTACATGAAGAAGGCAGCTGCCTACGCCAAGGAGTACAAGCGGAAGGAGCGTGAGATTATCGTGGCTAAGCGCAAGGCTAAGCAGGCTGGCAAGTTCTACGTCCCTGAGGAGACCAAGGTCATCTTCGCGATCCGCATCTTGGGTACCTACGGTGTCTCTCCCAAGGTCCGCAAGATCCTCCAGCTCTTGCGCCTTCGCCAGATCAACAACGGTTCCTTCCTCCGTGTCAACAAGCCCCTCCTCAACATGCTTGTTCGCGTCACTCCTTACGTCGCTTGGGGTAAGCCCAACCTTAAGTCCGTCCGCGAGTTGATCTACAAGCGTGGCTATGCTAAGATCAACGGTCAGCGCGTCCCCATCCGCAGCAACGATATCATTGCAAAGGCCCTTGGTCACCGAGGTATCACATGCATGGAGGATCTTGTTCACGAGATCTACACCTGCGGTCCTAACTTCAAGTACGCCAACTCCTTCCTCTGGCCCTTCAAGCTCAAGAACCCCAACGGTGGCTGGTCCTACAAGAAGACTCACTTCAACGAGGGTGGTGATGCTGGTGACCGCAAGGATGAGATCAACGAGCTCATCCGCCGCATGAACTAAATTTGTTAGTACATGCACGGTTCACACTGAGAGAAAGGCACAGACACAGAAAAGCACATCTCCTGTGAAGTTGTTGTGAATTTGTCTTTTCGTCGCGGCTCCCAATCGCATTGAGAAATAAATATATCGCATCGAGGTCACAAAAGTTACATCATTGTAGTTGCTACAGCTCCTAGGTTGTATTTGCTTCGATCTCATCCGATAGGTCGTGAAGTGGTGCTAATCGAAGAGCAGCCCTCAGCAGTGTCGAATAGGTAGATTGTGATGCATGAGTCTGCCGCGTCCAGAATAGTGAACGTGCGAGCAGACTCATCGTCTAGGGTTTATTTCCTTGGTTATCACAGAGTATGGGAGTGATTAGAGGCTGTTGTAACTGGCTGCGCATTCGGAGAACCTGGCCTGAAACTGTATACAGGATACGAGAGGTTTGTTACAGATCAACATAAATGGGATCAAAGAGACGTCGTTTCAATGTGAGTAATCGCTTGCGCTGTTTGAAGTCTGAGTCGGTCTGACTTTGTGTCAACCACTGAATACACTCTTCCACCCAATCCGGTGTGAATAGGTTGGACAGTAGTTTGTCGGACGACTTAGGTGACTGTGATCCCGAAGAACTCTTCACGGCGTTTCCGGCTCGAAGCTGGTTGATGGTAACGAGGGTGTGTAGTACTAATATAGCCTTCATGAGCAGATATTGGATCGCCTCAAAGCATTGGGCCAAAGGTGTGTTGTGCTTCTCGATCCATGCCTCGTATGATTGTGAGGCGCTCTTCTCGTCTTCGCCATCATTGGGGACCCATGCGAAGTCGCAAGCCCGCTGCGCCATACCTCTCAGGACAATCGGGATCGTTTGCCACATACGTAGTGCGAGGCTGCGCTGCTCTTGGGAAGTCAATGAATCGTATCGGCGTTTATCGAGCCTCGGCTGGACCTCGAGATGCAGCATGCGCTCCTCAGAACCAATGGAGAAGGTGGCCTCTGCAGGTAAGGATTGAAGACCCTGCTTTTGCCACAGAGCACGCTTGCGACCGGGAACTATGGCAACCATTTTCTCCCATGGCAGGAACTTCTTCGAATCCTTCCCGCACGATGGCACGTCCTCAGGAGTGGCATTCCACTCTAGACCCTGGGCTGTCGCATTGAGTCTGGTAGGGTGTGCATTGCCGAAGCGACTTGCGGCATGTTTTACGATCACCCATTCCCAGGTCTCCATATTCTGACTGTCTTCGTCGTTCCTCAACCCCATCAATGGATCCACAATCCTCCCGGCTACGCATGGTCCTTTGCGCAAGTTCAAGAACCACTTGATGAGAGCGCAAAGCTCGTCGACTGTTGACGACGTCGAAGTGAACTCATAGGCTTGACTGTGGGGTGAGTCAAGAGTTGTGAAAGAAGTTGGTCTTTGTGAACTCGGTGCAGGCGAGCCAGGCGGAGGGGGCTCCAGATAAAGATGGACGGTGGGATTAGGAGATCTTGGTGAGAGTTCGGGGACTTTGATTTCTTCGTCAAGATTGCTGTTGTGATCCTGGATATCCAGTCTGCCTATGCTTTGTTTACCAAATGGATCGACATCCTCGGGGTGAGGATCCAGTAGAGACTCAATGCCGAGTTCGGCTGACGAGTCCTCTTTCGCATCGCCCTCAGCCGCTTCTTCATCGAGAATAAATTCGATGACATCGTGTGTTGACGCAGAAGCAGCTGCATCACCCAAGAGGGAATTGGGGGTAACGCCCTCTTCTTTGGCAACAAGCTTGAGTTCACCTGAGGGCAACACCTGTACACGCAAGGTGAACTTAGCATCCGTTTCGGCATCCAACTCATCGGCCAGTGACCTCACGCCAAAATCGACGTTCAGGAGAGGCACACGCTCGCGAATACGTGAAGCGAGCTCAGGCGTCTTCTCAAGTACCTCCACAGCAGGCGAGTGAATAGACTTCACAGAGAGGTTATTCAGATTGCCTAATCGTCTGCGTGGGGTCTGCTCTGCCTGGGGGGTAGGCGGGCGCGGCGGAGAACTGGTGGATGTGTTGGTCTCAAGGACACGGCCGGGTGACGTGGAGTGCATGTCGGGGTCTTCCAGAAACATGGGAGGGATATGAACATACTTGGAAGGCGGTAAGCGCTCGGTCTCCCGGACGATCTCGAGCTGTCCACCGATGGGCCAGAGCGGTTGACTGTCGGGTGAAGACGTTTTTCGGGCTCCGCGACTCGCAGTGCGCTGATGATAGCCCATGGAAGCCGGGGAAAGCGCCACCGGCTTTGCCATGGGCGAATGCTGCCCGCTATGCGTAGTAGTTGGAACATGCTGGGGGGGTACTGCTGGACTAGCGTATCGATCGATTTTCACAGGGCTGATATATGGCACACGAGGACTGAACGATGTGAACTTCTCCCTAGTTTGGTTTGCTGACGACACCGTTGCCTGAGCATACCTCGCGGAGTGTGTTGGCGTCGAAGGTGAAGCGTGCGTAGATGCTGACGACTGAGTTGGTGTCGGCTTGGGTGAGGGTCTGGGGGGCAGTGGAGGTGGCTGCCTCTTCTGCTTGGCATTCGCGCTCGTTGATGCGGAAGGCGTTCGCTGGTGGGCTCCCCGGTGATGGGATGCACTGGATATGGCTACTGAAGTCGGAGTGCCAGGGAATGTATCTGGGTTGTTACCAGAACTGCTGGCACTTTGGCTGACACCGATACCAATGGGACTGCCACTGCTGCTTCGGTGGCGGCCGTCGCTGCTATCTCTGCGATTGTGGGGCTCGCCGAGCGGTTCCCCGCCCGCGTAGGACGCGTGCACTGGGGTTAGGTCGGGGGGCTATTCACGGGTAATAGAGGGGGTCGACCATGCGGAGTGAGGGTAAAGTAGACTGGCAGGTTAGAATGTGGATGGCAAGTGGTAGAAAACACTCGACGTGATCACTGTGCGCGAGGTCCGGAGGAGCCGGGCACCCAGCCGAGGCCTCAGTGGAGCCCAAGCACGCGCATGCCCAAGGCCAGACTTAGTATCTTGTGGAAACGTTTCGGGGTGAGATATTGCACGGAGTAGGGTACGTACACTGGGTCCTTCCATTTGTCTCAACTTATAGGCGGGCTATATACCTCCCTAATGCGTCGCTGTGTACGTGCGGAGTCTTCCACGTGAGATACAGCGATTGTGGGAGTGTGAATATTTCATCCACCCCTCCCTGGATCCTCCCAGTTTCTCCCTCGTCTTTGATTCCGCTGCAGCCTTGAGGCTTGGACATACAGTCTGAGGAACTAAATCGATGGACGTAAGCTGCAGCATATGCCATACTTCCCAGAGTTTTTCAATGCATGTTGAAAACAAGAAACATGAGATTTGTATGCCGAATGCAAAATACAGTCTTGGGTGTGTTGGTCTACCTCACTGATGCGAGAAACTCAAACTGGATAGCACTATCCCCAGAAACCTACATAAACTCGCTGACTGACCCAATACTACAAGAACGTATACCACTCGTTCTCCACATCTTCACTGGGATGCAAGCCTTGCAACGCACGGAGCTGGGGTGGAATCGGGATATGGGGGAACAGTACCGCAAATAGCTTGAGCAGCTTGGCTGCGAGGATAGCTCCTGACGCAGCAAACTCAAGCGGTGATTGAAGTTGGAAGTACGGTGGAGGGTAGGAAATGACTCCCGCGGTGGACCAGCTGGCCTCGGACTGCTCAAGAAGTCGGCGCTCGAGCTTCATCATAAGGTCTAACATTGGCTCTCGAGTAGGACGAGTATCGTCGGATGCATCTGCCTGCCGCTGACCCGCCATACGGCTAAGTGTGTCATTGACCTTTCGCTTGACTTGCGACCTAAATCGACGGTTTGTGACACCGGCTTCCTTTCGGGCTTCGGCTCGATGCTCTGCAAACTCTGCCTGTAAGGTCTGAATCTGAGCTTCTTCAACTCGTGCGATAATTAGCGAGAGCTCATTCTCAACAACCTCTGGACACTCAAAGAGCGCGTTCGCAATGCGAGCGAGAAATTCGAAGAAGGCTCCACGGGTCAGGTACAAATGTGGGGCCTCCTCCGGACTCAAATATTGGGACTGTAAACGTGCACCAGACGAGGAGCTGGTAGTGGACGACGTGGAGGATTTCTCTGGGCGGGAATCACTTCCCCCTCGTTTGGTGGCGCCTGATGCGGTTGCACCGCTGTTCGCACTCTCACCTACGACCTGGGATTCCTCTAGCGTTTCAAGCAGTGCCAACGCTGCAGCTGGAGTCGGCGTCAAATCTGGAGCGGTATCTCCCAGCATTCCTAGTCCCAAGGCCTTTGCCGCATGATCACACACGACTGCTGTCACCTCATCAGATGGCAAATTCATTGATCCTTCGAAATTTGATCCCGTTACCTTTGCAAGGGAAGCGGATTCGGCAGTTCCTGATGTCAAAGTTTGTTTTGGGGACGGCTTGGCTGCGACCATAGAGTGTGGGCCCTCTTTTGATAGTGACGATGGCTGTGTCGGAGGTCCAAAGAGATGCAGTACCATCGGCCCCGTCGAGACTGTCATTGCTACGTCATCCTGAGTTCGTGGCACCGTCGAGGGTCCAATAATACGTGCCAAACTCAAGCGATCGAAGGAGGGAGGTGCCATATGAAACACCCTTTTCAAACTACAAACTTCAGCAGCCGAAAGGAAAAACGACTGGGGCAAGTCGAACTTGAAGGGGTTAGACTTCTGGGACAACGACTGCATCTGCATCAAGTTGAAATACACTGAAAGCCCTGCAAATCGAGAGAAGTCAACTGGTGGCGTCTCGGGTACGATGAGGCTACGGTTGAAGACATCGGCTTCGGACGGGGTCAGGCCGTATGTGCTAGTAGAGTTCTGCGTTGAATGATTTGATGATCCAGCCATGCCCCGTGCTTCGGTAAATGAACCTCTGCAGAATGAGTACGGGCACTGGAAGTATGACCCTGTTGTGACTGCAGCGTCTGCTGTTGGCATGCTATTCTCGACCAACGCACGCGAGAATGTGCTATATGAGCAACTGGTCTCGTTCTCGACGACTAACCCATCATCTTGCAGTCTTTCGAATGCAACATCGCTGTTAAAGTACAGGGAAGGACGATTCTGACGACTGGTATCGACAGGAGTGGAGAATACTGCACCAAAATCGGTGGGACATATTTCACCATCACTTACGCGTAACGCGCGTTTGCTACCATTCGGAGTAGACATCTGAGATGAGTTCCTGGGTTGGAGAGTATCGTCGGCTTCCAGGCGACCGACTTGAGTAAGGTGGAAAAGCTCTGACACTTCACTTGGAGTGAGCCTCGCGAACGTGCTCTCCGTGCGTGCTTTATCGAGAGGTTGCTTTGCAAAATCCACAAGTTGGAACAAGGTTAGTGACATCATGATCGCTGGGAACGCAGCATACTCATCACCATTCTCATTGGGCTGGACATCAAGCGATGTTACTTTGGGCGCCATACCAGACGGGGCCTCGATTGCTTGCGGATTAAGAATCTTATTGAGTACTGAAGCACCAGAAGTGGCGTCGGCAGTGTGGGCATTCAGTGCTGTGGCTGCGGTTGTTATCGCGGCGGTGGTCATGGATGAGGTGACAAATCCGTTTACTTGACCCTGTGAAGGACCTACTCGTGAGGAATCGACTTGCGAGATGATCGACCCCAAAGCTACACCAGCAGCTGCGGACTCAGGTGACATTTCGTTGACCACCGCCTGGTTTACGGCAATTGCGGTTGAGGTCGGCTCACGAGGGTTCGGGGCACCTAACTCTTTCGCTATCTGCTTTTGTGCGTCTTTTACTCCTGTTGTAAAGCGGTCCACACGATGAACGATCAGGCGAGCGGCCGATTTGGCCGCAGGTCCATAGGTCGCTGCGACCTCCTCATCGAGCTCGGGATCCACGGTGTCCGCTACCGGCGTAATCCTTGAAGACACAGCTGACTGACCCTGAACAGCACGCTTCGACCACGCGTTGAAGATTTGACTGAAGTACTCTGCCACGACTGTGTGATACTTTCGAGGAGCGTGGTGTCGGACCAGGTCGCGGACTGCATTTCGTGACAAATTGGCGAGTGAGGGTGGCGTAAGAACGTCAGCCCGCGTAAAGGACGATTTTTGTGGCCCGTCATCAAGATAGTTCGCAAACGTTCCTGGTGGTGGAAGCAGGAGTGATACTGGGACTGTTGCCACACTCGCCAACTGGCGTGCCAACCACTGTTTGACGTTCATCTCGCTCCAGGCGGTGCGATCTTCGCTATGACGATGAATGATGTCTAGGAAGCTAGGTTCAGACAGTTTTGCTTGACTCAGCGCGGTTTGATAAATATTCATCGACGCGCGCAAGAGCACCAACAGGGCTTCGTCTGCCATAACGGCGGCTGTAAGCGTCTTCAACGCCGCGTCTCCGAAAATGAATTCATAGTAGCGATTGTCTCGTTGTGCACGACGCGTACGAGGCTTAGTTCGCGAATGAATTCTACTTTGCAACTTGCTACCTCCTGTACGTACATTGGATGACGACCCAGACGTAGCGCAGTCCTTTAGTTGTCCAAAAAGGATCGAAAGGGCAGATGCAAAACTTAACTGCAGTGCGTAATCCAAATTCTTCAGACCCTGTTGAAGACTGTGCTGAGATGCTGGGGAAAACTGCGCGAACTCGCGGACTAGTCCATCAGTGAGACCGAGTTGTGCGCGCATGCTTGCCAGGAACGGAGTATTTAGAATGAGTGGAAGGCACGCTACCCCTGCTGACTGCAAAGATGCTGCAAAAAGCGACAACACACGGCGTGCAGCGCATTCAACAACGTGTTCATGAGTAACGTCCAAGGGACCACAGATCCGCGGTTTCCGTGGTTCCGATGCCCATTGATGGCTCTGACTTGCAAACATCAATCCATCCACCCAGGATGTGCCCAACGCGTTGAACAGCGCTGTCAGAGCGCCAGGCTTACCCGTCTTGGCCTTGACAAGCAAGGATTTGAACGCTTCGCTTGTTTGTGAAGATGCTGCGGAAGCATATGGCGTTGGCTTTGTCGTGTGCATCTGGAGCGTATCTTGAATACGGGCTAAGACGCCGGACTTGTTCGAGGTAGCGCTCTTGGAAGTTGTCGTGGACGCGATTTTCGGTTTGATAAGCTGAACTGTGGCTGCCGGATCGGATATCCCCGCCAGCTTCGCGGCTACAAGCTTAAAGTACGCACTGGCAGCTTGGTCGACTGCCATGGAGAGCCGTTTCACAAGCTGATCTTCCTCAACTCCGAGACTAGGATCGGGAGTATTTTGTGTCTTGGGTTCTACTGAAGTTGTGGCGTCGCTTGCGACCAAAGTTAAATCAACTGCAATCGTCGTGCCCTTAACAGAAATCAGCGCTTCACTGGGATTTACCATGCAGTTAAGCTTAGCAAGGCGAAGCTGTGTTTCAGCCTGGATAACTGCCAGCTCCTGCAACTTTGCAATGTACTCCTCATGTGCCGCGTCATACTTGACGCGAGGTGACGCACCCATTGCTGCAGCCACTGAAGTGGCATGAAGAGTTGCACCTTCTGCCATTTGGTTGCTGGTAGCGTGAGCACTCTGACTCAAATCATCACTCTCACCAAATTCCGGAACATGGTCGCCTCCAAGCCACAAATACAGCTTGAGCATCTGAATTGCCGAGACCCTCGTAAAAGTATCGAGTGCAACTTTGGTCGGCAACGTATGGTTGGATGGCAATAGGGCAAGCTCGGGATCCAATATGCTGCCACTGGCAAGCGAATTTGAAAAATGTGTTGAGGATCCAATGGATTTCGGAGTTGCGTTCCGATCATCGACTAACTCACTTTCACGAAGGGACGGACTAGTCGTGGTTGCTTTCGTGACTGACTCTGGTGTCACAGCTCGCGATACGCTTTCCGGGGCAGTAGCAATTACGCCCTTAACAGATGCTTGTCGTGTAGCCTCGGAGCCTGGGTATACCGAGTGTTGTGTAGAACCAAAGGTGCCAGCTGCCATTCGCGAGGCGAAGTAAAGGCTAAGACCTTCAAGTGCGCCGGGATTTGGCCACAGCTCTGGGAAGCAGGCAGCAAGTGGAGAATGTGGATGGGTTGCTAGATGAGACATGAGTTCTCCAAGTGGGAGTGAAGGCGCAACTTGGAAGGAAACTGCATCTAAAATCGGTGTGTGAGCGAGGAATGGATGCACAGCAGCTAGAGGCACTGCCGGGATTGAAGCGATTTGTAAGGCCCGCGCAAATGCGCGAGCCGCGCGAGTCGGGCGTTCTTTTGACGAAAAGGGAAGTTGAGTGATTGTGGGCTGCCCTGATACAGCAGATTTTAGAGCGATCTTTTGGGAATCCACGTTATCTGGAGCACGCCAGGGCGCTGCGCCTCGGGTCATGCGAGGCGACTCTACAAATGCCGGCAGAGTGCTTGAAGGATAGCCAGCTCGTTCTGCTTGCGGCTGAGGTAGGGAAACAAGAGAAATACGAGCAGAATGCCAACTGCGTGTCGTACTACTCTCAAGTCTGTCCGATATTGCGGTGAACCTTGGGGAGTTATTTGCACTCGAGCTATCCGCCACCTCAAGTTCTCCAATATCAGAGTTGATGATGGCATTAGGCAACGAGTTGTCATGAACCATGCGGTGCTTCTGCTTTCGATCCGTGGGGCGAGTCTCGGCGAGTCCTAATGCCGCACGCGGGGTTGGAACCATGGGCCGACTGACCTGAATCTGGGACGATCTCGAGTTCGAGCTAGATGAAGGTTGGCCATCCCCTGATTTCATCTCGTTAGAACCTGAACCCATTTTGGAGGAGCTTTCGCCAGAGACATCGCTAAGTGCAAGTACTTGCTGACGAAGCTGGCTTCGATCTATATCCCCCAAAACTACCGTGGTATTAGGAGCTTCGAAGTCGAAACTGGTGTGGGCATTTACACGGCTATGCGGGGTAGATTCGTTCTCCAATCGGCAGTAGTCAGCCGAGGCAAAGAGCTGCTCGGGGTTGATTTGTGCCTTCTGCCTGTCGTGCAGTGCTCGACATTTGCAATTGTACCACCTAAGCGACTGTAGGAGGCTCTTGGGGAGCCTAAACGGTGTAGGAGGAATTGCTGCAAGTGGATTGTGGAGAGAAATACCAAGGTCGCTCCGAGGATCAAGTCTTGAACATTGATTTAGAGTCTTGCTAGGCGGTTGCGTCAATGCATTAGCGATTAAGATCGCGCTAAATGAAATCCGTGATGGACCTAGTGGAAACCTGTGCGCACCTACTGCACGGCTCGACGAAGTGCTGGAAGACAGAAGCGGTTGGTCCATCGAACTTGCACCATCAATGCGACTTGCGCTTGCGATGGATTTAAATAGCGAGTCGAGCGCGGGAGAGTAGTAGTTGAATACGGCCTTCACAGCGGGAGATTGCAAGAGGGAACGAATCGCAAGTTGTGTTGGTGGTCGTGGTCTTGGCACTTGGGTCGACCATGGATCCAGCGCTGGGACAATTGGTTCGATGATCGATGCATATGGCTTTTTGTGCTGCGTCTGAATAGGAGTTGAAGGCGCGGTTGTTGTACCTACCCTACCCGTACGTAAGTGGACTGCCATTTTGTTAACACGCTTTCCTCGAGAATAAAGGGCCGCAGAGAGAGTAGCGACAGCAAACGAATGCTCACAGCTAATTGCAGGAGCTACCGCAATCGTCTCGGCAATCTTCGTCACGATGGCATTCAACCGTTTTTGTCTCTGCGCGACACGCTCGTGCTCGGCTCCACGAACGTTAAACATCTCACTGTAGCCAAACGGCGATAAGTTCATACTTCGCTGCTCAACGGTTTGTGGGAGGATAGTGCAGACTGGATAAATATAGGCGTCCAAAAACCTATGGACTGACTCAACTGGGGTTAACGGGACTTGTTTCCAGGGATCCGTTTGTGGCGTGGCTTCGCTCTGCTCGCTCACAGATCCTGTACGCACCACATCGTCTTCGATTAAAGGCTTGGGAGGGAAGCGGAAACAAGCCAGGCGAATGAGGACCTGATAGAACTTGGGTAGCGAGAGGCTTTCTGCGGGCGCATCACGCAGCAGTGCACCAATGCATTCATCATCACTGGGAATCGTAAGATCGGCTTCACTTAGTCCACTTGTCTCAATATCAGATTCCGGCAAAGGTGAGAGGTTCTCCACTTTGTCATGAGGGAGCACCGATGAGCCTCCGTCCTGTTCGGTTCCCAACGGTTCTGTTGGGACTTCCACCTCAATAACAGGAATTAAAGACCCAGTCTCGCTCGTACGTATGGAGAGCGGAGGAACACGCGGCTTTAGTGTGGTCATTGGTGTGGATTGCGAATAAGTTTGAGAAACGCTCGAATTTGGGGTTGAATGGGTCTGAATACTTGAAAGTTGGGAGAGCGATGGAGTTGTTGAAACACTGTCCGGTGTTGGTGAGAATCGGTGACGATACCGTCTTACATACCTCCGCGACGAGGCTAAACGCTCGAGTACTTTGCGGATCATGCGCCGGGGCCCTGCGCCTTCGCAGTACTTGCCCTGGACGCTGTCGTATGAGCCCAGAGGACCAAAGATCCAAGAGGGCAATTGATGAGCAAACTCTACATCATTGGACTTCTCGGCTGGTTTGTTATCACTCCCTGAAGTTGCCTCGCGCATTGACACCGACGACCATGCATCGTGGCGACGGCGTAGTAATGTGCAGAGAAGTTTCATCGCGGATGGCGTAAAAGAGTGCGCTTTGCTCTCGACGATGCCTGGGTCCTGACATCCTGCACTTACATGACGTTCTAGGTCATGTGCGTTCTCAACGCCCTTTACAGGTTTCCCTGCATCAGGGATGTAGTCTTCGATGTCGGAATGGCTCCCGCTCTCATATTCATCATAAGCCGCTGTACTACGTGATGCCCGTGAGAATGAGGAGGAACGGTGAGGATGTCTTCGATGGTGCGCGATGGCGTGTGACCTCTGCTGTGCTTGAAGGGGTCGCTGCCCAAGGCGGTGCAGATTGGACGCACTTCGAACCGTCCTGAGCAACTTTGAATTCATCTCCTGAGCCACCTCGGCGGAATGTCCTGAGAGGGGTTCAGCCGAATCTAGTGCCTCTTCATTCCTATGCTCACCGTCGAATGGCAAATTGGGCAGTACGACGAGCTGGTCGGCCTCAGAGCCAAGAATGGTATGAGACAAGTATGGCGCTTGATCATTCGGATGCCAGTATTGATCGGGCTGATGCTCAGCGAGAGTGTTCGTCGGATTCATGTCGAACCTCGTTCCAAGCACCGCATGGTCGTCATACATAGTTCCAGGATCATCGGAGATCTCACGACTGGAGATATTGATGGGACAAGACTGTCCAATGGTGACGCCTGGACGAGTTGGTATGCGCAAAAAGTGCTCATTCTCTTGCTCGGGATAGGGAGATCTAGTCAGAAAGACACTATCACATGCGTGTACTGGAACTGGGCTCGCAGGAGGCACCGTGCTTAGCTCACCATACATCCCATGGAGGAAGGCAAGGGAATTGAAAACTGCCTGACCTGCCGTCAAGCCTGATGCCACGGGTTCAATACCGGGAGCTATCGGAGATTCCTCTACGACGAGGTGTTGTGGTGCCAACGCGCGAGTTTCCAATGTAATGGAAACGTCGTCTTCCTCGTCATCATCCTCCCCAAGTCCACGTGCCAAGTCAAGTACGGAAATGGCTCGGAAAGATTTTGGACTGAGCCATGGCAGTGTACCTGCACGGAAGTCACCTTCTTGACTTGATGCCACATGCACAAGATCAGCATGACGTTTCGGTGGTTCAACGCCTGAGGTTTCCACGGATAGCTGTGGCCTTGATCCTGAGGTTTGGGGCACAGGGATGACTGCCATGCTTGGTGTTGGACTATGCATCTCGGCTGATGACACCTGGTGTTGTTCAGCTGACACGAGACTGCTGCGTTGATGTCGATCGAGTTTGCTCTCGGATGCCCTCACAGTTTCGTACATCATGCATTGCAGCAGACTGCGGCCCATCAGTCGCCATGCTTGCTCAGCTGCACTGCATCCTTGCTTGGCATATACGTGCCTCTCGGATGCGTCCTCACTTGAACTCCTTTCCCCATTTCGAGACGAATCTCGGTCAGACGCTAGCGTGTCAACAAACGAATAGAGTGCACCTGAAGTACTCTTGCGTACTGGTCGGACTGCAGTTAATAAATCGCTGTAACTACAGTACTCATCATTTACTCCGACAGTTTGTTGTGCTTCTGGCTGAGCAGCATGCGACACGAGGTGCGCGATCGCTGTCGACGACAATTGAGCTGTTGATATCGAGCCATGGCCTCCTTCTCTTACTTGCGTTTGAGACGAGGCAGATTGTGCACACCTCAAGGCCCTAAGCAGCGATAAGGTCAGAGAGTCTGCAGGTGGCAACTGCAAATTACACTCAGTAACTAGATAGGCAAACGGAAGTCCGTCGATCTGGTCTGCTGAATAATCGTGCCTGCCTCCTCGGCTGGTCGTGTCAGATTCGGACGCGAGGTAAGGCACCTTCTGGGGACCTGAGAAGAACGGAGCAACAAGAGACGTCACAAGCCGTGATGCATCCGACACACCCTGCGCCCCACGCAGGTGCTCTGTGGGAATACTTGCTCCTTCTGCGACGTTTGGCTGTGAAGGCGAAGACTGAGACATTGACACATCTTTGTCCTTCGAAGGGAGCTCCAGGTTAAGTGGAGGCTTGGTAGAAACACTCAGCCTTGTCCTGGCATTGACAAGCCATGCCGCAGGGGAGACCTTAGAACCGCGGAGGGTAGCACATGCCCACGACTCTAGCTCCTTCACAAGCCATCGAAGGTCGCTATTGCTAGATGTTCTCGACGCGGGACGTAGCGAGGTTGGGAGGCTCTCAAGCATGAGCGAAACCGCTATCTCGAATCGAGATGCATCGTACAAGGCATTGAGTGCGGGTGGAAGCGAGAGGGCGGAACCAGACGGAGATCTGTCCGCATCCAATCGAGTCTCCTGGGATCCAGCGCTAGTCTCATCTCGTACCTGTGACGCCTGCTCTCGAGAGCCTAAAACCGCAGCGAATGTATCCGTTATGGGAAGAATGCGTGTGGCCGAAGCCAACCAAGCGCTTTGGGCCTGGGCAGAAGCCGTGGATGAGGGGCTTGCCGTGACAGGAGGACTTGCCATCGCGCTTAGCGACTCAGATTGAGAGTCCTCATTAACGGTAGCAAATTGTTTGACTCGAAGCACCGCGAGTACAGCACTGGCAGCCGCTGATAGATACGGGAGCGTAAGGGCGGTCTGCTGGGCAATTGACTGAGCCGGACCTAAAGGCTCTGAAGATGACAATGTGTTAGCTGTGACACTTGGGGAAGGGCTCTTGGTTGTAGATCCCTTGGATTGAGCCCGAGGAGAGCTCGATCTCTGCTGAGCTAACGGTACCTTAACTGTACCAGAGCCAGATCTGCCTGGATTGCCCGTAGGACGCAATCCTGGCTTTGGGATGGTATTTGCTCCACCTAGCCCGCTAGCAGGCAGTCCCTTCAGCTCATTGAGTCGTGCAGCGTCGTTATGAGGGAGCGCAGAAAGTAGTGACGCGAGCAATTCATTGACCTTTGAATTGATCAATGGGTCAGACCCATAGAGCGCGATGGTTCGCAGGAAGTGGAGCTCAGGTTCAGACAGTTCCGATAAATCCCCTAGCTGTGCATCTTGACGAACGTTTATCGCAGCATGAAATTCGCATGTAGCCTGGTGAAGCGACCGGGCCTGTTCGACTGCTGTCTCGTATTCACTTCCAGCTTCCCCGACTAGCAATGGAAGGGGTGCAATACTCCCTAGTTCTTGTGTGCATTGGAGGATTAAATCTAGCTCAGCAAGCTCGGCTGCGGTCAGAGAGGCACCGGCCCAAACGATCTGACGAGAAAGAATCCTGCCGGTTGAGACCGACAAGCTCGTTAAATTTGGCATTGTCCCGGATGATGCAGGTGTGGTGCACAAGGCAAGTTCTTTACCACTCCATGCGGAGAGGAACGACTTCGCGAATAGAAGAGCTAGCCCAGGTGATCGCACCCAACGTCTAGGCGGCTGCATCCTCCGCCCAGGATCAATTCCGGCTAAAATGGTGAGAGCTGGTGAGAGCGAAGACACAACTTTCGCGATGTTTGCATCCTTGCTCGAGCGATGCGCAGGGTCACCCACTTTGTCTTCGTGCATGACTACCTGAACTGCAGGCTCGGGTAGAGTTGCCATGTGGAAGAGCGAATCAGAAGTTCGAGCAGTCGCGCGTGTTGGTCGAGGATAAGATGGGACAAATGCAGATGCTTGAGAGATACTTGCTCGGACAGCGTCAAGATCTACGGGAATTGAAACCTGTGTCGATATTCTATCACGGGCTGCCTTTCCTCCCGGAAGCGGCAAGTCAGATTTCCCGCTGTTTGATTGTGCGACTGCGGATAATCGTAAAAGAGCCTGCGCGCCTGATGCAGCTTCGAGATATGCATCACGCGTCGATGCAACGCGTACGGCTTGAGTGAAAGATGCATACAGTGAAGCGCGATAGCGTGCCACAAGCATTGTGAAGCATTGACGCAAAACGTCATCGTGGGCCCAGAAAAATGCTTTCAATCTCGCCATGTCCTCGGCGGTCATCCATTCAAAGTCATTCAATTGTACGTCCTTCCAGATTCGTTCGAACGCTGCACGCTTCGATGCCTCAGAAGGGAAGTTAGGATCTTTGGTCAGGCCTGCCAAGTCGTCGTCGGCACGATAATTGTAGTGGGCGAGCTTCTCCTTCTCAATCTGAGTCTTCGCCAATATCGTATCTGCTTCTTCATCTGTAGAATCCTCTTCAACCTCGATGTCACGACGCGTGAATGAGTCCACATCAGAACCTCTCATGTCATCTCGGCTAAGACGAGAGACCTGCTTTCGAGACAAGGTGTTGCGTACGCGAGGACCCCGTGTGACCCAGTTAACAAGATCGATTTGCTCAGATCGCGTCAGATATTTGCCCGTTGAGTTGGCAACCGTGGGAGAAGCCTGCCGAGACATAAATCGCTTTGCATGGGCGACAGCAAGGACATGGAGAGGGTGATTTGGGGCAAGAATAACACCAGGGGGCTGGGCCACAAACCAAGGCATGGGGGCGATAAGGCTTGGTGCCGCTGATCGTAGAAGGGCGCTGAGTGGACTCACAGCTCGTGGTAGACCAAGTCGCTGAATCAGATTCCTACCGGCGACGAACTTAGAATCTTTGGTGAACACTGGTATGGCGATTCGTGTAGGTGCAGCACAAATTGCCACTGCGCTCTCGCTCAAAGCTTGCGACCCATCACCGCTAAGCGGACTGGACTCCGCCGATGCACCATCATTCCTCCTCGGTTTAAGGAACTTAACAAGACTCAGAGCAGGACCGATCAAAATCTCAGGGCCTCGAGGATACCAACCCTGGTCAGTGAGCAGACCTTTAACAGCAGCGGTAGTCGTCTCTTTGGTGACATTAGCCCCTAACGAATTCTCACCATTCAGTTGATCGCCGTCTTCCAAGTCATCTAGCTCATCGTCTGAACTTGAATCCAGGTACAACCCACCTAATTTCGATTCGGTTTGAGGATCATCATCTTCCTGTTGTGTGCGCTGTGGTCCGCTTTGGGACTCTATCCCCAAGGATGCGCTCTGACATAACGTCGATACGAGTTGTTTCGACGCTAGCTGCCGTATCAGCAGCACGAGATTGCCATGCTGAGAACCTGCGAACGTTTTTGGTGGCAGGGCCTGCTGTGTCAAGTAGATTCTCCAATTCTTTGCGAGCATCGCCGCATCGAACGCCTTACGCCGACATGTTTTTTCAAAAATGGTATGGGGACTATCTCCGGATTGAACGCTATCGATGGTAAAATATCCCGATTCGTGCAACTCCTGAACCAATCCCTCCACGACAGCATCGAGAACCAAAGGAAATCGTGGCCAGTGTGCAATCGGAGAAAGTGTCTCAGCTCGCTCAATGAAATCCTCAAGAACTGCCGAACTCAGCTGCGCAGAGCGAAATCTGCTGTGTACGAAGTACCGCTCTTGCGGTCTTGGCCAACACAGCTCCCTCGCAGATTCCAATATTGATCGCGCGCCAGAAGACACCGGCTGCGGGATGACGACTGCGGAGCCCTTTTGATTGGAAGAAACGCTGGATGGGACCCCCACTGACAAGGCACGCACTTTAGCTTGGTTGAGAAACTCGCGCCTGCCTTTCAGCAACCACTCTGGCGCGACCCAAACCGCAGCCTTTTCAGACAGCACGTTTTCGTAATACTGGTCGGCGATGAGCGTAAGCACCTCAGCCTCCTGCTGACGGGCGTTGTGACTCGTTTCCGAAATTGGTTGAGAGCTTGTCAGGCAGGTTAACGCCGTGGTAGAAGCTGTGGTACCTGCTGCGAATCCCAATGCTGTCAGCAAAGTTCGTGGATTGGCGCCGCTCGGTGGAATCGCTTGTTTATCCTTAGCGCTCATTCGAAGCGACTTCAAGCGCTGAGCATTCGCAGCGGTCACTGCTTTCTTGGCTGCAACGGCATCGGATGCTAAGTAGGTCAGAACAGCCTCTGGTGCTTGTGCGACAGCAGCCGGGCCTGCAAGTTGTTGCGATATGAGTGATGAATGGATGCTAAGATGTTCGTCCTTCGGGATGCCTCCGTCAGATTGAGCTACATTCTGTTGTTCGGGTACACTCACCGAAACTTCATCTGCACTCAACGTTCCTTGATTAGCTGAAGAGGTCAATTCAGAGATGCGCTTCTCGAGAATACTCGGCTGAGGAGGCTTCGATCCACGTTGTGTCTTACTCCTTGCCAATTTGCGCTTCCTATCGTGTGTCTTAGGCGCTTCAGAAAACCCTCCTATGTGCAGCATTGTTCTTTTGAGCGTCTCGGCGCCAGACGCGGCAAAATAACCCTCATCATCTGGCCATACGCCGGGATCTCGCTTTTGACATTCCGCCTTTCGTCCTGTCACACTCCTTTGAGGATTTCGAGACGAATTCATTGCTGGAAACGAAGTTGAGGGACGTTCGTCTTCTCGTGAAAGCCGGCGTACGACTTCTGACAGGCGATCACCGTCAAGTGGTCCAAGCTGGACAGCCAGTTTGCGCTGTGCAATCATTTCACCACGGGAGGGTGGTGGTGATGCCATCAGTTGAATTCGAGGCGATGATGTCGTTGTCTTGGGTCCAGCAGGCGCATGGCTCGTAGCATTTGAAAGTAGCAGTCTTGGGGCATCCGTCATCGATGATAGCTCCTGATCTTGAGAGTTCGAGATTTGGGGGAGCCGGAAGGTCTCTCGAGACGCCACTGAGGACGGTGCTGCGGCATCTATCGCCACGAGCTGGCGCGCAGTGCCACGTGAAAGAAGTCGCTGCTGATCGGCTTGGTGATGCAGCTGGAATGACTTTACAGCGGCAAGAGCCGATTCTTGGGCCTGTCGGAAGACGCTAGCGGGGGTCCTCGCAGTCTGTGGTCGTGGCTCAAGCCTTGGCTTCGTCCCAGAAGCAAACTCAGGATAGAGGACCTTGAGTTTTTCGCTCTCTGTAGACAGTACGTTTGTGACACCATACGCGACCGCTGCAGTCCTTGGTTTGGTCTCAGAATGAAGAGATCGAGGATATACAACTGATGTTTGGGGGCGCAACAGGACATAGTTGTCTTGGGAGCCACTTCGAAGCACATGTGGAAGTGTGATTGTGGCTGACTTGGTCGTATCAACTGAACTGTGGATGGGCAGCACCCTCGTTTGCGAAGTGAGAGGACGTGACACCAAAATGTCCTCTCTGCCTGCGCGTGCCGGAGGTACAAATCCCCAAGCTTCTGCAACACGGAGGAGGTGATCTTCCGTTGAGTCCTTCTCATCCTGTAGTAGAGCTTTGTCATGTGCATCATCCCATGTGGGTCCTCCTTTGCTTTCTTGTTGAACAGCGTCCGCGGCGGCGTATGTTAGTGCTAGTATGGTGTCATCTGTATCTATGTTAGGAACGGACTGCTGCGAGTCTCTTTGTAGTCGCTTCAACCTCAGAAACTCGGCGTTACCCTCTAGAACGGGTTTGCTTCTCAAACCTTCGAGGGTGTGCTGCAGATTCTCTAACGAGCGCTGTAGCTTTGTAGATTCGGGTGAGACTAAGTAGCCGACTTCAAGCTGATTTAGGACCGTGTACTCTTCCGAAGTCGGATAGTTCATGAGGAGCTGCAAAGGCACAGAAGCAATCGCAATGCTGATGGGACTCCCCGACTCCTTAGAATGCGCAGAGCTGTCAGTAACCAGGTATGAACACAAAGTTGATGCTTTCGGCAAACTGTTGCGGAGCATATGAGGAAAGAAGTCTACAAACAGAAGAAGTTTGGTTGTATCCTGTAGAGCTTCATCAATGCGCGGTGCGCCATGCGCAGAGCGCACAAGATTCCAGGGCAAGGACAGCACTCGAGAAAACTCGATGTGGCGCATGGATTGCTTAAATCCTCTGAGAAGTGGGGACTGTGCACTATTCGACTCGCCCCTAGCTCGGTCCAACACTGCTTGGTCTAGGCTCAGTAGCTGAGACTGTGCGCCATGCATATAGGCCGCCAAACGCTTACCTAATATCAGTGGTAGCTCATGCGCTTGTGCGATTTGATGGATGCGCTCTCGGACCTCGGCGTCCGCATCTGGCTTGTTCGCCATATCATGAAGCGCCTGACGTGCTACAAGGTATCGTGCAACCAAGACTCCGCGCTGAGCATTGCAATCTAATAACGCCTCAATAATGGTGGACTCTAGTTCACGAAGAGCTTCTAAATATCCATCAACCACTGCTGTTACGAGTGGGCTCTGCTTTCTAGCATTTCGTAGCGCTGCAACCACGCAATCAAGGTCGCAAGGATCGACATTTTGAAGAGATGTCACGTCAAGGCTGTCATTCTCGAGCGTGTCTTCGACGTCCTTACTAGCTGGAACAAGAATGCCGGTGTGAAGCGGTGTGGTTGACCCCGGAGCCTCCGTATCGACTGACTTAAGGGTTAGCGATTGTGAAGCAGTAGACTGCGCTGCTGATGTGGAGTTCATCTGCAAGGCCACATGGCTTCGTAACGCACTACTTAACATGTGATGGAACTTATTTCGCAGCTCTTCCATAGCTCGGATAATGTCACCCTGTCGAGCTTCAGCAGCAGAGCTGAATCGCAACCGGATATCTTCGAGGCAGCTATCCGCTAGCAGTTCCTGGGATACGTAGTTGTCGATGTTTGTGCGTGCATTGTTGTCTAGATCTGGTATTTGGGCCTGAATGGCAACTTCGATCAACTGCCTAAGGACACCCTTGAGGACAGCAGATGCTGAAGGGACGGCCTTTTCATGCGAACTGAGGCCGCATTGCGAGCGGAGCTGCGGAACAAGTCGCTCCTCGACGGCGGTCCAGCATGCAGGGTATGCTGTCTTCACACAGGGATCTTCGACAACAGATCCCATAGGAATGATCGGGGACGGACCTTGTGCTGTTTCTGCTCGGGCTGCTAGTCTCGAAAGACTTGGGACATCAGACCGAATGCATCGTCGGACAATGTCGAAGACTGTCGCAGAGGCGATAGAAGACTTGAATGAGCTGGAGTGCAATCCAGTTAGGGCTGGATTCGCCGATGTTCCTGCTTCACATTGTACAGCAGCTTCGAACTTCGTGATGTGGATGTCCACATCGATGTTCAACCTGGTTTGCTGCAATAACTCATCTGTCAGGCGACGAATATTAGCTACAACTTTCCCCATGACTGTGGGCTTATCTAGCAAAGCCTTAGCGCGTGCCTGTATCAGTCGTTCCCGCCATGATTCGTTTGCTGTACCCGTGGAACCAAGTGTTCGCAGTTCACCGGCGACCGCTTCAGGAGCCTTAGCACTTGCACCTGCAAACGCGCGTTCTGTTAATGCCATTGTCCTACTCCCGCACAAGGATGAGGTGGGCACCTTTGCCGCTACCTCATCTGTGTTCATTCAATTCGATGTTGCTGAGTGAATTCGAATAGACCGGCCGACAGAGAGAAGAGCAAGTCCTGAGTGCTCGTTCCTGTTCCCTCTGTGTGTACGAATACCGGCAGCGACCCCCGACCTGATTCAATCAAGGATTAGTGTTCGTGTTCAGTGCCCTAGGAGCCGGTCTCACACCGAGTGCACCTCTGCTGATCGTGCGTACCAACCTAGAATTCGGAAACGGAATTGGTGCAACGGACTAATTTAGTGGGGGGATTACAGGGCTTAACTGATGGTTTTTCAGCAGCGGGTTGAGATGCGTGCGTACACAGGTGTGGCTATTCCAAAACAATATCGAGTCTCAGCCGGTCGCTCTCCGCGCACTCAATCAGCTCGATCCCAGCACGCCCACACTCTCCGCTTTCCAGGTGAATTAAGTTGGGCAGTTTGAACGAGGATATGAGAGAGCTCCCAATGGTCAAAGCCGAAGGCGTGGTACTTCTGCAGCGTTCTAAACTGGGAAATGCAATTCTTATCCAGCGATCCTCGCCCCCACGCGCGATATTTCAATTCAGAAAAAGAAGAATGGTTTTCAAAATTGAGTGACTCCATCCACCCTCCGCGAGAATCCATCGAGGATCCGTCCTGGCCCGGAAAAGCCAAGGTGTGAGTGATCTGAGCGCCTCAGAGCACATTGGAAAGAGGTGAAAACGCGGGGTTCCCGGTTGCCACTGAGACAGAAACAACTTGGAGTGCGGCCACTCCGAAACGCAACCTCAGCCGGTTTTGTAAGATCACTTAGATCCTAGACGCGTCGCGTGCAATCATCGAGATTTCGACTCTCCAAGGACAACTTGCTGTCAGGTCCATCGTGAAGGGCCGTGTGGAGTGACCTCCATGGGTTATGGAAGACCGGTGCGGCCCTAGGCCGTTCGTCTCGAGTGCAACCATCCCGTGTGCTGACTATCGACCCAGACCTCATCCTGCCCCAAATCCTACCTCGGAATCGCTTTCTCAACCAAGGTCTGCACACTCCGCAACACTTTCTTGCGTCCAACTCACCTTCTACACCTCCTATCCCTGTCCTGATTCAATTCCTATCCTTACTGACTCAGTCTAGTCATTTGCTGTTGGCGTTCAGCCACATACCTTGCCGAGTGACTTGATAGCCAAGAGAAAGAGGCTCGTGTCGGAAAGAATCATCTGCGTGCGCTGGTCGCCGAACCAGAACCATGACGCGTTAGTCAGTAAGTCCCAAGCACATTTGTATCACACGATAGTTGTGGCCGCGTTGGCACGTATTGACTACTCACGATGAGCCAGTCGGCTAAAAATCCGCCCAAGACGATAGGCGAGGATGCGCCTGGTATTGGCCTCCTTGCCAAGGTTGTGCTTAACCCAACAACCTCAACAACTTCCAAGCGGAATAACGCTTCTCCTTCCTCATCCGCGTCGTCTGATTCTTCCGCATCAACTCTGGGTGTCCCCCCGGCGTTTGTCGAAGAAATCGCCTTGCACATACGAGAATTCCGAAGCACCTTCATCCGCACGCGCCACTTCATTACCCTTCGCCAAGAATCCGGGACGCACGAGCATGACCAGGTGATCAACACCCTGATTGAGGTTATGGATCATCAAATCACGCTATGCAGCTCGAAGCTACGCGAAGCCGCGCGAATGGGCGGTAACGAAGATCCTCGTCTAATCCAACTGGCGCTCGAGTTCCAGCGACTCCGTGGTGAGGCAAAAAGCCTCGTGTTGCAAACTTTCGGTACGCTCGGCACGTTTGGTGCCGATCCCGCAGCCACGCCATGTCTAAAGCCAAAGCAGCCAGACGAGTCTGTGACCTATCAGCACAACCCACCAGAGGCGACGTTGGACGAAACCGCGTCGCTGCACTCGGATGTAACATCATCAGCGACTGGTTCAGTGCGTAGACGGCGTATTATCCGAAGAATCGTAAGGAAGCGAAGGGTTCCTGCGTCAACCACCTCTCAATCCACCGACATCAGTACAACTGAGGCAGGCGCAAGCTTCAGCGGGATGACGGGTGGAAGCGGGCATGTTATGGTCGTCGGGGGCGGCGACCTATCCCTTGAACGGTCAGCTTCCGCAACAGCAAAAACCCGGCGCAAGCAAAAGGCCAACCCAGACGCAGTTCCACCGGATGGAGGCGATGGCGAGATAGATGAACGCGATATCCTAAATGAAACCTTTGTGGGTGGATTCGATGCGCTGGGCAACGTAGGCAATGAATCCTTCGTATCCTCCTTGAGCGAAATGCACACAATGCCTCCTCGCCACCAGCCTCCTCAGCGGCATTCGACTGCCTCAGCGGCTTCCTTCTCTGGTACTGGCATTTGTGACGTTGATGCCGTACCGTCGAGCAAACGTCCAGAAGAAGTGAAAGGAGGCAAGACACGCGCTATACGAACGACTATCATTGAAGAGGTTGGCCCGGGAGCTGTAAAGAGTTCGGATCGACCCAAACACACGGTCATCGTTAAAAAGAAGATTGTTCGTAGGGTCTCTGGATCACACCGCCAGGCACTAGCCGAAGGGAGTCAGGAGGCGCATGCACCTTATGCGGAACAGAATCAGGACAAGCATATGCCCACGCATTTGCTCCCCGCATCCGAACAGCAACAACAGTACCCACAACAAGCGATGCTCTCAAAGGGAGATTATGGCACGACTCAAAGACCGCGAACGTGTCAGGCCCCCGACTTCGAGCAACAGAAATTGACACTGCTTGGGCATGGCCGGACGGTCCGAGAAGCCATGCAAAACGCCGGCTATGACCCATACGCGTCAAGATTCACCTCATTTGACCAACCGAAGAAAACTGACTACCTCCAGGCCATGCAGCAAGAAGATACTCAGAGCGCTCTGACACAAGAAGAGATCCGCACAACTGCAAGGCTTCATGCTCTCTTGGATGAGCAGCTGTTGCGAGACCAGGCGCTTCAACATATCGAAACTGAGGGTGCTCAACTTGCTAATGTTGCCGCCCAGCTCAATGAATTGGCAATCCAGAATGGAGAGGCCATGGAGTTAATTGAGGATGAGGTCGTGAGGACGCGAGCGCGTGCAACCGAGGCTCGGAGGGAAATCGTTCGAGCGGCCCCCAAGTATCGCTTACCTTTGGGCTGGATTGGTTCGATTGCTGGTGCAGCCCTCGCAGGCCCAACTGGCTTCTTTATTATTGGACTAGGCATCAAGGGTGCCCTCATTATCTCGGGAGCTGGTGCAGTTGTGGGTGCGATCGCGGGCCGCGGAGTTAGCAGCGTATTGGCTGCCAATACGGCTCGACAGGGCATGATCTTCAAGCCCAAGTCGGAAGAATTGGAAGCGCCATCCAATGACCGCCCAGGCTCAGCAGCTTTATTGAGTGGATCTCATCGCTACTCGGACGCCGATGAGGATGAAGATCCGGTCACCACAGAGGCAACGGTAGATTCCGAAGACGAATCCAACCAGCCTCACACGCGAGGATGGAAGGGTTTCTCACAGCTGTTTGAATCCATGCAGGACGATATCGATCCCACTTTGGAGCGATCCTTTATTGATGAAGATGAGAGTGACACAGATGCTCCTCATACGTACACCCTTCAGTCATCTAGGGCACCTCCAGCATATCTCGATGCGCCCAACCCACTTCGTCCTCAGTTGCGTGAGGCACTGCCAGCTCGCAGCCCGACCACCAGAGGGCACGGTCGGCAAGAGCCATCAACTCAACCGCGGGGGGCGATTCTGACACGCGTACCTACGGCCTATGAATGGGAAAATGAGCAGAGATTATTGCCAAGGAGATATGACATTCAGCCAGAGCCAGCCGACATCGTGCCTGGCCAACCTGTCTATGCCGGAGGTTCGTACTACTCTTCCTACCAGACGAATGTGCCTCCAGCTCACCCGCCACATCCGCAGCTGCACGAGACGCCCTCCGCGTTTTCTTTCTCGGAATCCTTGCAGGCTCAAACTGACAAAGCGCATGAAGAAAATTCAGGCTTCTTGGCCTCGTTAACATCGTTCTTCACTGGTTCTTCGTCGAAGAAACCATCCGTATACACGACGCCGGTGCCGAAGCCGATACATGACTGCAACACGATTGCTAACCCGCAACAACAGCAATCAGTTTATCGTGAGACTGATATCCTTCCGGCAAGCGCCGGCATGGGCCTCGCGCGAGGAGAGCGAAGCAACAACCACCATGGACCTTCGTTTGCTGTTGTATCATCTGAATTGGAAGCCCCAAATCTCCAACAGCCTGTTCGGCGACCTCTACCGGACTATCGCCTGACGCGTCCTTGTAGGCACATCGAGGAGGCAGCAGCGGTCGACCTGCCGCCGTTTTCACCTACAGACAGCCTGCCGACTCGAAACGAGAGTCGCTCCGAGAACGTGATAGCCCCCTACGTCACCCAGCGACGACACCGACCCTCTCAAACTGACCAAGCCAAACCACAGGCGTTCCAGGAGTTTGAGCCTGCTAGCATTTGGGAGCCTCCGCCACTGTTTGAGTCCCGAGAACAGCGCCGAGCTCGATTGCAGCGCGAGTTACGAGCTGCAGCGCAAGCGGTACACACGCCGGTATCCTCAGCGCCGATGCTGGAGGATGATATAGCTCCTCAGACTCAGCATGGAGCCTGGACGCAAGCCACAAGACAAGCAGAGGACGAATCGCACAGTTCGCACACGTCTAAGGTTGTAGCATCAGCCTACGAAGCAGTGACTGGAATGATGGGTACTGTCTCCGGGGCTGTGGCCTCAGGCACCTCGAGTTTGATTCGCGCGTTGGATCTACATCGCAAGCCTGCGAAGCGAGACTGGAGTGTCCGATGGCCAACGGAGGAACAGCAGGCGTCACCGCCTACCTCAGCAGCAGCTGGAGCTGGAGGTGACTCGCATCCGAAACAGCAATCGGGCTCAGGATCGGGGTCAGGATCGGGTTCTCAACGGCCGACTCGGCGAAGGGCTAACTAACGCGAGCGAGTTAGGAACTTGTTCTCAAGTTATGTACATAGCATCAATCACATAGAGCCAGTTTTTTTGTTTGCCGAGATGAGTGAGATTCTCACTTTCATGTGTCTCCCGCACTGGTAGAGGCATGTGCTGGGTGGATACGTTTGCTTCCATGCGTGCCGTGTGCGTGTCGTGTCTCTGTCTGCCTTAGGCTAGGTCCACGGAAGTGCGTGAATATTTCCATCCACCCTCGGACGGACATTTTGACATGATGGAGGGCGTTCAGACGCGAATATTGCATTGTAAAATGAGCAACATCGCCTCATCAGGTTCGCCTGAGGAGAAACAGCGTTTATTGACGCCCAACTCCAAATCGAATCCCGATACCAACTCCACACAAACCAACTCGTATGGCTCCATTGACTCGCTCGAACTTGTCACTGTCCACAACAACTCCAATCTGACCTCTGGTTCTGGCACGGGCAGCGGCGCGCATAGCAGCGGCAGCAATGGCAGCAAAGTAGGCAGCACCGGAAGCTCGCCCAAATCGCCCAAGACGCCTTATCAGGCCTACGTCAGCAACGAAATCGAGGACGAGCTCCTCGCGCACCTCCGCAGCCATGAGGACTACCACTCTGAGAATGCGCCAATGGTGAATTGGATCATCAATCTCTCGCTTGGAGTGAATATTTTCCTGTTCATTGCCAAGGTCGTCGCATTTGCCGTCTCCGGATCGCTCTCCATCGCCGCCTCTGTCGTCGATTCGTTCCTTGACCTCCTCGTCCAGCTCATCATTTACATCGCGAATGAGGGCAAGCAGGCGAAGGAGGATAATGCGCTCTATCCGGCTGGTAAGGGCAGATTCGAGCCCGTTGGCATCATTCTCTGTGCCTCCCTCATGATGCTTGCCGCGCTTGAGTTGATTATGCGTTCGGGCGAGGCTCTTTACGAAGGCTTCATCAAGAACAATGTCGATGGCGTCACAATTGACTCGGCCTCGCTTGCAATCATCGCCGGTGTCATTATCATCAAGTCCGCACTCTGGATCTACTGCAAGACTAAGTCGCATCTTTCTGACACTGTGGCCACGCTCTCGTTTGACCACCGAAATGATGTCCTTTCGAATCTCGTTGCACTTCTCGCCATCGGCTTCGTGCGTCTCTCTGGCAAGCTCTGGTGGACCGACTCTGTGGGCTGCATTCTCATCTCCGCCTACATTGCGAACAACTGGTTTGAGATGGGTGCGCAGAAGGTAAACGAGCTTGTCGGCCGCGTCGCGGATCAGGAGTTCATCGACCAGATGAAAGACTTTGTCAACAACTACCACCCGGAGACTCTCAAGCTTGATCTCCTCCGAGCTTACCACTTCGGCAGCAAGTACTTGGTCGAGTTGGAGGTCCTTTTGCCACCTGAGATGTCGGTGCGTGAGGCGCATGATATTTCGCTCGCACTTCAGCAAGCTGTAGAGCGAATGGAGAACGTTGAACGTGCATTTGTTCATGTCGACTATGAGTCTCGGCAGATAGATGAGCACGACCCTCATGCCGTCGCCATGTATGAACTTGAGCGAATCCGACGTATGAAGGAACTGCAACAACAGCAACAGTAACGGGACCTGTCCCCGCCGTAACGATAAAACCGGCAATCATGATGCCTTAGCAGCAATGACAGCGGAGTCAATGCATCTGCAGAAGTCTTGCATTCAGCTGTTTAGCACCTGACCTTACGATTGCTGCTGCCGCTGTTATTTCAATGATCTGTGCAGTTATAGACTATATCCTGACACTTCATTCTCCATCAATACGAACGCACATATCAAATTCAATCTCAATAGTGCTCGATTTGCTCTAAGTTGGAATCCAAGGATGCCTGAGCCAGAAAGAATACCATGGACGTTTCCGCGTTACCCTCAACACCTACTTACTCCACCCCCTGGGGCAGCATCAACATTCAAGTGTTAGATCGCTTGAACAGTGTACATTTTAGTACGTTGTCCAAAACCTTCCATGTCCTCAGAGAGATGCTCTCTGGATCTTGCTTTACTGAAATTTGCCACGCCATAGCTTCTATCGAGTTTCTCTGTGCATCACTTGCGTTTATAGCACATTTCGCAATGTATATTTCCTTGAATCGCTTGTTATATTTATTTTCATGTGCCTATTTCCTGGACTCGTAGGAACATCCCTAAACATTAATCAATGCACCCGTTTTACAAAATCAATCGAAGTTGTTGTGAATGAACCAGTGAGGAAGTGATACGGTTCAAAGAGATGCGGTCCATTCCGTGAACCAGCAAGGCATGCCTCTGATGAGATCCCACATATGAGGACGTTCGATATCTCTCGGTACCGCATCATGTGCCACGTCGATAATTGGGATCGTAGACCATCCCATTTCGCTCCAACAGCGCCTTGAATGCTTCCGGATCTTTACGTTGGAGCTGCATCTGATATTCAAGTTCGCCAGGCTCCCAAAGTGTACCATCCATGCGCGCCTTATTCTTCAACTCTGTAGAGCTATTACCTGTCTGGCGTGTTCGCCAGTTCCACCAGATGTTGCATCCGGCGCATTGAATCACATTGCAGATACCCTTTTCCTTAACTGTGTACGTACGGCACTTCGGGCATGGTCGGAGGAGACCTTCATCCAGCATCTTCTTGGTCATTTCATCCAGCTCTTGCTCAGGCCGTTTGAATCGAACACGGGTGCCACAAGCCGCACATGTTTCCATTCGATGGGGCTCGTCCGGTTTCAGTAACAAACCACCGCCGCATTTGACTCCGCTCCAAGTACCCGTGCACCAAGCCCAGTCCCATTCGCGACTCAGCATCTTGCTCAGGTGTACGCGTGCCAGGTCCAGCAGCAGATCTGGCGTTAGCTGCTTCAAATCAACCAACAGGTCATCTGCGGCGAGACACATGCCGCAGCCTGGCACAAGACAGCCTAGATACGGCAGAACATCGGACTCCTTTATCTTTTTGCCAAGGTAGGTCATGAAGCAATCGATGCAGGCATTCTCATGGCCACAGTTCTTCATCTTCACCTTGATTGTATCTTTGTCCCACGCGGAGTAGCACACGCAGCACAATTTGGGATCCAATGGCTTTGGTTCGTCCTTCGCAGGGGTTTTTGACTCAACTTGGGTTGGTTTCGATGATTTGGACTGTCCACGATGGCCTGCAGACGATGCGCCTGAGAAAACGATTTCTGTATCCACTGGCTTACTCTTTGGCTGAGCAGTCGACACCACTTTTGCAGCTTCCGATAACCTTTTTGTTGTCTCGTAAAGGCGTCCATAAAGCTGCTTCGTCACAGCCACAGCAACGACTTCCTTTCGCTGCTCCTGTGTGAGCGACTCGAATGCTGTGTCAGGATATCGCAGGGCAGCCTCCTTTTCGATTGCTGCTAGCGTAGCAGGTCTGGCGGAGACAGTTCTAGGCTTGGTAAAGAGCTTTCCGTCCTCGGGATTGACAAACATTATAAGTGTGTGATACAAGTCAATGCGGTGGTTGAGCATAGCTCGCAGCACTGCGGGGCGATCAACGGGTCCCATGGCCGGCACAAATATGGGGCCGTATCCAGTGTCTGTCCCTTTGCTCTCCTGCTCCGCCTCTCTGGCCAACAACTCGGCCACGCTGGGGATTGAGCCCATGCCAGGCTTCTGGATGTTCCCGACGAGCCCATGTGTGACGGGATATGTCTCCTTGGGGCGAGCCGCGCCACAGCAGTTACACGTGAAGGCAGTCGGCTCGCAAGCCACAGTGCATACTCGACAGTACCAAACTTTTCCGGTGCGTTCTTGTTCGAGGCAGACAGGTGTAGGACCACCACACACGCGGCATACGATGTCGGTCGCCATTACAGTGCATCCACACTGCTCACACACCAACGTCTCATCACCACCTCCAGCCGGGGCCGCTCTGGCTGCGCTTGGTCCAGGTGCATTGCATATTTCACAAAGGATTTTGTCTGCTTCATTCTCGTAGGTGCAGGCTAGAGCGCGTGCGTGAGTAGGTAAGCAATGAGCACAAGTTGATCGGGTCACAGCTACGCGAGTCGTGACGGCTATCCGACTTTGAGCACGGGTACTTACTTGAACAAGCCCAGGTGGACATGGAAAACCGCCTTTGCGTGACAGGAGGCGAATTTCTCGCTCCTACAAGGGGATGGATGGGTATGGACGTGTATGGGCTGTGTGAGGGCTGCGTTATAAACCGATGCGACACGTCGCCACGCGAGATTCAGAGGAGAGGGTGAGCGTTTTCAAGTTGGAAATTTCCTCGCTGATATGGGAGCTGGAAAATGGCATATGCGGAGTGTAATCTCGTAGAGATTGCCTGCTTTCAGTAGTATATCGCTGCTTTTATCCATTTTCATATTTATTATCATGACTTAATTCATATATCTCTCCATTTACAACTGTTTCCATTCTACCAGACAATCACCCAACACCCCAGTGTGCTGGTTCCTACACACATAGCAGCGCGCGTTCAAGCCCTCATAGCGCAAACTGCTAGCCACACACCCCCATGGCCACCAACCTCCGCGCCAAGATCCAGGAGCTCATCACGCTCCTGAACCACTATTGCGAAGATGATCGATACATGGGTGCTCATGACCTTGCGACGGAACTGGACGCGGGCATCCTGCGGTTCACGGACTTTGCGACGCAGAAGACGTTGTACAATGGCTTGATTAAAATGCTTGAGGATACTTCGGTTGATTGCCAGACCGTGGCTGTAAGATGTCTACTAGCCTATGTGCGGAACGCTGAACCGAGACAGATTGCTGATATCTTGCTCAAGTTGGCTGAACTCGTGGTAGATCCCTCCAAAGTCGAGACACGCGACGTGTTTGCCTCAGGTCTCCGCATGATTCTTGACAAGCTGACCCCCAACATCCAATTCGACGCCACAGTCCCTGCAGAATTATTCACACGACTGACCCAGACGCTCAACGGATTGAGGCTGGACACGATGCAGGAGATAGACCTCGCTGGTTTGTGCCTGGATCTAATTGGAGACATCGCAGCGCATGACAGCCTCGGCTCGCCCAGAGAAATGCTGGGTAGCTTACTGCATCTCGCCCTCAAGTTCATTCAGATGGCTTCAACTCAGGATGGCTTGGCGAGGAAAGCCGTTCGGTGCTTGGGTTCATTCGCAAAGAACGCACCAGCAGAAACCCTGGCCGAGTACGTTGCACAGCCCTGTGAGGCGCTACTGAGGATATGCTCATCCACGGATATGATGGAAACTGAAGAAGTCCGCTCGCACGTTCTCATTCGAATGATTCAAGGCATCAGTAGCATTTGCCGAAACTCTCAGGCCGCCATGACTCCAAGTATGGTCAACGCCGTTTTGCCTGTCCTTACTGCATGCCTTTCTGCTTGCTGCGAGTTGGCGCCAGTGGTTCACGCAGGAGTGCAGAATGTTTCTCTAAACACGCGATCGTTGTGGGAAGATACGGCGGAGTTTTCGTTCCACAATCGGATTCTATCTCGGTTGTCGCTAGACCTTTCGCACGGACGCTTTGAAGAATATGATGTTGTTGATTTGGCAGAGGACGCACTGAATGGATTGACTGCAATTACACGATGTATTGTGCAGCAACATCGCGGGACAAAGGATCAGGACAATGATGACACAGCAATTGCTCTGGCCATATTAGATGCGACCACGAACTTCCTCGTAGAGACATTACCACCTCGAGAAAAAAAGGTAAGTGGTGGGCAGAATGCATTAATCCAGCGTCTTATGGCCGAGAGTGCTGAAGAAAACGTTGCTTCGATGGCACATACGAGCTCATCCCTTCAAGACTTGTCCCAACTCTTGTCGAACACTCGAAAGCTGTATGACAAGGCTGGACGCAAGTTTAGGGCTGTATTGCATGGCACCACTCAGAATTCAGTAGAAATGAGATCTTCTATGGGACTTGGTGTATCGGAAGCCACTGGTGATGATTGGGGCGAGTTGGAATGGGACTTTGACTTCGTAGATTCAGACCCTACGGTGAGCCTGATCTCAAAAGAATTAGAGTCATCGTTTGATATGCACACGTCCGACCCAGCAGCCATCCAAGCGCAGGAAGCAGATCCATCTGATGCGATTGTGACCACAAAATTTGTCAGCGAACCTGATTTATTTGCCAGTGCAAGGATAGCTGCAGTTAGGTGCATTGCAAGTCTGATCTTTGCCAGGCCGAGCATCCTCGAGCATCGCAAAGAGCTCGGTACCGAAGCCGCAACGACGGCCGCAGCAACCTCGGCGGCCGATATGGCATCTAGAGATATCTTGTCGCAGCTTATTACTGCGGCCACGGCTGCGGCCAAGGCGGAACGTGTGCCGAAAGTTCGTGTTGCGATCCTTTCCTTGATCGGAGACATTGCAACTGTTGCAAGATCACTTGCGACGATTGCACCGAATGAGAGTGATGTCCCCACCATTGGCCAATTCTCTGTTGATAAAGCTGCTCTACTCGGCAGTCACGCTGCTTCAGCACGAACAGGTGAGCTAACGGCGTCAGGAACCAACTCACAGTCTGGTTTACATGATGAATATGAAGTGCAGCAAGAAATCTTCGAACTCTTGATGTCGTCGTCTTCGTCTTCCGGATCTACTTCTACGGAGCATATGGATATGACGGACCTTCTGATTGATGCCGCGACTCCAATCCTTAATTCCCTAGTCGCTCGATCGGAGGGCGAAGCACCAACTCCGTCTCAGGGATCTAGATTCCAGGCGATGTGGAAGCCTCGTGAAGTTGCAATCGCAGACCACTCACATAACGCCTCGTCAGAGGCGAACAGCACTACAGCCGCAAGCGGCGTGGCTGTGCCCTCCCCACGAGAGTGTAATTCACTCAATCCCGTGAACATGCTTTTTGCCTCCCTTGTCCCGATTCTGTCGGATACAATTCTTGCATCTATCGGGTACCTTGCCGGGCACATGCCTTGCCAATCTACCGCGTCAGATGACACAGAAGCTATATGTGCACCAGTCTCCACCGCTGCTGAGCTATTTGCAAAGTCAATGGCGCTCACCGGTCGTCGGCTGGCATGTTCAGACTTGTTGGTACAATCTCTTCGACTGATCACACGCATGGCTGCCTTGTCTCCAAAGCTTGCACAAAAGTACTCGCATACGCTCTTAGAGTTGGTAGTACTGCCCACGGCTGCATTTTCCGCAGTATCTGCTGCAGTCGATGTAAAGGCGATGGCCAAAGCGTCCAGTCCCGTGGACCCATCCAAGTTGATTCTCTCATGGATTGAGCCTACCACCGAGCTAAGTCTTGCACAGGCCGAAGCGCTCGTCGCACTTGTGGGGTGCGTTCCTATTTCACGTGCGTGTGTTACAGAGGAAACCCTTGCAGCTTCTCGTCCGTTCCTTTCCGCGCCTCTGAGCGATCCAGGCAAGCTCTCTGTCGGACTGTGCGTAGCTTTGCTTACGCGTCTTGGCCGCTCTTCGTCGGCTACTGTACGCGTCGCCTCATTAACCGCTGCATCTGCACTTGTCGGTCTAATGCCGACTATCCGCGAGATTCCGGCAGCCCATGCCATCCAACACTTGAACGAGACTGCGACGACGAATGCCTCGGCGTGGGAACTTATCTGCAGAGCGGAATTAGAAGAAGAGGAGAAATATGATACTCAGCATGATGTTAACTGCGTCCCTAGTACAGTTCGTGTTCTCGTATCCATGGCTGCTACAGCCTTGGGCAACACTAGCACGCTCTCTGGTGGGTCTACGTGTCAGCCAACGTTTCAGCGGGTCAGCTCAGCCGACGTGCGCAATGCCGGCATTACACTCGCACGGGCACTATTATCACAATTTGCGGTGCCACTTGCGTACTGTCTGGCTCACCCTGCACGACAGCTGTTGATGTCCATCGCAAATCGACTTGATGATGACCTGTCTGGAACGGTCGCCTTGCATGCACTGTCCTCCTTGTCGCAAGAACTCAGTACCTTGCCAATGCGTCGCCACGCTGGCAACGGAGCTGACGACTTTGCATGCCCACATGAATCTCCTGAAACTGCAAATCAGGAAGCGCTGGCGCTATCGTGGGCCGGTGCACTTGAGACCACCGTTTCGTTGCTCACCCCTCATCTAAAGCGAGCTCTTCTCGCGACATCCCAAGGCAGTACTCGTGCTTTGAGCCCTGCACCGGCTTTACGCCTGCTCGCAGGATGTATTCGTATCTTCGGTTGGTTGAGTTCTCATCGGATGCTGTCGGATCAGACGCTGATTGCTCGCCGTGTTGCAGGGGTTTGGGATCAGAGTACGGAGGAAAAGGTGAAGTCCCTCTTGTGCACCGCCCTCCACGGCATTTCGCGCAATCTTCTCACCCTTCAGCGCCCGCAGGCGGGCACAGACACCAAGGGGACAGATGCACTGGATGTTAGCTCTCAGGCAACCAGTGATCACGTCCAGGATGCTCTAGCAATATTACCTTGGGTACTGGAGGTTTTGACTCTCGCCCTCAAGGTTCCAGCACTGAATGTATCATTGGGACACTCAGGGCTGGATCACGCACTGGGTCTCACGGCGATCGCTCTGAACATCGGTGACGTTCCTACTGCGACCCTCAAGGGAATTGCTGACATATGGCTGCTCTCAGGCATGGGCTCGGAGACATCTCCAGCCGAACTAACCGCAGATCGCATTTCTAAATTGATGCGTGTCAGCATTGGGCTTAATAACCGGAAGCGTGGCCACGAGCAAGTGATCCAAGATGAGAGTCCTAAAGATGTTTTCGGTGAAATCACAGCCTGTGTGACGACCCCCACACTTTCAAAGGCCCTATTGTCACATGCTATGACTGTACACTCAGAGCCCGCTACCACCTACGTGCTTGCACGTCTACTTCTCCAACAGTTGCTGACTTCCACAAAGTCCGATTTCCCTCAAGTCCCTCGAGTGGTAAGCACGTTTATTCGGGCGGTACTTGCACTGCTCCGTGTACCTTCTGAAACTATTCAACAGTTCGAGTATCAAAGCGATGAAAACGCCATGGATGCACATCATGGATCAATTGCTGCGCACGAGCGGCGTCTATATGAAGTCTTGACGCAAGACTCCAGTCATGAAGAGGATAGACCTGCAAGTTCAACTGCCAACCCCGAAGAGCGACGGAGAGCAACTGCGCTTTCCAAGGCAACCCTGATTGTGGAGGCACTTGCACCGCTTGGTGCCATCCTTGGTATTGTCAGAATGGCAGCCGTCTCTGGAGGCAACTCACATGCTACTGACCAAGCCCTGAGCATTTTACTCAAGGGCTTGTACAGCCTAGCGTTTCCACAGTGCTGCGAGGGCATGTCGAACATCGTGCTCCCAGCTCGAGTCCGATATATGGCAGCGCTTTCGCTTGGAAGATGCCTATCGACAGGGATCTGCACTCAGGGCCATGCAGATTCGACTGAAACACTGTTGAAGATTATGGCTGACACCTGCAGGCAGCTGAGCGACGAATCTCTGATCAACCCAAGTCCGATTGATTTAATCCTCTCATTAGTTGTGATTCGTGCAACGATCGAATGCCAGACGATCGCAGCTGCGTTGAGAGGTAACCTAGGGCTCTCGGGTGATCATCAGGAGCTACACATGAAGGTCGTTGAAGGTATTCTGCAACTTGTGGATACCGCCTTGCAGCCAAACATCTTGAATCGCTTCTGGAGCACCCATTCTTTATCTTCTTCATCCAAGACCAGTGCAGATAAGGATGATTCGAACATGGGAGTTGATCCTGTCCCTACCCAGTCCCAGCCCAGCAGCAGCCAGGAATCAATTGAAGCGACAAGGGCGAGCTTCGTCGCCACCTTCCGCAACAAGCTCGCGGCCCTGTTTGGTGCGCTAATCTCCATTGCACCCAACTCCTTCTTCGCGAAGTGTGAAGCCATCTCCAGCACCAATTCGATTGAAGAGACGTCGGCTGCTGACCCATATCAGATCCGAAAAGATCTGTTTGTGCCTGAATCCCTCATGTTTGCAGGACTTTCGTTGAACGCGTCTATTTTAGTCTTCTCTCGACAGTGGGCAGTGGTCCGAAAGCATGTGCCTCATGCAAGTTTCGCCGCGTTTCGCCCCGTTGCGTTGGATTTGATATCGCAGCGAAAGAGATTAGGTAAGGTTCTTACTTCGCCTAGTGTGCTTGCATTGTTTGCCACCAACTCGCCCGATGCGCAGCGTGCCACATCAGAGCTTGTCTCTGTGCTCTGCCGCAGTGCTCCTGTGATCCTCAACCAACGGGTAGTCAACCCAGGAGACAATTCTGCATCGCAGACGCTGGGTGAGATTCTCCTGCCTCAGCTGGCTCGGGCAGTCGAGAGAACTTCTGGGCATCTAAGACGACTTTCGCTAGGACCCTTCTCGACTGAAGTCGATGTTGGTGTGAACGCTCGAGTTGCAGCGGTCCGTGCCGTCACGGACTTGGTACGGCTTTCAGGTTCAGGTTCAAGAAGTGGCGGTCGTGGAGCAACAACTCTGCGCTTGTCGATTAACCCGTCGCTGGTGCAGGAAACCTTGACACGTGCGTTGGTGGATCCAAACGCAGATATTCAGATTGCTGGATATGAGTTGCTAAGTGAGCTTGTGGCCGCTCAGCCACGTTCCGCACCTCGCATCCTCGACGCGCTCGTACCGTCGCTCCTGACTGGTATCAAAGGCCAGCTCGAGATCGCGAAGGGCAACGTTCCAGGTCAGACTGTCGGTCCTGCACCAACGGACCAGAGCGCAGGCGAAATCCCGCCCGAAACGCGACTCCAGATGGAACGTGCCCAGAGTGTGTTGCGTGCTGCAGTGGTCGCACTGCATGCGGCAAACTCGCTGCCTAGTACCGGTGAAATGTGCACACAGTTCCCAACTTTCTATCTTCGTGTGTTGAAGACACCTCGATTGGCTCTATTGATGGATGAGATCTTTGGTACGTCTGCTTCGAGTACGTCTTCATCCACGAGTGTTCCCACTACTATCCCAGCATCTGTCACAAAGGCATATTAAACGAGCCCATTAAACGAGGTGCGTGTCCGTCACATCCGCAGAGGACTTGACAAATCATCAACTGGTGATGTATTTTCGTAATGAAGACTCAAATATGTACATTAGCTACTAAGGACTAATTTATCCGATATCAACTCGTGTTTTCAGTCGGCAATACAAGCTCTTGCGGCAGCCACCCTTGCGCTCGCGTCCCAACACTGCGCTGCGGACGCTTGGTCTTCGACACCTATGCCGGAATTTTTTTCGAAATGCCCAGGTTTCAGTTGGGAGGTAATTGTGTTCGGATGCCGCCCGACACAGGTGCGCTTAGTGGTGCACAGGGATACGCTACGAAACAAGTCCTGTGAGGTGGATCAAGTGTGCGCGTAGCGTATCGGACTCATCTTCGCTGTCTCTCCAGTGACCGGACAGCGATTCACCATGAAAGAACCCTCAGGACCGCCTAAGACAGTCGATGACACAAGGACTACGTCAGGTAGAGAAACGAATACAGAGCTATGCTGAGGGTTATATCGCATTCTAGACAGCCCCACATCCGATTTCAAGTCATTTCCCGTCCGCCTGCTCTCACGCACCTGGGCATTGGGTATACCCTAGTCTACTGCCGATCGAGCTGTTCCTGGAGTGCGGCGCAGGTGATCTGGAGCTGGCCAAAGACGTCGTCTGAGATGCGAGCGCGGGTGGTATTGATGATCTCGCCCTGGGCCTGCTTCGCGGTCTCTTCCTGGGCGATGAACTTGCTCAGTTGTTTGGTCGCATCAGCGAGTGTGATCTCTTTTGACTTGACAATTGTGAAGCTGTCCATTTTGTTCTTGATATTTGGTGTCTAGTGTGACTGCTGGGTGAAATGATGACTTGTGTTGTGTTCAAGACTCGTTTACCGATCCCACTGCGGTGTGAGAACTGGTCTAGCACTGGTGTCGTCCGAGATACACCGCTCCAAAGTTGGCCCTGCAGAGGTGAAAAACAGGCTCGGATCGGGCCGGGCCGGGCCGGGGCGGGCCGGGCCCAGGCGTCCTGGCCTGGAATGGGCCACCCACGGACGGACGGAGGGACGGGGGACGGAGGACTGGCTGGACGGGGGAGGAGGAAAAATGGAATATATGCCGCTTCTGCCACACCCCCCACCGACCAGAAGAGAACCCATCCACCCGAAGAAACGGTGTGGCAGAAGCGGCATATATTCCATTTTTGGAGGTGCGGGAATACCCGAGATTCCACAACAAGGGGTGATGGAATACTACCCCAAAACACACACATAGAACCATCCTTTCACCGCCTGTTTTATGGGATTGATGCGGATACAGTCAATATCTGACACTAGAATACGCTTTTTATGTGAATTCTACACAGTTTTATGACATCAACGAGGGTACACGCCCACCTCTCACCGCACATATCTCAACCCAAAGCGAAACTGGAGGAATTTTCACTCTTCCTCCCGACGCTTTCCGCCGGTATTGCGTGAGATCCGGCGGCACACGCGGCGATCTGCATGCGAAGAGAGGTTTGGAACGGCGAGACACACCTGAACGTCGAGTGGCGGCGCGGTTTACATCGCGGCATGGAGCCAAAGCAACACCCAAGTGTCCCATCCAGTCACTCACACTTGTGTGACGAACCACGTATATGCACTCGTATAGACCCACACCGCCGGCAATCGCCCCCTAGCCAGCGAGCCAGCTAGCCACCTAGCCATCCGCACATCACTGCACGAACGTGATTGGTCGGAGGACACGCAAAGCACACTGGAGATTGAGAGAGATCGGCCAGGCGTGGCGTTCTGGGCGGAAGACACACACTCATAGACAGCCACACACGCACGCGTGAGTCAGTGCTGTGGCGCTCGTACTGGGAACACGGCCAGGACCAGGACCAGGAACGGGGACGGGAGCAAGAACAGGAACAGGAACAGGAACAGGAACAGGAGCAGGAGCAGGAACAGGAACAGAAACAGGAACAGCAGCAAAAGCACGGGAGGAGAGACTAGAAGAAGTGAGGACGGGACAGGAAAGGATCAGAGAGGATAAGACTGGACAGGACCCGGATAGAATAGGATCAGAAAGCATAACAAAGGAGAGGATAGGAGAGGATTCCATCTTCAACCCGCCGTCAGCATCTAACCTCAGCGTCTTACTACCCAGTTGTTTCCTGACGTGACAAACAAACTAACAAGCTCTCATCACTCCCGACCAGTCTTTCTTGCTGCTGTTGGAACAAATCCAAACAAACACACATAATGTCTCGCAACATTGTTCGATTGTTAACACTAGGTGATAGCGGTGCAGGCAAAAGCTCACTGCTATTGCGCTACACCCAAAACGACTTCTCCCTGGAGTACATGCCCACTATCGGCATCGATTTCCGACTCAAATCGGTCAATGTGAACGGCCGCGAGGTCAAGGTTCAGGTCTGGGACACTGCAGGACAGGAGCGCTTCCGTACAATCACTCACAACTACTACCGTGGTGCGCATGGCATCGCGCTTGTCTACGACGTCACGAGCGAACAGTCCTTCCTCGGTGTGCGAACCTGGATCCAGGGTGTCATGCAGTACGCAGAGCAATCTGTCAATATGGTTCTCATCGGCAACAAGTGCGACCTCACCCACCTTCGCGCAGTCGATAAGAGTGAGGGCCAAAAGCTCGCCGATGAGTATGGCATTGCGTTCTTTGAAACCTCGGCCAAGGCGAACATCAACGTTCAGCAAGCATTTGACCACCTAATTCATGCGGTTTGTAGGCGCATCTTCGCCACACCTGGCGCCAATGGTACCGCAGGAGCCATTACCGACAAGAGCGCAAACGGTGCTGGCAACAATGGCGGACGACAAGCGGAGAACCGAACCGTACAACTCAACGATCAAAAGCCTGCGCAAAAAGAAGGCTGTTGCTGACCTTAAGAGCCGCACATGCTTAGGCGTGATGTAAACCGGATGGCATGTCTCCTTAGATGTTACCAACCCTGCTTGCTTTTCGCGAGTAACAGCGAATCTGTTTCCTTTTCTACCGCCATCACTATGTTCATCCACACCCATGCTTGTGCGGATCCCTCAGCATCATAATGCTTCACTAAGTATGCATTCGGGATAGGACCGTTGTCCAGTATCTCCTCGGATGTACCTTCTTTGCTTGTGTTCACTTTTGGTTATCAACAACTGCATCTGCGGTTGCGGTTTGTTTTTTCACGCATATGCGAGAGCGTTGCCAGCGACAAGTCGCTAAATTGCGCTTCCTGTTTTGTTGTTATATGTTTTATTCTGTCTCATCAGTTTCTCGCGCCTGTATTCTCTGAGTTAATGCTCGTGCATACCTAGTTGTACATGGTTATGTGCTGCAACCACATCAACACCCAAAGTGGACGTGGTTCCAAGTCCAGACTAACGGTGAATTCAGCAGGAAGGAGTGAGAGCGAGTGCTGACCCTCGATGTGAACTCGACGTAACACACGTAGCTCGCACTGTATTTATTCATATGAGCCGCGGAGTCGATCGAGCACGCAGGAGTGTGCGTATGACTAAATCTCCTTTCCTCATGTGTTCGAGTCGCTCTTCTTCTTATCCTTCTTGAGTTCATTTTTGCTACTTGTTCGTTACGATTGACTTGACATGACACTGACACTGACGCTTGCGTTGCATGTGCATAAATAGCCCTACAGATTCTAACTATTCCTGTTGCTTTCTCGCGTGTAAAGCGTTCGCGGCCATGTTGTGCACGAATTACATCAACCTAGTCCACTGTTATCCACTACAGAGATACTCGTTTTCAGTTCTTTATGGGAGTTTTGCAACTTCACTGGTCAAGTCAGAAACAAGCCAGAGGATTTGGGGATTGGCCAGTGGTTGGGGCTAGTGTACATTGTTTCATCTCCACGAGTGACTTTGCTTTAGTGTTCACAAACCAGCGGAGTGAAGACCTTGTAAGGATTCAGAATACCCTTAGGATCCAAAGCATGCTTGATCTTTCGCATTATATCCATCGCAACAGGGCCCAGCTCGGCTTCCAGGAACTTCATCTTACCAATGCCCACTCCGTGTTCGCCTGACGCTGTGCCTCCAGCCTTGATTGCACGCATAACCATTCGGTCGTTTAGAGCCTTTACGGTTTCGGCTTCGCTTTTGTCCTCGGGATCGTATGGGATCAAGCAGTGGAAATTGCCATCACCGACATGTCCAGCGATCGGGCAGTGGATTTTCTTCTCTTCAAATTCCTTTTCCGTCTCCGCCACTGCATTGGACAACTCATACGGCGGGACGCATACATCAGAAACGAAGACTTTGAGTCGGTGCTTGTGTTCGTAGTCATCTCGTGCTCTGAATGCAGCAAAGAGAGCATTTCGTCGAGCCTGCCACATGGTGTTGATTTCCTTCTCATCGGTTGTTGAATCGAATGACTTGGCTCCTAGCGAGGCCGCGATCTTAGATGCGGTATCGCATGCGAGCTGCACTTCTGTTAGGTTGCCGCCATGGAACTCCAAGAAAAGGGTTGGCGCGATAGGGTAGTTTGTGCCATCGTACTTGTTGACGCATGCCATGGCCTGGGCATTCAGGAGCTCGGCTCGTGCGAGCTGGTTCGAAAGACCAGAGGAGAGCAACTTGCTGACGTACTCTGTCACCAGACGCGTCGTTGGGAAGCATGCTCGTGAGGCCATTACCGCGGGAGGAATCTTCATCACTTCCAGTGTCAGCTCAGTAATCACACCTAGTGTGCCTTCCGTGCCCATCAGGAGTTGGTGCAGGTTGTATCCAACACTCGACTTGACAGCGAGGGATCGCGTTTTCATCACGCGTCCGTCAGAGAGCACAACAACCATCGTCCGAACATTGTCTCGCATAGTGCCATAGCGCATGGATAGGGTACCGCTCGCACCAGTCGATGCGTATCCTCCGACACAAGCATTGCTGCCAGGGTCAACAGGGAAGAACAGACCGTACTTCTTGAGCCAGTTGTTCAGCTGGAGCTTCTCTACGCCTGGCTGAACGCGCACGAGGTTCGCTTCCGCCATAAGTTCGAGGACCTGGCTCATGTTGGACATGTCCAGCATCACACCAGGGAGAATCTGCAGTGAGCCACCTTCGAGTCCAGTTCGTGTGCCGCTGGGAGTGACGGGAATGGAGTGTTCAAAGCATACCTTCATGATACGAGAGACCTCCTCTGTGCTGGCCGGAGACATCACGACGCTGGCCTCTACCTTCTGGAAGTGCGACCGGTCTTGGGAGCATCGCTTGAGTACCCTCGTTGCATGTTGATTGTTGTTTCCAGCGCTGTCTGCCTGTGAGGCTCCTCCTCCTATTCCTCCTACACTCCAGCCTCGTTCTCGGAGCCGGGCGAGGTCCTGGAGAGTCAGGTGAGGACAGCCCTGGGGGTTTATCACGAGCTGAGTCTGAGGCTTGCCAACGCACGCAGCGAGTCTCTCAAGGATTTCGATTGTGACAGTGCCGTATCGGTGTTGTTTCTCAGCGAGTTGTTGCAGCTGGATGACTTCTTCGTCTACGTGAAGCTCCGTCACGATTCGTCCATTAACATTCTCCTTCGACTGGGCCGTGGCGTGCCCTGCACAACTCACATGCACAACTCCACTACCGCACGCGACACTGGTGTTGCAACCAGCGAACTTCTGGGCCCAATTCTCTGCGCGGGCCATGGCCTGGCGCGCTAATTCGTGTGATGACATGACTTGCTGTGTCGGTGGGGTGCAGCCTGCGTGGCGATATGTGTTACACCGCGCGTATCACCCTCGTTTCTCGGCGGGAAATCGCCCCGTTTCGGAGATTTTGGCAAGAATTTGGGACTTGAAACGTTAGTTTTGGACGAGTGCGGGGGTCGTGCCTCGAGTGCTATTGGATAATGGATGTTTGCATTAGCAGGATTGTATCACGGGTGATATAATTTTATACAATATATTCCGCGGCACGTACTACAATGCCGCGAATACTGCTGCAGAAGGCGATTCTCTCGAGTCAATCTACTCCACATGACACCCCCGAGAGCGGGTGTTTCGCACACTAGACCGAGTCATTTCCGCGCCGCATATTTACACTCCCGATGCGCACCCTGAGCGATGATATATGCACCCTGCTTTCTCTCAAGGCTCGACCGTGTACCCCTCCAAGTGGCGCCGTTTTACCCCACCTCGAACCTTCCGGGACCTACCTCCGCCCTGCATATAGGCTATGTTCCGAGTGGCACGCACCTTGGGCGCTCTTCGGCGAGACGCATCGCAACTGGGCACTTCGCTTCTGCGCCGTGAGGCCGCAGCTCCCGCACTAAGTGTTCAAAACATGTCAACAAAGGCAGATCTGCACGCTGACCGAGCACGTGTTGCAGCTGTATTGGGTGCGCAATGGGGTGATGAGGGCAAGGGCAAGTTGGTGGACATCCTGGCACGTCGTTTTGATATCATTGCCCGCTTTAATGGTGGTGCCAATGCAGGACATACCCTGGTTGTCGATGGCAAGAAGTTCCCCTTCCACCTGCTTCCTTGTGGTATGTTGTACCCAGACAAGGTGAATGTCATTGGTAACGGTGTAGTTTTGGACGTCCCCAAGATGTTCCAGGAGCTCCAGAACCTCTGGGATGCTGGACATAACACTGAGGGTAGACTCGTGATCTCTGACCGAGCCCACTTGGTTTTCGATTTCCATAAGCTCGTCGATGGACAACTCGAGACGGCTGCCAAGGCCAATGCGATTGGCACGACCCGACGTGGTATTGGCCCGACCTACTCGTCCAAGGCTAAGCGTGACGGCATCCGTGTTGCTGAGCTTGTCAATACTGACTGGGACTACTTCGTCTCGCGTCACAATGCTCTTGTTGATAGCGTGCAGCGCATGTATGGCTTCGAGTACAACGCGAAAGAGGAGCAGGAGCGCTTCAAGGAGTATCGTGAGAAGATGAAGCCTTGGGTGCGCGACACGGTCTCGCTCCTCAACACCGCGCTTCGCGAGGGCAAGAGCGTTCTCGCTGAGGGTGCTAACGCCTGCTTGCTCGATATCGACTTCGGTACTTATCCATATGTCACTTCGTCCTCGACTACCGTGGGTGGTGTTGCTACTGGTCTCGGTATTGCTCCCCAGCGTCTCGAATCTGTGATCGGTGTCGTTAAGGCTTACACCACTCGTGTCGGATCTGGCCCCTTCCCTACCGAGTTAACCGATGAGGTTGGCAATGAACTCTGCCGCATTGGCCATGAGTTCGGTACCACCACTGGTCGTGCTCGCCGCTGCGGATGGCTCGATGTTCCCGTTCTCCGCTACTCCACCTTCGTTAACGGCTACACCTCGATCAACATCACGAAGCTCGACGTTCTCTCCACCTTCCCTGAGATCAAAATCGGTACTCACTACCGTGTGAACGGCAAGCGCTTGCCCGATGGTCACATGCCTTCCACACTACAGGAGCTCGCTGCGGTTGAGGTCGAGTACGAGACCCTGCCTGGCTGGCAATGCGATATCAGCAAGGTTGAGTCCTTCAAGGAGCTTCCCGCCGCTGCACAGAACTACTTGAAGCGCATCGAGGAGCTCGTGGGTGTTCCCATTAGCTACGTTGGTGTAGGTGCCGGACGTGAGGCTATGATTCGTATGAACGAGTAATGATCGTACATTCGAGCACGCACACAGTTTGCACTCGTTTGCAAAGCCAGTGAATGAGATCTACACTACATCTTGGGCTACTAGTTACTTTACAGTCATCCCTCGACATCTTTTCCAATTGTTTCCCCTTGGATGGTTTGTTCTTCATCTGTCTCTTTCGTCGTGACCATCAACCAAGATGACATAACAATAATACAACGTTCCTTCAGTATAGTTGTGTTTTGTTCTAGCGTGTCCATTGTGAGTAGTGTTTGTGAGATTAGTTTATTTTGGGCATCAAGGCCAATGGTACTAGCAACCTGCGACTAATCAAGTAGCGGAGCATTGGCCAGAAACAGTGAAGTGGGTTCATAGGGTGGGATGCAGATCGGCAGAGTTAGCCGACCCAGTTTACTTCCATGCATGTGATACAAGATGCGCCAGACGTATCCTCAGAGCCCTGTGTGCTAGGGCAACTGCCTCGGCGCGATGGCGTAAGATAACGGCCTCGGAACGCAAACGAGATAAATCCTCGATCTTGGCAGCAAGTAGATCACGATATTTCACACCTAGAGTCTTGAGGGCCCAATCAGTCTTGACAACACGCTCCATGTGAGAATATGAGCGTTTAGCGGGGTCCTTGCAGAGCTCAAGCAAGAGCAGCGTGATCGCTGAGCATTGATTTTGCAGGGCAGCCGCCTCCTGCGCCAAAGTGTCGAGTACTGCCAGTTTCTCTCCATGTTTTAGAGCAAGTAAGTCTCGAGCCTTATCGAGCTTTTGGATTTTGGCAGGTGGAAGCCGCAATTGCTCAGCATCACGGACAGCGTTGACGGCCTGTTGGAGTGCTTGTGCAGTTGCTTGAGACTGTAGAGCAGCCTGAGCCTCTTCATCCTTCTTCATACGTAGAAGATCGGTAAGTCGGCGACGCTGCCCCTCACAAACTCGCGCCCACGCAGCGCTCTCGCGGATCTGAGCTTGCTGCAACATGTCAGCCCTGCTCAATAACACTTTGCGACGTTCGAGCAACACTTCGCAAAGTGCTTCCAAACACTCTACGGCACGTTCTAGTTCCGCCTGCGTAAGTCTGAGACGAGTACGCCTTCCCTCCACAAGTTCCTTTTCTTGTCGCCGCTTGGCCTTGCGAAGCTCCTTCTTCGACTTGGCTGAATCTTCGGATGCGCCAGATGAAGGTCCGGATTCGGGGGTTGTGTCTGCGCTGGTGGTTAATGATGTTTCTAGTTCACAGCGAGTCGATTGGTGATTTGTTTTCGAGTCCTCTTCAGGACTTAGGTGGCATCGAACATCGCTGGTCGCCTGACCTTCGGCTTTGTGATCACCCTCTTCAGGAATAACTCCAAGTTCGCCGGCCGTTTCTTCATCGTCTTCGTCATCCTCATCATCGTCATCGTCATCGCTGTCGTCTCGGATCCGAATGCCACCCAGCCACTCTTCTGGAGACAATGCCAGGACGGCTAAGGAATGTGATACAACGCACAACTTGTCCTGAGTTCCAGGTGGAAGTTGAGTGATTGCTGTTCGGTCCGAGATTGGAACGCTCTCACCTGATAGGGCAGCCAGGTACCTTGCTGATGTAGATGCAGATGGGGATGAAAGGACTTGAATCAACTCTTGCTCCTGTTCCTCAACGCTGCCACTCAATAACACGCGATCGAGGTGCTGGACGAGGGCTGCTGGGGCCGCTCCTTCGAGGGTAGCCGATGCGGCGGCAGAAGCCAGGACGGATACTGACTCGGCATTAATCTGGGGCGCAGCCGCACCCGGAGCACCGGCCAGGGCTGTGGGAGAATTAAAGGTTCCGTGGGGAAGTACTGTGCTAGCGTCGCTCCGGGGGACCGTCGATGAAACACCTGCGGTTGACCCACCATTTGCTAAGGGAGAGGTTGCCACAGCTGTGGCCGCCGCAGCCGCCGATGAAGAGACATGAGCAAGCAGAGCAGCGTTAGCAGGGTCTAGTGGTGCGATAGGTGGGGCGTCGACGTGAAGCAAGTCGCAGAGGATTTCCACGGCCATAGAGGCGACAGCCATGCGCACAGCATCAGCTGTGGCAGCCGAAAGCGTGGGGAAGAGCTGCGCATACACACCCGGGCAAAACGTATGACCATAGAGATCACCTTCATCCCAGTTAATCGTATCGTTGGAACTGGAAAGCACGAGTGGTGGCTCCGGAGGTGTGAGCTCGGGCGGGTTGGGGAAGGAAGCAATCAGTGTCGCGGCTGTAGTCGAGTTGGCCATGCTAACATGCGGCGGCGTTGTGTACCCGCTGCTCGAAGAACTGCCTGAATGCGTAGAGTGTGATGACTTTTCCCGTTTCGACTTGGGTTTTGATGACTTTTTGTGGTTGCCAGAGGAAGATCCTGGAGACGACGCTGCAGCTGCACCGCTTGAGGCGGCTGTAGAACGCGAAGATGACTTGGTGCTTGATTTTCCAGCCTTAGAACTGGTCTGCGAGCTGCTCTGAAGGATTGTATCTTGACTTGTGACCTGTTGCTGTGCCTGTGCAACCTGGTAGAGCGCCTCAAAGTTAAACGCATCAAACTGTCCGGGCATATCATACGTTGCGATACCTTTTTCAAGCGCCTGGCCCAGTGTTGGTATGCTACTCGAGGAGTGTCCTACTCCCAAGTTCGAGTGAGGACTCGAGTGGAACGCGCTTTCATGGGGTTCTCCGTCGCCCGCGGCAAAATTTCCGTAGTAGAATGGATTACTCATTCACTACTGACGCAACCACCCGCTTTTTACGCACAATGCACTGCTCGCAGTGGCGTTTTTCAATCCCTTGGCAATGTGGATTTGTGCTCAAAATTTAGCCGGATACGGGTAAAATTCTGCTTCATAGAGCAGAGCTGAGAGATGGACCGAGCGCACTTGGGCTGTAGCACGCGTGACACAGGAAGTGACGCAGGGACGCTGCAGAGAGGCTAATCAGTCTAAGTAGATGTCGCAGCAGCTGTTACTGATGCACGCGTGAGGCGGTGGGGACTGTATGAGTGACCGAGACTATTGGGTCGTCATGTGAACCTGCAGTGGCAGTGATTGATATAAGTTGTACTAATTCGCGGACAAAAAGAACGATTCAAAGAAAACCATAGACGCAACGAAAAAATGTAAATACACAGACTGAAGTTAAGACGCAGTCAACGAGTCATAAGTCGGACAGACGGATCGGTTATTGGTACAGTCGAAGTGAAGTGATAGTGACAGCTACAGTGAGAGCAAGTAAAAAACATACGTCCTGGTCTCGCCTTATGCGGGCCGTTCTATAGTACCATGCAACGAAGCCTGCTTTGCTATGGCAGGAGCATAGCCCTGAGCCGCGCTCATCGAATACCAAATGTACGCTTCCTGAACATCTTGGTCAGCAATCGGTCGACGGGTAAAATAATACCACTCCCCCACCATATACTGAGCAATCTTGTTACCTCGAACCGCACTTTTGTAATACCATTCAAAAGCTTGTTGGAGATCCTGCGTAACGCCGATGCCCTGATGGTAACATTCTGCTAGAGCCCGCTGTCCCTCAGAGTTGCCTTGCTCGGCGCTCCTGGTAAACCATTCAAGCGCTTGCCTGTGGTCTAGATCAACACCGTGACCATTGAGGTAGCACTCTCCGAGATAGTACTGCGCAGAAGCGTTGCGCTTCTCAGCACTCTTCGCGAATAACTCAGCAGCCTCCCTAGCGTTCCTTTCGACACAGAGGCCTCGGTAATAGCACTCACCAAGGAGGTATTGTGCATCGCTGTGTCCGCGCGCTGCAGCTTTTCGAAGCATTTCAATGGCCTTCTGCACGTCCTTCTCAGTTCCGTTGCCATCTATATAGCACCTTGCAATACCATACATTGCATCAGTATTCCCTTCACGGACACTCATGAGAAACGATTCATAGGCCTGCTTGTAGTCTTGTTTCACTCCGAGGCCATAATAGTAGCAAGTCCCAAGACCAGCGTAGCCATCAGAGACCTTCTGCTCTGAGGCTTTTGAGAACCATTCTACGGCTTGCTTGTAGTCTTGCTCAACGCCTTGTCCATTCAAATAGCATTGACCGAGGCGGTGTTGAGCAGTGGCGTAACTCTGCGCGGCACTCTGAGAGAAGTACTCAATGGCCATCTTGTAGTCTTGCTCAACACCGTGACCTTCATAATAGCATGTACCGACCATGAACTGAGCGGCTCTATCGCCTCGTGATGCGCCCTTGGAATAGCATACAAAGGCCTGCTTGTAGTCCTGTTCAACGCCCTTTCCTAGATAGTAACATTGACCAAGACTATAGTGAGCTTTGGTGTTGCCTTGCTCTGCACTCTTGCTGTACAACATAAATGCCTTCGATGGATCGGCCTCCGTGCCTCGGCCGTCGAAATAGCAGTTTCCAAGCTCCCACTGACCGCGGCCATCACCCTCCCATGCGCTTTTCGTGTACCATTCAAAGGCCGCTTTGGCGTCCTTCTCAACGCCTCTGCCTTTCATGTAGCAGTGACCTAAGTAAACATACGCTTGAGTATGCTTGGCTTCCGCACATCGAGAAAACAATTCAAAAGCAGTATGAGCGGACGCTCCAGCGCACGTTCCTTTGTAGTGTGCGAGCGCAGCTTGAAAGTCAGCAAGCTTTGGGTCTTGGGCTACAACCTGGGAGTTCCATGCCGAAGCTAGTGATGGTTGCTGTCTGACGCCGATACCATCTAGTAGGGCATTGCCTATGTACATCTGAGCCTGGAGATTGCTCTGAAATGCTGCATAGGCATAGAACTTGAAGGCAAGGGTCTTATTGGGCGTCAATCCTAAGTCAAGCATGCACTCCTTCGAGTCCGCATAGTTTCGTGCCACATCCATACATGCATTGACATATTTTGCTTCAGCTGCTTGCATTACCATTGCCTTAGCGCGTTCAACTGCCTGAGGACCAAGCGATGCGTCGTCTGGTGACGCCTTGAGAATCACCTTCGCAGCATCATACCATGCCTTTGCAACCGGAGATGAATAGATCTGTTCAAGAGTTAGCTGCAGATCCTCGTATTCTTCTATCTTCAGGTGCAAGCTGCAGAGCTCTCCGCGAGCAAGGTTGAGAACAATCTGGTCCTCTCGTAGCGCTGGCTTCACTTCTGAGAACCTATCGAACGAGCCTGCAACGTTGCGCAGAAAGCCATGTCTTCCTAGCAGGCATCGTCCAAAAACGAGTCCTGCGTAAGCATCGCCAGCCTCATCGGCCTCGCGAAGGAGAGAGGTTGCACGTTCGTAATCTTCGCTGTAGAAGAGAGACATTGAGAGCAGGGCCTTGGTGCGCATAGCCAAGGGATTAGTCGTCTCCGGACCAGCATCTAGATCGTGCTGGTAGTGATGACGGAGCAACTCATACGCGGCATTGGGAGCTGCCCTGATACCTATTCCTTCCAAGTAGCACAAGGCAGCTATGTTAGCCGCCTCTCTGTTCTCTCGGCTGATCGCGACGAGCTTCAGGAAGCCCATCAGATTATCAGGCCGCTCAGGGTGGTACAGATCCCTCAGTGCGGACTCGACCGTAAGTTCCTCGGACACTATGCGAGTCGACTCCCGGTCCTGCTGTTCCTTTTTCTCTTGCTCCCACAGATGCTGCAGTGTCTCTGCCTGCTGGAGATAGAGGATAGCGGCACCCATAGTAATTTCTAGTTCTCGCAACCCCTGGCGTGTCTTTGTTGTTACTGGTCCTGCTGCTGCCTGTAGTCCTGGTGCGGGTGACACGCCGACAGGGTTTTCCTTTCCTTCCGGAGGCGGGGGTCGTGTAGCTGGTGTAATGGATGCGGAAGCGGACGCCTCAATAGGCGTCGCACCCGTCTCTGTCTGACCCTTAGCATCGCCCTCGGTCTTAGTTTCACTCTCACCCTGCGCTCCTTTCGCCTCGGCTTCAACTAGAGCCTTAACACGCTCTGTGTGCCAGACAAGGACTTGGCCCAGCATCTCAGCCAGCCCTGCCGTGGTCGTCGCCATCGTTGAGGGCGCTGTCTCGCCCTTGCTTGTCTCTTGGTCCATCACGTGTACTCTATCAGAGTCTGGTGTAGTGCTGGGAGGCCGTTGGGAGAGGAGCCTCAGGTATGCTAAGATGAGTCCAGCCAGGCCAATCAGAGCGGAGAGCAGGCGTTTAAGTGTCAGTTTGAGTATTAAGCCACGTTGGAGTTGCTGTTTGGATGTCAGCGTGAGTACACTACCTAACCGCTGATATCCACACAGACTGACTCTACGGTCTAGATTGGAAAATGATGGCGTTTGCCTGTGTGAGTGGGCGTGTGTGGTGGGAACGGGGCTGAGCATGGACATACCACGCCGGCGATACCGTGCCGGGCACGCGGCTCGTGGCTCGTGGCCCGTGACTCGTGGTGAGCCAGCACTTGTTCGAGTGGTTGAAGAAATTGAGGTGAGCCCGCTGGTCTGGTGCGTGATGCGGGGTATCCGCGGCAGACAGGGATAAATGGGCTGTGGTAAAGTGTGCAGCACGCACGCGGACGCCATTCCACCCCCCGACTCGTGCCACGCAGTGGGGACATCTCCCGCAAAGTCACCCCAAATGAAATGAACACTACACACAATTCTGGTAGATTTTGTTTCCAAAATGCCGCTCACTGGGTGAATCACTGGTTTTCTGCGCCACGGGGGCCACAGAACCCCCTCAGGCGCGCCGCTACCGGTTGTACACCCCCTGGACTACGCTGTTCAGCCATTTAGAACGCCATCGAGGCAACATGCTGAGGCGACTATCCACCCCAAACTAGAGCTGATCGGCCTGTCTCCTCAGGATAAACTGCACCGCATCGTGTATTCTGGGGTTTAGAGTGGGATTGTGCTAGTGTACTCACATTAAGCGTAGATCTGCTACTGCTTAGACGGCGGGAGTAGTGAAGCACAAACAAGAGGCGCATTGAGATTAGGGTGCGTGGATGCTAACACCTCACTGTTGTGGTGTCATTCCGCGTGCGATTTACTTCTTCTTCTTCTTAGCGGCCTGGCGGAGAGCGACGAGCTGAGTGGCCCTGACGCGGTCGTAGGCGAGTCGCTTAGCGAGCTCCTTGAGACCATCCATGGGAACAGCGGTCGTTGTGATCTTGATCTTACCACCAGTGCTAGACGAGGGGAGGAGGAGGAGGGGGAGGAGTAGGACGCACCAATAAGCAAGGTATCGAAAGCGAGGCGTGCAATCCACAAGCAGCCAATCAATCCAGCGTGCAAACCGAGGGAGATTCAATTCGCAGTCAGTCACCAACGTACAAGTCAGTCTCAACCTGGTAGAACTTGCCGTTCTCGGCGACAAGACCGATGTTCTTGGTGCGAGCAAGGCCGAAGTTAGAGTACTTAACGCGGCGAGTAACGCCACCGTAGGTGCACTTGTAAGCACCATCTACGCGAACACGGAACTTGTGGCTGGTGTTGGGAGCGTTGAGGATGGAGTAGAGGACGAAGTTCGACATTTCCAGGTCTGCTGTCGATGGTTTCAGGGAGACCGCAATGTTGCATTTCACGTTCCAAGTCATGCCAGAGACATTATTCATACATTTCAAGTGAGGAATATGCCACAGTACATTGGTGTCATGACATAAAGCCATGTCATTTGCAGGCAAGTTCATGCACAGGTGAAGTATGCGCCGAGTTGCCCGAGAAACGCGTCGGAGAGGGTGACGAATAGATCGCAGGGTTTGTTCGTGGGCGGCCGCGGGCGCCACAAGAGCATCACATCAAAGATCGCGCGGATGAGGAATGTTCGTCACGAGGTATAGTCGAAGCGGATCCATGACAGATAGGTCACAAACCCAGTGAAAGTGCAGTCCAGGGGAGTTTCGGTAACGGAATCATGTTAGTACTTGAATGGAATGTGGGGATCCTGTCAGGGCAAAGCTCGCTCAAAATCACGTTTGTGGATTATCAAAGCCCCAGATGATGTCGAGAAGCAAAAGTATGATCGCGCCCGGTATCGGACACGAGATCTACGCCGCGAATCGGCAAATCACCCATGTCTGTGTCGTATCTCAGGCGAAACTGTGCCTTAGAGTGAATTTTCGTACAGATTACATATACCCCACGTGGTTTCGTCGCGGACCCCGCATTCTTTCGCATTTTCCATCAACCTACAAAATCACTTTCCGACCCTATTTCTGCGCGTATACACCCTGGACACGCTGTGGTGCCCCCCGAAGTTCCAAAATTTGGAACCGCTTTGGAGTGTTTTGGAACGTTTTGGAACCTGTTCCAACCGGTTCCAAATTCGAATTCACTGGCGCCCCATGGACATGCACTGCGTCGAGTCGAGTTGAGGTAAAGCATGATAACACCTGACTGCGTGGGATGGCTACAGCGAACAACTCATGGCACTCTTGACTCATCGGGTGCATGCACTTTATTCAATCACGACGCAGCCACTCATGAGTCCTAAATACACATCTCACAGACCCCCCGGTCTAATGGAAACCGAGGACGGTACTCGGTGTTGCCACGCCGAATCTACCCATATATGCGATTACAAACGAGGCCAAGCGTGATTTAAGAGCACTATACATATCAGTTGTATTCATGTTCAATGGAGGTCTAACACTGCCTAGATATATCGGAAGTGCTCGGAAACGAAGCTCGGAAACTACAGCATTTCCTTGCTCAAAGAAAAAGGTCAAAGACAAGGTAGGAAAGCTACGAGTGGTTAGGAAACCGCAGGATCCTAAGCAGTCATATCATATCGCATTTACTGCAGTTAAACATTGCATGTCCGAGGGATCATGATTAGCTTACAAACTGGTCGAGTTCTTACTGAGGAAGGTGTTGAGACGATGTCGCACTGGGTTGAGCAGACATATATGAATCGCTGGCCTGAACAGTATTCTGAGGCTGCTGTGTCTGCTGAAGATGTGGCTGTTGTTGAGGCTGCTGTGTCTGCTGAAGATGTGGCTGTTGTTGAGGCTGCTGCTGAGGTTGCAGTTGCATAGGTTGCATCGGTGGCTGGGGCACCAGCAGCTGGGATTGTTGTGCCTGGGGTTGCTGCGGCTGAGCCAGCTGAGTTTGTTGTTGCTGCACAGGCTGGAGGCTGAGGCCAGATGAAGATGCGGCAAGGGCTCGTGCAGGAGTTGAGTGAGCTGCGGCGGTTTGTGAAGCAGTGACAGCTACCGTGGTATTGCTCCTAGCGGGTGCGGGTGCGGGTGCGGGTGCGGGTGCGGGTGCGGTTGCGGTTGCGGTTGCGGTCTGACTAGTTGCTTGCGCAGTTGATGCCGTCGCGTGAGCTGAGGATGCCTGCGTCGCAGTCTGGCCGCTGGGTGCCTGGCCAGTCCATGGATACATATTCGCCGGATAGACACCAGGGGTATAGTATGTGTTGTTGTTCTTCACCACAAAGCCGGCTTCATCAAGTAGATGAGGAAACGTTTGGGCGATCGTGGGGCATGCTACACCAGACGACATTTGGCTCAATAAACCTCCAGAGAAAATGAAGCGACTCAAGCAAAGGAGCGTCGACTTCTCGAGGTCTCGATTACGCCTCTTACCCACAACGAAGCAGTTCGTGTCCTTGTCATACACAATGGGGTACCTGACCCAGTGGGGGCTACCTGAGAAGTTGTCGACTTCATCGTTGTCTGAGTCGACATCACTGATGCCATCGATTGGTTGTTCGCCAACCTCAGACACAGCACGACTGTAGGAGCAATAGTCTGCCAAGTAGGAGGGGACAGGAGCCGGGACTAGATTCGGACCAACAGGCACGATTGGTGCATTTCGCTGGACGGCGAGGTCACGAGAGAGTGGGCGAAGATATACACGCCACTTGTTCATACTGCTTCTGAACTGAGGCAGCGACGGCGGAATGGGTGGTGCTGGTCGTTGCGAGTAGGGATAAGGTGGAATCAAGTAGCTTGCACCCGAGTCGTTTGTAAGTGAGGCAGGTGAGCCACAAAATTCACAAGTTTCAGAGAGACGATGCAAAGAACATCGATCGCACACACGGCAATGCCATCGCTGTGTTGATACACAGGTGCCGCATCGAGCACAATGTCGATATTCATTCACATGTAATTGCTGTCCCATGCAGAAGCTGTAGTACAGCATTCTTGGTGGAATCGCATTCGCCGGCGCAGTATTATTGGCAGTCGTCGTTTGGAGGCCAAGCGCAACTGCAGCCACAGACGTTGCTGCACTGGACGCGGCTGCTAATGCACAGCTAAGGTCGAGTGCCGGATCTGGCGTGCAGGCCGGAAGGTGGGCAAAGTGCCTCGGAGGAATGTGGTGCAGCTGCTGAAGAGGAGTGTAGCTTCCATATCCGCTGTACGCATTGTAGGAATAGCTATATCCACTCGTCGTTCCAGCTGCTGGCCCAGGTGGGTTGCTATTACATGTACATCCGGTGGTCAAGTACACGTACGCCGGATTCGATGCGCCACATCGACGGCAGAGAGATCGCCTCGTCAGTGCGTAACTAATCGCAGTTGGCGTATGAGGGTGCTTCAAGATGAAAGCGCGGAAGCATGAGGGTAGGTTGGCAATCAACGGTGATGCTTCCAATGCGGGATCCCAGAAAACCGGTCGCTGGAAAACGGCGGCGTGCAAAGGTGCGCTTGTCGCTCGAATCGCCAATGAGGCAGGGTGGTTTGTCACTGTTGATGCGCTCGTCGGCTTGCTAGTCGTGGAGCCCCCGGGATTCGTGCCACCTTCCTCTTCCATTTTCTTTGACTCATCATTCGTCGTCATCTTGTCATCCGAGGGGACTGCTGTCGGTTTCTCTCCAGATTCCTTGGATGTTAATGAAGCGCTGTCCTTAGAGCTTGATGTCTCACTAACTGTAGATGCAGTTGTAGATGCGGTGCCGTCTGCAGGTGGCAAGAAACATGTGAGTGGATTCAATGGCGGGAAAGCGTTGGCGAAGAATGGATGCGAACGTCTGATGGGCAAGGAGATCGGCTGACGTGCGATCTTCGCTGCCTCTTCGTTGATCAGGTTCTGCATTCGCAAGAAGTCGACTACACTGCTGTGCAACTGGAAAGTTACCATCAGTGGCTGTGTTTCGCGGCGCTGGGCAGCCACGAATAAGTACTTTGCCAAAGTCTGTGGAGATGCAATATCCTCGAATCCTGGGCTCAGCGGTTTTTGCGCGTCTTGCGGTGAGATTGGCGATGGACCTGCAAGCACAGATGACATAAGGGTAATACTCTCTTTGTCTAGTACAGGGTAACTTAGCCTTCGGATTACGGCTCCGCTTGGGGCATGCAGCGCAGACGGAATTGCAGCCTCCTCGCCGTTGGCGCCATGAGCCATACGAGCGGAATCTCTTAAGATAGACCGCGATAGCTTGAGGGTGGTGGGTCTTGCCGTTGAATCGTAACCAGGTCCACGAAGATCTGATAGTTCAGGCGACCCCTTATAGGAACCGAACGTATTTCGTGTACCATCGGACTGGTGGTAATCATCGTCTATAAGATCAGACGCTGAATCCTCAGTGTAAGACTCGCCAGAGCCCTCATCAAATTCTTCATCACTGCCGGCACTACGGTCTTGAGAGTAAGCAGAGCCATCGGATACTTCATCATCACTCTCGACGTATCTGCTTCGCTCCTTTGCGCGGGCCAGTGACTTAGGTCTCTGTCTGTCCTCTTCGCCCGTTGGTGAGTCTGAGTCGTCGCCCTCTTGGTCGCTAACACGTTCCTCCGTGTCACCGAGTTCCTCGCTCGGTGGATCCTGATGGCCATCTGCCCCGTCCTTCTTTGGTGCAGCGCTCTGAAGCGACGGGGGAGGCACCTTAAGGCGAAGTTTCAAACTGGGAGTCGCTGATAGGTTTTCGTTATTCGCAGAGGGAGGGAGGGAGTTTGATGCAGTTGACGGCGTTGCGTTTGATCCACCTGGCTGCGCACCCGATTCGCCGGCGAGATCTGTCTCCGTCGTGGGGGCCTCTGTTGAAGCAGCCTGGCGGTTCGCTTTGGAGTGGGGCCTCAATTGACTCAACTCAGCGAGGCGCTTGGCAGCACTGATCATGGATGCTCTGCCAGGCCTTGAGCGCTTATTAAGCCAGAGATCGTTGCCTCCTTCTCCCGTGATCTTTCCACCTGCCATGCCTACAACATGATTGAATTCATGGACTGTCAACGGAACAAGAGAGAGCGTGCCATTCGCGGTGGACGCTGATGAGGCTGCTTCCGACTTCGTCCCATTGCTTGAAGCCGTTACAACACCGGACTGTGCTGCAACAGGAAGGAGATTCATGGGAACATCCATGCTAGACGCGTCGCCAGCACCTGGTACCTTCGTCATTGTGCCATCGTTCGTCGACAAGCGAGAGATAAGTCGAGCCTCTCGAGGATTCGACGACGACACATGTCCATGCAACATCGCGCTTCTGTGATGATGACGAACTCGGCGATGATGTCGTCGGTGTAAACGTACCAAAGGCCCAATGAATACATTCGGATCCGGCACACCTTTCTGTAACAGTAATGCGAAATCTGGAAGCACCGCAAATGGAAGCGACGCAGTCCTCGTGCTAGTAAAGACAAACGCCGAGCTGGGCAACAAGGAAACCATGGAAACGGTGGCGGGCAAAGGCAGAACCGGGGGGCAGCAGGGGCACATGGGAGGTATAGGTCCGTAGGGAATCGAGCTTAAATAAGTGTCCAGCTCTGTGAGCGGCGATTGGCCTGGCAATGCCGGAACATCAGGTGTATACGATGACGAGGCGATCAACTCCGGGGACAGGCATTCTGTAATTAGAGATGGTACACCCTTCCTCGCGGTTCCCGAGGATGAACTCAGGGTGGATGGTTGCTTCGCACTCTCGTCTGTGGTTGATTTATCTGGTATTGAGAGATTATTCAAGGGTACTGGTGGCATCCCGGCACCACGTAAGTCATCATGAGTTAGTTCAGATGCTTCGCGCAGCAGCGTAGGCATGGTGCTCGTATTGAATGTAGGAGAGCCACGCAGTGATAAAAGGCTCTTGGATGTAACCGAAGAGAGTTGTTTGAACACTGGAGAGTGCTCGGGAAGCTGTGCACTCGCTTTCAAATTGGGCGAGAACTCCAAGGCATGGCTGAGCAACAGCTCTGCAGATGCTGCTCCTAAGGTGAGCTCTTGCTCTTTTTTCTCAACAGTTCGACCGTCCTTGCCGTCCCTACCATCCTCTGACATCTCCCCATTGCTAACTTCGTTATCACTTTCTCCATTATCGGCCTGGCCATTGCCTGAAGAAGCGCCACGTGGATCTGAGACGTCCTTAGGCTCCTTCAGGACTTTAGTTTCCAATCTCTGAATTTGGAAGCCACCAACCTTACGGATTTGGTCATCGCCACTCGCGGTATCTGGGAATGTGACCCGTTGTGTGTTAACTTCCTCATGCTTCAAAACCTTGTCGAGAGTCATTCCTTTTTCGTTCATCGCACCCATATCCAGCGATGGGAAAAGGGAATGCAGTGATCGTTTTGCAGAAGTAGTTGGGAAGCTTGAGGCATCCAGTGGAAGGGGGACTGGCGAAAAGCTGATCACATCAAACGCATTCTTGTCCAACTCACCACCCACTGCGGCTTTTGGCGCGAATCTGCGGGGAGTCGTCTCCGTCGGGGAAGCTGGTCGTGACAAAAGGATGCTCGACGTCTGAGTTTTGTCATCAGCGGAAGAGTCCAAACTATGTCGTACCCTTGTGGCTTTCGCCAACGAGAAGGAACTATGAGGCAGAGACAAGTTGGGATGCAACGGTTGCGAAGGAGAGTGAACAAGGCCCGTGGCTGGGGAGAGGCTTGTCGGCGACAAATTGGGTGACAAACCGGAGGACGACAATGGACTGTCTCGGCCCGTTCGTGGGGCCTGAAAATTGAGATCGCGAGAGGGACGCTTATAAAATGGAGCAGGGAGCCATCCTGGATTTGAGCTTGCGCTTCCGGTCGACAGTCTTTGCCGACGTATGGGGTGGTCCGGAGCGGCTTGTGGATCTAAAACGACCATAGAGGTATCCAAACCGTTTTCGGGAACCATACTGGATGTTTCCGTTTCTTTCTTCTCTGCCTTGAGCTGCTCTGATGTGCTTGCATCGGCTCCCGAGATGCTGGCTAAAGCACACCCTTCTGTGCGTGGGCCATCCGCATCGTTTGGTGTGATAGCGAGCTCATCAGCTCCTTCAATCTCCAGCCGATTCGAATCGCCTTCGATTGTCAGCTTGCTTCCTAGTGCGATGGTCGCCTGGGAGCCCCTATGGTGAATGCCCATCGCAGCGTCCATCTCATCGTCAGTGGTGAATTTATCTCCCATAGATCGTCGACCCATATGCTGCTTGTGCTTGGCTCGGCGCTCATGAAGCTGAGTGTAGAGCTTACGCAGCTCTTGTTCAAGATCATCCGCGGAAGCGTATGGCGCACGGCCAAAGAAGGGCACTGAGTCGACCAGGTATTTGTGTTCATCTGGAAGCAACAGCCGTGTCAGTGAAGGTAGATCTCTAAAGCGAACTCCAAGCTGCTGTTGCTGGAACCGTTCGACCTCTGGAACGTGGTTTTGGCGCACAGACCCTTGATCATTTGCATTCCCACTCTTGTCCGTTCGTGTGCGTGATAAGAAGGTAGTGACAGTTGGAGGCTTGGATGCGTGACCTGCTTTCCCTTGGACGCCGTGAACTTCCGATATACCTCGAATGACATGCTTGACCACATTGCGCTTACGAGCACGCGCCAGGAACTCTTCAGCGAGCGCTTGTGAGGCTGAGGGAGTTGGATGAGGGGCCGTTCCCGCCAGTACCGCGGCCGAAGTGCATGGGCGATGCACCCTCTGGATCATCTCGAGGACGTCCAATCGCTCCGCCAAGGCGTAACTCAGGCGCTCAGTCAAAGTGTGTTCGCTGAGCATCGAGACCAACAGGCTCAAGTCTTCTGGGTCACCAAATAGCACATAGCGACGGAACACGCTGGCTTGACTCTGCTGAGTGTAGTCCTGGCGTCGTCGCCAGTGTCGCATTTCCAAAACCGAGGAATTCACACGTCGTGTAAAGAACATAGGCGGCTTCTTCAGATCAATAATCAAGCAGGCTACGTTAGATGCTGGATCCCATGACAATGACAGCGCTTCAATGTGCGTAAACGGGATCGTTGTACGCAGCATTCGGGATGCTTCAAATCTCTCTGCCGAGGTGCAAATAAGATCCGCGAGCTGCTTGGTGAGCATGAAGGGAACAACTGGGATCGCCGGAGATGTATCTTTCCGATGAGTATCATCCTGGTCACCACCTTTGTCGCGATCCGCCTTTGCCTTGTGATCGCGATCTTTGTCTTTGTCTTTGTCCTTGTCCTTATCCTTCTCGCGATCCTTCTCCTTGTCTTTGTCCTTCTCGCGATCCTTCTCTTTATCCTTGTCCTTCTCTTTGTCTTTCTCTTTGTTGTCCTTCTTGTTCGATGTGACAATTTCTGCTGAAGACATCGCCGGCTCAGTACTAGCTCGTCGTAGTTGCACATGTGGCAGTGAAGCTGTCTTAGTCTCTCCACTGTCAGCGCTGTCTTGAGTGCGCTTTGTGGACGACGACTTAAGCTTACCTTCTCTAAACTTTTCGAGCTTTCCTTCGAAGGACTGCATATTCATCGGTTGCACGGCCATACCTGAAAGCTTTTCCAATCGTTTGGTTGCCGCCTCAAGGATCGGAACAGAGGGGGGCAATTCAAAAGGAATAGACAACGGGACTGATTGTGCGAAGGTAACAGCAGCCTTTGGCGTAATTGGCTCGAACCTATGTGTCACAACATGCAGCGCCTTCTTAAACGGATCTATTTGGCAATAGATTTGACCCGGCCACTTTGGCTGGGCATAGGACGACCCAACCCAGACAGAATACAAGTGGAAAATCCCTCGTCGACGGCGGCATTCAGGCGTTTCGTGGGGAATTGGCACTCCTCTAACGATAGAGGGTTCGCGGGGCCGTTCTAGCATGTCTTCGTATACTGGAACATACGATGTGTCAGGCTCGTTAGTCTTTACGTGCTTGTCGGCCCTGTCGGCCTTGTCGGCCTTGGCTTCGTCTTCCATTGAACTTGATGATGTCGATGCATTGATTGCAGTGCTACTGTTGCCCTCTTCCTGAGCTGCCCTCAGAGGCGAAACCGAGAGAGACTGCGTTGAGTGTGAGACACTGAACTGAGCCTCTTGGTTTTGCCCGTTAGTCATTGCTCCAGAAGTAGAGCTGGGCCCCTTCGGATTTGTGGAGGAGTTACTCAGCGTCGGTGGAGATAGCAGTTCATTTGACAACAGAGAGGACGACGTAGGCCTTAACGGTGGCGAAGAAGCAGCAAGCTCAACCCATGTGTCATCCTCTGGCTTAAGAGCAAGCGGTGAATCTGTAAGAGATGCTAGATCGCCACCTAACCCAATATTTGTCGACAAATGCAAGGAGGGGGTTGGAGATGGATTGCGGGAGCCCATCTTCACCGGTAATGGGAGCGGTAATGGCGATGGTAACGACTTTGGCTGGGAAATAGAGTCGAGCTTGTCGGGTTGAAGCGATGTCTTCATTTTGGGCTCAACTTTCATTGACAGGCTGGGCGCATCATTCGAATCCGACATAATGTGTTGGTTTCCGCCCTTGCCCTGAATCTGCGTCGCTAGCTTTTCCTCTGACACACCTAACGAACCTCCACTTTCCAACGGTAGCTTGTCTTGGCTGTGAACCTCGCCATTCTTTTTAATATCTGGTGCGAAGGCGAACTGAATAAACGTATGAGCCCGAATGCGGCCGTCAATCCCAATGCTTTGCACGGGAATTCTGACCCGCACATATTCACTAGTACTTTCGGGGGTGCTCGACTGTCCAGCAGCTGAGCTCGCCTTATGTAGGGCCGAACTCACGTCATCCAGAGCTGAGGACTTAACGAGTACCTCGATATAATTCCGTCTTCGGCGCCGATTCCCACTGAAGGGACTAATATCCCTACGTATCCTGTAGTCAAATGGAGCTTCTAAGCCGCCTCTTTGAGACGTCGGCTTTTTGTCGGTTACCCGGCCATTGCTGTGGTTCGCATTGACTTGGGAAGGATGCATCCTGCGATCGAACATACCAACAATAGAGTTAGGGTCTGTCAATCCCTCAGCAACAGCTGTCATGACCGACCGCGCATCATTTTCGCTAAAAAACGTCGAACTCAGGATATCTTGATCAGTGCGTGCGTGATGCGAAGACGACCGAAACGAGCCGCTTGTAGAAGACTTATTAATAAAGGAGAGCAGCCGGGACCGTGTACCGTCGTGGAATCCGTCATCATCTGACTCATCAGAAAGCTGGGACGTAAAAGGCATGTTACCAAGTAGCGAGGGAATTGCACCGCCCTTGCGGAAATACCGTGTAAGCGCTGCCGCACAGGCAACTTCAGGCATATATCTGCTTGAATCGTCATCCTGTTTTGTGGAAGTGCTTGACTGTGAGGCCTCGGTTGGCTTGGCCTCGGCCAAATCCTTAGTGGCGTCGTCGAATAGATCCAGCAGGGAAGTCAAGCGTCCTGACATCATTCTTTCTTCAACAAGCGCCATTAACACGTCACACCTGCGAGTGCGCTGTCCGGCCGCACCGAGTCGAGAACCCGAGAGGAGACCAGATGTGCCTGGCCTAAGGACAAACGCGGATTCCAAGTTGCGACAATCGATATAGTCATCGCCCTCGGTATCACTTGAGTCAGAAAATTCCTGTTCGCTCTCGGACGTATCTACATCACCCGCATCCTCGGCTAACGTCATAGCCCCTTCCCATGGTTCCGAAGGATCTCCTTCGGGTGATGGGAGCCACACGAGATGAGGGCCTAGTAATGAAGAATTCGGTGGCAGCACCAAGGGGGTGAGCGAGGGATGGACGTGAGGTGTCCGCCTTCTCACACGGCGATACACCATTCGTTCAATATATCGTCGAGCTGCATACATGCTAGTGGGCGTAACAGTAATTGGCTTGCGGTCTGTTCGGGCTAAAAGCTGACTGCAGAATGAGGCGGGCAAACCTGCAGGCGGGACCACTCCGGTTCGGACAAAGTTGAATCCGGTATTCATGGATGAACAAAATGCCCATAACAAATCTCGATCATGCCTTAGATCAGCTGCAATCTTGGCATATAGAGCAACGAACTGGGCTGGCTGCACTGCAGCATGCGGGGGTAGACTTGCGACCGCTGCTAGCTGCGCGGAGAGTGGAAATCGCTTTGGTCCTGCAATATCGAGTGTGGCTTGGCCCGCAGCCATGCCATCGGAATGGGCTTGCTGAGTGCCATCCCGCGCAGTGGTGCCTGAGGATGCAGAATCCAAATGCATACCATAGGGTTGTGCCCCTGCAGGCGGCAAGTGGTCAAGGTTGGCCCCTAGTTTCTGCGCTGACTGGTTTTGCTGACCATGTTGCTTGTGCTGCGACGGATCATGTGGATGAGGCTGCTGGAGCATCTGCACGTATTGTTGTGGTTGGGTGGTCATAGCTGCATGCTGCTGGGTTGGTTGGTGTTGGATGAGCGGGTGCAGCGCTTGCTGTTGGTGTTGCAGGAGCTGAGTAGCAGGTTGCTGGCCTTGAAGCGTTTGCACGGTTTGTTGTTGCTGTGACTGCTGGTCTTGTTGCGACAGCTGCTGCGCCCCTTGCTGTTGTTGTTGCTGCTGCTGTTGTTGCTGCTGTTGCTGTTGCTGTTGTTGCTGCTGCTGCTGCTGCTGTTGTTGCTGCTGCTGTTGTTGCTGCTGGTTTGCCACCACTCGTGTCACTAGAGCATGTAATTCGTTCGGACCTTCATGGTCCAAGAGTCTCTGAATAAGCACATTCTTATTTCCCGAGGACTTCAGGTTGCGGATCTTCAGATGGGATCGAAGATCAGTCAGAGTCAGTCGGCTTGCTTCAGCGAGCACTGCGTTGACGAAACTAGGGTTAGCGCCGGCCGCGGCTGTCCCAGGGGCAATATAATAGCCGCCCGGAAGCAGGAGGGATCCTGGGGGCGCGCCGTGATGACTACTGCTTGTCGTTGTACTCGAGGTGTTGGCAGGCGTGCTTGTTGACACCATCTCCGAGCCAGCGGGCGCCGTCGCAGCTCGATGAAGCTGTGGGGTTGGCAACGTAGTCGAAGGGTGCGTGACCGCTCCACCCGGCGCCCCCTGTACCGTTCCTGCCATGGCCGTACTAGTCGTGCTCGTGGTGGCTGATGGGCCTGGAGCTGACGTTGGGACACCCTGTGCAGGAGCTGACGCTGCTGACTGCACAGACATTGTCGTACCCGTTGCCACTCCATGTCCTGCGGGGGTTGCGGTGGTCGTGCCCACCTGCGTCATTGTTGAAGCTGGTGTGGCAGCCGCGGGAGCCGAAGTCGTCCTTGGAATTGGTGTTTCGATAGACCTGTGAATGCCCGGAGGGGGTATTCCTTTCAGCTGAGGCTGGGGGATCATATATCCGTTTGAAACAATCATGTACGTGACCCCTCCATATGTAACGTATTGCTCACCTGTTGGGGTGGTGGTGACGATGGTAGTGGCCATTCCGGGTCGAGATGGTGTAAGGGGCGGCGCTGCGGTTACCTGCGTCGTTGTGTAGGTATATGTCGTGGTTGCAGGAGCCTGTGTTTGTACTACATTCACGTTTCCTGCCTCTTCATCAAGCTTACTTCGCTTCAAGGCTGCGTCAGTTGAAGTTGCATATACCTGCTGCTGGGGCTGAGGAGCTAGTCCTCCTGATGGTGTCGCAGTGGTTTGTGCTGCGGTAGTAAATGTGGTCTCTTCATACCTTCGCTTCAGCGCTTGCTGATCAGCACCGTTGGGGTCGAGCTCGCTCACCATCGAGGCAAGCGTTCCCGCAGTTGTTGTAGCAGTTGTTGTTGTTCCTACCACTGCCGTCGAAGTCGTTGAAGCCTGTGGAGTTATCGTCATCACAACGGGCCTGGCTTGAACCTGGGCTTGGGCTTGGGCTTGATACTGGGCCTGTGCTTGTTGTGCTTGTACGAGCTGTGCCTGCGGCTGTACCGCATGTGCTTGGAATACCTGACCTCGCACACTCACCACACCGAACCATAGTGTTGCGCGCAGCTCAGCATCTAGTCCCCGGGCCTAAATAGTAAGTAGATTGAAGAAGCAAGTCCGATGAGGGAAGCACCTCAGTGATGTAAGGGGGGGGGGGGGGGGG